>Ga0256833_1002979_pt1 | contig 11700 bp, 7 predicted proteins | sample 356284metaG_FD_190535 | JGI IMG/M metagenome (GOLD analysis project Ga0256833, IMG submission 190535) | Hydrothermal vent microbial communities from Mid Atlantic Ridge, Atlantic Ocean - 356-284 | ecosystem: Environmental > Aquatic > Marine > Hydrothermal vents | place: Atlantic Ocean: Mid...
GATGGAAATCCTCCCGTTAAAGGCACATTTACTCTCATTAGATAAATTGATAGTAATAAATTGTTATTTTTTTTTGATAATAAAGTAAAAATATTTAAATTTGTATAAATTAAAATAAAATAAAATGAAAAAATTATTAATTTTATTAGCTTTAGTTGCAATTTCTTTATCAAAGTTATATTCGCAACAATTACCATTATACAGTCAGTATATGTTAAATGGCTTTCTTCTAAATCCCGGTATGGCCGGTAGTGTTGATTATATTCCTGTTAGATTAACAGTTAGACAACAATGGGTTGGAATAAAAAATGCACCGTCAACACAAGCATTAAGTGGACATATGTTATTAAATAATCAAAAAATAGGAGTTGGAGGATATATTTTTAACGATAAATTTGGAGCAGTAACTCGTACAGGTATTCAAGGAGCTTTTGCTTATCATATGCCAATAACAAATGATACAAAATTAGGATTAGGTTTGTCATTTACAGCTTTTCAATATAAATTAGACGAAACAAATCTTAATTTAATAGACGAAAACGATCCTACAATATCAGAAAGTATTCAAAGCACATTTATTCCTGATGCAAATTTTGGAGTTTATTTATATAACGAAAAATATTTTGCAGGTATTGCAGCTCATCATTTAATTCAATATAAAATTAAATTGGGCGATAATACAACATCAAGCAGTAGAATGATACGTCACTACTTTGCAACAGCAGGCTATAAGTTTGATGTAGGAGGAGATTTCCAAGTTGAACCATCTTTCTTATTTAAAGGAACAGAAGTTACTCCAATGCAAATGGATATTAACTTAAAAGCATATTATAAAAAGAACTATTGGTTAGGAGTATCTTATCGTACAGATAAATCTATAATAGCATTACTTGGAGTTAAATACGATAAATATTTCTTGGGATATGCCTTTGATTATACAATGAGTAATATTAAAAATTACGAATCAGGTTCTCACGAAATAATGTTTGGTGTTAACTTTGGCGAAGGAGCTAATAAAGGTTCAAGTCTATTATAAGCAAATAATTAATATTATAATACAAAAAAAATCTTAATAAAAATTAAGATTTTTTTTGTCTATATCTATAAATTTTAAAAAAAAATAAAGAAAATATGAGATTAAAAACTATTATAACAATAATTTTATTATTGTTTTTTATTAATGTTTTTTCACAAAACACAAAAAAAATAGATAAAAGAGCATTTAATTATTATACTCAAAAAGAAATTAACGATATGCCTTTTTATAAAATAATGCAAATAAATTACGATTTTAGAAACTCGTATATTATACCTAAAGAAATGAAGCATAAAATTAATTCAAAAAAAATAGACGTATTTAAATTAGGCATATATCGTAAAAAAAATGATAATTATAAAATAGATATAGGAACACTTGACGAAAAAATAACAGGAAAATATATAATCTTGAAATCGCAAAGCGAGGTTGCAAAGATACATCAAGAAATAAAAGAAAAATATCAAAAAAATAATTAAAATATTTTATATACTATGAGAAAACTATTAATATTATTATTTTTAATAATAATAGCCGAGAATAATTTTTCGCAAACAACATATTTATTAAATTCATCAAACGATGGACAAATAATAACAACTTGCAATGCCATTTTATATGACGATGGAGGAGCATCGGGAGATTATTCAAACAACCAACATTACGAAATTACATTCCATTCAAATAACGGTTCTTGTATAAGAGCAATATTGCAAGATTATTATATTGAGTATGGATATGATTCGTTATATATATACGATGGTATAGGCAGTACAAATCCTGCAAATTTGTTAGGACAGATAATAACAGATTATCCATTATCTACAGTAAATAGAGTTGGAAATGCATATTATGCACAGTCGGGTTACATTACAATTAGATTTTTTTCAGACGGAGCAACTGTAAAACCCGGATTTAAATTTAAAATAGATTGTCCAGATAATTGTATTGCTCCTCCTGTAACAGGAACAACACCTGCAGGAGATTATTGTTATAGTGCAACACCAATTTGTGATTTTAACGGATACTACGGAAATACAAGCACATCATATCCTACCGACCATCAAGAAATAGATCATTACAATATGGGAATTTTTTGCGGAGGAATTAATAATAATTCATGGTTATCTTTTATAGCCGATTCTACATCAGCAGTATTAGATGTTTGGGTAAAAAATTGCCAAGGAAGCACATTATCGGGACATCCTATAAAAGGAGTTCAAATGCAAGTATACGAAACCGATTGTGCCGACTCAAATTTTACTCCTGTATCTAATTGTTGGAGTGCATCAGAGCAAATAAACGGACAAATTGTAGCATATGGACTTACTGTAGGTAACGAATATAAATTAATGATTGATGGATATGCAGGCGATAATTGCGAATATATTTTTGCTGCAAGTTCAGGCCTTATTGTAGCCGATGCAGGACACGATAAAACAATTTGCGAAGGAGAAACAACAACCCTAACGGCAAGCGGAGGAACAAGTGTTGTATGGACATCGACACCTACAGATGCAAGTTTGTCGGGACAAGAAAATAACTTCACAATAAATGTATCGCCATCACAAACAACAACATATACAGCTACAGTTACAGGGAGTAATCCTAATTGTCCGGGAATAGCCGATGTTGTAGTATTTGTTAACTCTGCATCAGCTTCGTTCTCAGGTTTATCAAGCGATTATTGCGAAAACGACGGAACACCTGTTACATTAACAGGAAATTATTCAACAGGAACATTCTCCGGAGCTGGAGTATCAGGAAATACATTTACACCATCGTCGGCAGGAACCGGTTTACAAAATGTAACTTATACGTTTAATTATTCGGTAGTAACAGCATTTTCAGATGATTTTGACCCTTCGCCACAATCGGGGTGGACACACGGATACGATATAATAGGCTCGGGAAGTCATACAAAAGGAGACTCGTGGCAAACAGGTAGTCCTACAGGAGGTTACGGTCAAAATGCATCAGATAAAAATCCGGATCCTATAATTGACCATACCTCTACAAATAACGATAATAATGTTTACGGACAAGGTCTTGGAAATACAACAAGCACAGTAAACTCAGATATAGAACTTGGAGGATATTATCATAACTCAAGAGAGTGGTTAATATCTCCTGCTATTGATTGCTCAAATTTATCTAATACAACTTTAAGCTTTTGGAGATATGCAAATCTTGAAACTAATTACGACGAAGCTTATGTTTATGTTAGTAACGATGGAACAACATGGCACGATTTGGGAGAGCCACTTTATCCTACCGATGATCATTGGGTGCAAAGAATAATAAACATTTCGCAATGGGCAGATGGTCAAAGCACTGTATATATAAAATGGACATCGGAAAGTGATAATTATACAACATATTCGGGTTGGAATATAGACGATGTTACAATAACAGGAGTTCAACCGGGAGGTTCATGTGTAAGTACCGACGTGCAAACAACAAATGTTCATGCTTTGCCATCGTCAAGTTTTAACGCTCAAGATCCAAATTGTTCAAACTCATCGTCAACTATTACATATACAGGAAGTTCGGGGTCCGGAGCAAATTACTCATGGAATTTTGGAGGAGGCAATGTCGTGTCGGGTAGTGGACAAGGTCCTTATACTATCTCGTGGCCTAATGTTCAATCATATACCGTAAGTTTACAAGTTACCGATAATGGTTGTACATCGACAACTACAACTCAAACTATAAATGTGCCACAACCTGTAACAGCACAAACAAGCTCTACAAATGCCGATTGTGGTTCGTCAAACGGAACAGCAACAGTTAATGCATCAGGAGGAACTAATACTTATAATTATCATTGGTCGAATGGTAGTACAAGTCAAACTGCAACAGGTTTGAGTGGAGGTTCTTATACAGTTACCGTAACAGATGTTCCCAATGGTTGTTCAACAGTTGCAACAGCTGTTGTAAGCGAAAATGGAGGACCTGTAATAAATTCGGTAACAGGAGGTAATATTACTTGCTATGGAGGTAGTAATGGTTCGGCAACAGTAAATGTAAGTGGAGGTCCATATACATATCAGTGGTCAAACGGAGCAAATTCGCAATCAATATCGGGATTAACATCAGGAACTTACTCGGTTACAGTAAGCGATGGAGGTTGTAGCTCAACAGCAAGTGTAACTATAAGCGAGCCAAACGATATTGTAATAACATCGTTAGTAGATAGTGTTAATTGTTATAACAACTCAGATGCAAGTATAAATTTAAGTGTAACGGGAGGAACAGCAGGATATTCGTATTCTTGGAGCAATGGTTCGTCGAGTCAAAATTTAACAAATATACCAAGTGGGAACTATACAGTTACAGTTACCGATGCTAATGGGTGTAGTAAAACAAATACATTTGTACTACAAAATCCTTCACAAATATCGGTATCAGAAACAATAGATAGTGTGTCGTGTTATGGATTATCAAACGGAAATATTTATATATCGGCATCAGGAGGAACAGGAAATTTAACATACGCTTGGAGCAATAGTACAAATAATTCGTATTTAATTAATGTTACAGCAGGAGCTTATAGTTTAACAGTTACTGATGCTAACGGTTGTTATGTATCAAACACATATAATATATATCAGCCCGACGAAATATTAATAAATGAAACACATCAAGATGAACAATGTTATAACGATAGTTCAGGATACATAAATTTAACAGTATCGGGAGGAAACGGAGGATTTTCTTATGCTTGGGATAATGGAGATACTGCACAAAACATTAGTAATTTAACAGGAGGAACATATAAAGTTACGGTTACCGATGTCAATGGTTGCGATAATTCGTTATCGGTTACATTAAATTATGCAGACTCTATATCGGTAAGCGAAAATCATAATTTTATTAATTGCTATGGAGCTAATACAGGTTACATAAACGTAAATGCAAATGGAGGAGCAGGTTCGCTGTCTTATTTATGGAATACAGGAGCAACTACACAAAATATTACAAATATTCAAGCAGGATTATACATTGTAACAGTATCGGATAATAATAATTGTAATATTATAGATACAATTATATTAAATCAAAACCCACAAATTATAATAGATTTTGATACAAGTTCGATATTATGTTATGGAGACAAAACAGGACGTATAGAGTTAAATGTAAGTGGGGGAGTATCGCCATATACTTATATTCCTTCGCAAGTTATAGAAAATACAGGCTCGGGAAAATATGCTTTTACAGTTATAGATAGTAATAATTGTGCAATTTATGATACTGTTTATTTAGCCCAACCAACAAAACTTAATGTTGTTGATTCAATTAATTCTGCCGATAATTATGCAGAAATAACAGTATCGGGAGGAACCCCCGATTACAATTATATATGGTCAAATAACGATAACGATAATATTTTAGATAATGTTGAACCGGGAAAATATTTTGTTACCATTACAGATAAAAACGGCTGTTCGCTTATTGATACAGTAGAAATAATATCTACCGAATTAATAATACCATCGGCAATAACTCCTAATAACGACGGATATAATGATACTTGGAATATAAAAGGTATCGAAAGATATAAAAATATATCTATAGAAATTTATAACCGTTGGGGCGAAATTGTATATACATATTCGGGAACAGGTTTACAATATACCGATAAAAAAGTTCAATGGGACGGAACATATAACGGAAAAAAATTACCTGTAAGTTCTTATGTATATATTGTAAAACTTAACGATACACAAGAACAATATAATGGAGCAGTAACTATTATTAAGTAATATTATTTTTGTATTAAGATATATTTAAAGCTTTTGTAATATAATTTGATAAAATAATAATATAATATTAATTTTGAGAAAATAAAATTGACATTATCAATTAAAAATCAAATAAATACAAAATTACTAATAAATGAAAAAATATATCTTAATACAAATTATTATTTTAAATACTTTATTTGCTTTTAGCCAACAAAATATCAAATATAGTAAATCAACTAATAACATAACTCCAAAAGCTTATCATAGTGATAGTTTAGATGTTATTAACTACGATATAAATCTTAATATAACCGATTTTACAAACAAAATAATATCGGGATATACATTATTAAAAATTGTTCCAAAAGTTAATAATTTAACAAATATACCCCTTGATTTGCAGCAACTTACTATAGATTCTATTTTTGTTGATTCAATTAAAACCACATCGTTTAATTATAACGATACATTAATAAATATTGCAGTTTTGCCATATAATGTAACCGATACCATTTTGGTAAAAATTTATTATCACGGCACACCGCAAATAGACCCATCGTCGTGGGGAGGATTTTATTTTCAGGGCGATTATGCATACAATCTTGGAGTTGGATTTGATTCAAACCCGCATAATTACGGAAGAGTTTGGTTTCCTTGTGTAGACGATTTTGTCGATAGAGCAACTTACGATTACAGAATTACAGTAAAAAACGGATATTTTGCAGTTTGCAACGGAACATTAATAGATACAACATATAATGGCAATAATACACATACATTTTATTGGCGATTACATAATACAATACCAACTTATTTATCGTCGGTTGCAGTTTCGAGATATGTAGCTGTTACCGATACATTTAATGGTTTAACAGGACAAATACCTATCGAAATTTATGTTCCCGAAAATGATAGTCTAAATGCAGTAAACTCTTTTATAAATCTAAAAAATGTATTAACAGGATTCGAAAACGATTTTGGACCTTACCGTTGGGAAAGAGTCGGATATGTAGCAGTGCCATTTAGCTCGGGAGCCATGGAACACGCAACAAATATAGCATATCCTCTTGCAGTAATAAATGGTAGTTTATCGTATGAGTATCTTTATGCTCATGAATTATCGCATCATTGGTTTGGCGATTTGGTAACATGCAAAACAGCTGAAGATATGTGGCTTAACGAAGGATGGGCTAGTTATTGCGAAGCAATATTTAACGAAAATATTTACGGAAAAGAAGCGTATAAAAACTATTCTCGTAACAATCATAAAAATGTATTATTAACAACACATATCACCGATAACGGATACCGGGCTGTTTATGGAATACCAAGCGAATATACTTACGGAAGCACTGTTTACGACAAAGGAGCCGATGTTGCAAAAACTATTAGAGGATATCTTGGCGATAGCTTATTTTTTGAAACAATAAAAGCATACCTCGACACTTTTGCATATAAACCTGCATCGTCGTTTGATTTTAGAGATTTTATAAGCTCATATACAGGTATTGATATGACAGATTTTTTTGATACTTGGGTGTTCTCGCCAGGATTTGTGCATTTTTCGTTAGATTCTTTTAATGTTGTAAATAATGCAGGTAATTATGATGTTACCGTTTATATGAAACAAAAATTAAAAGAAATTAATAGTTTTGCAAACTCAAATCGTATTCCTATTACTTTTGCCGACGATAATTGGAACTTTTATAACTCGGTTGTAAAATTCTCGGGCGAAACAGGCTCACAAATATTTACACTACCATTTAATCCAAAGCATATTTTTGTCGATAAAGAAGAACAAATACAAGATGCAACAACCGATAGATATTTTATAATATCAAATGCAGGAGATTATAATTTTGATAACGAGTATGCTTATGTAACAATAAATAATTTAGATGACTCCTGTATGTTGAGAGTTGTGCATAATTGGGTTGCTCCCGATAGTCTAAAAACACCAATACCGGGTTTGTTTTTATCGGATAACCGTTATTATAATGTTGAGGGAATATTACCATCTAATTTTTCGGCAAGTATAAAATTTAAATTTACAAAAAGTTTAAACGAGAAATTAGATAATAATTTACTTACAAATGTATCAGACTCATTAGTTTTACTTTACAGAAAAAGTCCAAAATATGATTGGCAAATAATACCTTTTATAAAAACAGGTTCAAATACAGCGGGATATCTTTTTGACGATTCGTTAAAATTAGGACAATACTGTATGGGAATATGGGATTGGGATAGATATGTATCGATAAATAAAACAAAAGATAAATCAAATAATTATCTTAAAATTTATCCAAATCCATCTAAAAACTATTTTAAAATAAACTTTAGCTTAAAAAATAAAGGAAAAATTAAAATATATAACATAAACGGAGATGTTGTTTACGAAAAAAATATAGATAAAACCGGAAAATCAATAACCTGGTCGCCAAATAATTTATCAAAAGGAGTTTATATTGTAAAATTAAATACCGACAAAATAACATTATCATCAAAAAAAATAGTTTATAATTAATGTCCGAATCAAAATCAAGTATTTTACATAAAATAAGTCCGTCAAAAATTATAATACCAATTATAATAGGATTGTCGGTAGTTGGTTATATGTTTTACAAAGATTTTGACGCAGAAGCTTTTTCGCTTATAACTTTCTCGTGGTATACAATTTTGTTTCTTATTATAGCATTTATAATGATGGCTATACGCGATATAGGTTATATGGTTAGATTAAGAATATTATCGGGCGAAAAAATAAAATGGATAAGTATTTTTAATATAATAATGTTATGGGAATTTACATCGGCAATAACTCCATCGGCAATAGGAGGAACAAGTGTTGCGGTTTATTTTATTCATAAAGAGGGAGTTAATCTTGGTAAAAGCACTGCAATAGTATTAGCAACATCGTTTCTCGACGAACTATATTTTATAATAATGTTTCCTTTAATGTTTTTTATAGTTAGTGGTAGTCAACTTTTTTTAATATCAGGAAATAATACACTCGATTTTACAAATAAATATTTTTACTTTGCTGTAATAGGCTATAGTATAAAATTTGTGTATGTAATGTTTATTTCTTACGGTTTATTTGTAAACCCTAAATTAATAAAGCAAATTTTAGTTTTTGTTTTTAGATTACCTTTTTTGCGAAAATGGAGAAATGGAGCAATTAAAACAGGCGATGATATTATTTTATCGTCGAAAGAATTAAAATCTAAACCGTTTAAATTTTGGATAAAATCGTTTTTTGCAACTTTTTTTTCGTGGTCGGCAAGATATTGGGTAGTAAATTTTATTTTGTTAGCATTAATTTTTGGAGTTCCTGATTATTTGCAAAACTATATAATATCGTTTAACGAACATATACTTATTTTTGCTCGGCAGTTGGTTATGTGGATAATGATGATAGTAATGCCTACACCGGGAGGCAGCGGATTTGCCGAAGCAATATTCTCGGAATATATGGCAGAATTTATACCGGTGGGATTTGTTGTTTTAATGGCTCTTTTGTGGCGAATAATAACTTATTATCCGTATCTTATTATAGGCTCTGTTATTGTGCCTAATTGGGCAAAAAAAGTTTTATCAAAAAAATAATAAAAATGAACATTTTTTATATTACAGGAACAAGCAAAGGTTTAGGAAAAGCAATTTGCAATTTGCTTTTGCAAGATGAAAATAATTTTATATATGGTATATCAAGAAATAACACAATAAAACATAAAAATTATAAGCATATAACATTAGATTTATCAAAACCTTATAATATTACAGAATTTAAATTTGATACAATAAATAATGCCGAATCTTATACATTAATAAACAATGCCGGTATTATCGGCGATATAAAACATATAGGTAATATCAATAACAAAAAAATTATAGATACATATAACATTAATATTGTATCGCCAAGTATTTTAATAAATAATTTTGTTAAAACTTATAAAGATACAGATGTTAAATCTACAATTTTAAATATTAGTTCGGGAGCAGGGCGACACTCCATTGAGTCGTGGAGTTCGTATTGTGCATCGAAATCGGCAATGGATATGTTTTCGCTTGTAGTAAATGATGATTTTTATTTTTTAAGAAATAAAAATTTTAGGATATTTTCGGTAGCTCCGGGTATTGTAGATACACCAATGCAAGACGATATACGTTTAGCCGATAATTCTGATTTTTCGGCAGTAGATAATTTTAAAAATTATAAAAGGCAAAATCTTTTATCGAGTCCTGATAAAGTAGCACAACAACTAATTGATATTATTAGTTCCGATAATGATAAAATAATATTAGACGTTAGAGATTGATTATTAATATAAAAAAAACTGCAAAGATTTATTCCTGCAGTTTTTTATATAGTAAATTTAATTATTATCTTTTTCGAAAGAAAATAAATAGTTATCATAAGGTTCTATATTATAATATTTAGTATGATTATTAATAACATCTTTAACTTTTGCATGAATCATTTCTTGAAATTTTGTTAAATTGCTATCTAATCTTTCGTGTTTTTTAAATTTATGCAAAACTGTTTCGGCTAATTTCCAATCGTTTTTATTATCTAAAATTTTAAATTTATTAAATGTTACTTTTAATGTTTTTTTGTTATCTAATCGTTTAAAAATAACAACAAACTGACGTTTGTGGTGTGGATTAAGTGTAGTATCAACAGTTAAAAGCCCATGTCCCAACTCGCCTCGTCCATAGAAATTACGTATTCCTAAAATATATCCGGCTACGTCCATCATATCGTTTGGCGATGAGCATGCTACGGCAATGTTACTACGCATAGGCATATCTCCGTTAGGATATAATTGCGACAAAACATCTTTAAACATAAAAAAACCTGTAGCTATTCCGGGACAAACTTTACCATGATATTTGCCAACATCGGATAATGTAATATCGTAATACGAGTTAGCCGAGTCGGTTTCGCCTATTAAATATCTTAGTGGTTCGTATATTTTTATACTACCTGCCGAATTTAATAATGTTGTTAAACTATCTGTTGTTTTATTGTTTTCGGTTTTAATAGTTTGTTTGTTTTTTGTATCAATTTTTTGTTGATTGTTTTTAGTATTACAACTAAAGAATAAAACAGCAAGTGCTGTTATAAAGAATAATGTTTTCATTGTTTTAGATTTAAATTTAATTAATTTTTAATAATTTACATATAACATTTTATATGTTATTTTTATGTTTTTTACAAAATTAATAATAGTTTATTATTAATCTTGTGTTATATATATTTGCTATTAGAAATTAAACTTTTTTAAGATAAAATATTTTTTTCGGGTGCATTTTTTATAAGCTGCTCTATAAATTCATCTAAAGTATATTGGTCATTTCTTTTTACATTTGCATTAATTATTGCTTCGTTTCCTGCATTTTTTAGGGCTGCAATATTTTCGGGCGAAGCATTAGCCATATCAGACGAGTAAGTGCGTTTATCTACAGGAACATCAACTCTTTTGTAATTAAATTTATGTTCTTTTTCTAATGTTCCAAATATATTGTTTATTTGATAATGAACAGTATCTATACTGCCATCCATCATAATATCCGGAATTGATTTTGCCCAATTTAAAACGCTCCATTTTTTTGATTTGTCGATATTATTAATTTTAAAGCTTCCGCCACCCGTTCCTATCGAAAGAATAAGCATATCTTTAGCCGATGGATTTTTTATTTGCTTAAATTCGGTATTTCTTGCTTCGGCATACGCACACATAGTAGGATTATTAGCAAATACACCGCCATCTATATTTATCATCTCGGTATTAGTAATAAGATTTTTTATTTTTGCCGGAGGAAAATATGTAGGAGCTGCCGATGTTGACCTAACAACATCTCGCACATAAAAATCGCGTTTTTTGTTTTTATTTTCTATGCTGC
>Ga0256833_1002980_pt1 | contig 11697 bp, 9 predicted proteins | sample 356284metaG_FD_190535 | JGI IMG/M metagenome (GOLD analysis project Ga0256833, IMG submission 190535) | Hydrothermal vent microbial communities from Mid Atlantic Ridge, Atlantic Ocean - 356-284 | ecosystem: Environmental > Aquatic > Marine > Hydrothermal vents | place: Atlantic Ocean: Mid...
GGAACCTTACCAATGATTAAAATTATTGTTGCTGATAATCCAATACTAATTGCAATAGGTACACCTATCAGTAGAAATGCAATGAAAGAGACAAAAATGATGAGTAAGACAATCTCACCTGACATTATCTTCCCCTACAATCGCATTTAATAGATTTTCGATAGCAAAGAAAACCATAAAACCGAAACTTATAGGGATAACAAGATATACATCCTTCATAGGTAAATTAAGAGAAGGTGAGACCTGAAAAACCTGCATCTTTATCATTTCAATCCCGTACCAGAATCCGAGTATGAAGAAAAATAGTGAAAACAAAACTGCCACTAAGCTAACCTTTTTCTTTGTTGCAGGGGATAGTCTCTCTGTAAGAAAAGTAACTGCTATGTGTGAACCTCTGTGATAAGCAAGGGATGCACCTAAAAAACTGCTCCAGACAAGCAAATACCTTGACATCTCCTCAGTCCAGGATAGTGCGGTGAAAAATACCCTTGCAACAATCTGGAGTGTAACAGTGATAATCATGCCTGTAATGAGGGTAAAGACGGTCACCTGGAGGATTTTATCAAGAATGTTTGAGATTTTTGGGAATATTTTCATAAATTTTTAGTGAGGGGGCGGCGTCTTTGACGCCGCCCCCTCACTTATCCATTTCTACTTGCTTCTCATCTCTTTTAGCTGTTGCTGGATCTCGTCTAACAGCTTTCCGAACTTCTTCCCATACTTCTTATAAACAGGTTTTACCGCCTGTCTGAATGATTCAAGGTCCGGGTGCTCTTCCACAATCATACCTTTAGATTTGATAAATGCAAGCTGCTTTGCCTCATTGTCATTATCCCATTTTCTAACATAATCTCTCGCAATTTTTGCCGCTTCCTCAAAAATTTTCTGGTCCTGTGGAGAGAGTGAGTCCCAGGTTTTCTTGCTCATGATGATTACCGCCGGTGCATAGGTATGCCTATCAAGGGTCATGTATTTCTGAACCTCATAGAGTTTGAAGGCGTAAATCACGACGATGGGGTTCTCCTGTCCATCAATTGTATGTTGTTGAAGCGCTGTTAAACACTCTGTCCAGGCCATTGGAACCGGATTGGCACCGAGAGCTTTAAATGTTGCAACGTAGAGTGGATTCTCCATTACTCTGATTTTCAGACCCTTGACATCCGATGCTTTTTTGATAGGACGAACATTGTTTGTGATATTCCTGAATCCTCTTTCAACAAATGCAAGACCATGAAGCTTCACTTTGTCAAGGTCTTTTAACACTTTTTGACCTACTGGTCCGTCAAGTACAGCATAGGCTTCCTGTGGAGTTGCAAAGAGGAATGGCATCTCAAAAACGGCAATTTCCGGGAGAAAATTTGCAATTGGCCCGTCTGTGATAACACCCATGTCAATTGTTCCCATTTGCATTCCTTCAAGAAGTGTCCTTTCGTCTCCAAGTTCTGCATTTGGATGGATTTCGATTTTTATTCTTCCGTGTGTTTTGTCTTCAACGACTTCCTTGAATTTCATAGCCGCCACGTGGAAGGAATCTTTTGTATTAACCACGTGGGCGAGTTTTATAACCCTTGTCTTGGCGGTCACTATACCAAGCAGGGCAAGTACCAACAGCATACTTCCATACTTCTTCATAGGACAAACCTCCTTTTTAAAATGATAATCCCTTTTAATTTACACAACATGTACTGCTCCTCTTGAAGCTGAGGTAACTGTTTTCTGATATTTTCTTAATAGTTTTGACTTCACTTCTTTCTTGAGGGGCCTGAAGTTTTTTAATCTCATTTGAAGCTCCTCCTTGGATATGAGGAGCTCTATCTTCCTTTCCGGAATATCAATTCTTATTTTATCCCCATCTTTGACAACTCCAATTGGGCCTCCAGCCGCGGCTTCGGGTGAAATATGCCCAATACACGGCCCATGTGTGCCACCAGAAAACCTCCCATCAGTTATAAGTGCAACTGATTCTCCCAATCCCATTCCAATAATAGATGCAGTGACTGCGAGCATCTCTCGCATTCCGGGTCCCCCTTTTGGACCTTCATAACGGATTACAACAACATCGCCGTCTTTTATCTTCTTGTTTAAAACAGCTTCCATCGCTTCTTCCTCACTATTAAACACCTTAGCTGTTCCCGTAAATTTGAACATTTTTTTGCTTACCCCACTCTGTTTGACTACAGCGCCTTCGGGGGCGAGGTTTCCATAAAGAATGGCGAGTCCACCCTCACTGGAGTATGGGTTCTCCATTGATCGTATGACATCAGTATCATAGATTTTTGCGTTTTTCCCTATTTCTTTGATGTCCACGCCCGAAACTGTTGGGTTAGATTCTATCAGGGGGAGTAAATTTTTTATTACTCCAGGAATCCCACCTGCATAATGCAGATCCTCCATGAGGTACTTTCCACCAGGTCTCATACTGCAAATTTTTGGAGTTTTTCTGCTTAATTCATCAAAGAGTTTTATATCGAAGTCAACTCCAGCCTCTTCAGCTATTGCCTTGAGATGTAAAACGGTGTTTGTCGATCCTCCCAGAGCATTGTCAACACGTACCGCATTCCTAAAAGCTGCCGGTGTCATTATATCCCTTGGCTTAATATCATTTTTAACGAGATTTACAATGGTGTTCCCCGCCATTTTTGCAAGTCTTTTCTTTTCAGCAAGAGGGGCAGGTGCTGTCCCGGTATATGGAAGAGACATTCCAAGCGCCTCAGAAAGACACGCCATTGTGTTAGCGGTAAACATGCCCTGACAGGCTCCAGAAGATGGACATGCCCGGAGTTCAAGTTCCTTCAAATCCTCAAGTGTCAATTCTCCCTTTTTATACCTTCCAATTGTTTCAAAAGTATGGGTGACAAGATCAAGCCTTTCTTTTCCCAATCTCCCGGCAAGCATTGGACCTGCTGTTACGATTATTGATGGAATATTCAGTCGAGCGGCAGCCATGAGCATTCCGGGTGTAATTTTATCACAGGCTGTTAGTAAGACAAGACCGTCAAGTGCATGTGCATTGGCCACAAGTTCAACAGAATCTGCTACAACCTCCCTCAAGGGTAAAGAGAATTTCATCCCCTCATGTCCCATAGCTATTCCATCGCAGATTGCCGGGACACGCACAATCAGCGGGGTTCCACCGGCTTCTGCCACTCCTCGTTCTATAAATCTCTCCAGATTTGTCATATCTGCATGTCCGGGTACAAGATCAGTAGCACTGGAAACAATTCCAATTAAAGGCTTGTTGATGTCGAGGGGAGAAAGACCAGTGGCGTACATCAATGCCCTTGCAGGCATTTTCTCAAAAGTTCTAAAAACATCACTACGCATGATAAAAACCTCCAAAAATTTAATTTCTGACCTGGTGAGAACGGGATTTACTACCAACGGGGGGCTTTCAATTTCAAGTCCGACTAACGATTTCAAAGATTATCATTATTTTACAATTCCGTAACTGAATTTTCCATTATTGTACTCGGTTAAAATTGACATGTCGATGATAGAATGGCTATAATTCAAGCACTATGTTTGATCAATATATGCCAGTGGTTTTAATGCTTATTGCTGGACTGAGTGTTTCGCTTGGCATCATCATACTGTCGGCAATTTTTGGCCCAAAATCAAAAAACCAGGCCAAAGATGAACCTTATGAGTGTGGAATCAAAACCGAAGGTTTAAAACCTGGAAAATACTCTGTAAGATTTTTCGTCGTGGCACTTCTGTTTCTACTCTTTGATGTCGAGGTTGCATTTCTCTTTCCGTGGGGTGTCCTGGTGAAGAAGCTTGCTGCCATTGGATTGATTGAAATGGGCTTTTTTATTCTGATTCTCTTTATAGGTTTACTTTATGTGTGGTTTAAAGGTGGTTTGCAACTGGAGTAGTGGAGGATGATCGATATTGAAAAAATTCGAAAAGATTTTGGTGAGGATATAATTGAAGTATCAGAATTTCATGGTGAAGTCACAATTGTTGTGAATAAAGATAAGAACATAGAGTTTTTGAGCTATCTTCGGAAGGAATTTTCCATTGATTTCCTTGTTGACGTCACAGCGGTTGACTGGTATCCGAAAAAGCCGAGATTTGAGGTTGTGTATTCCCTTTATTCACTGAACTTGAAGGAAAGGCTTAGAGTTAAAGTTCCTGTAGATGACGGTGAGAGAGTGAACTCGGTTACTCAGTTATGGAAAGGTGCTGGCTGGCTCGAGAGAGAGGTTTACGATATGTTTGGCATAGAATTCGAAGGTCATCCTGACCTGAGAAGGATCCTTTTATGGGATGACTTCCCTGGTCACCCTTTGAGAAAGGATTTTCCTCTCAGGGCGGATGTTGAATTGCCGGGACCATACTGATGGAACTTTACGAAGAGATTAAGGAACTGAAGAAAAAATTTGATAAGGGCGACTCGGTATTAATACCAGCTTTACATAAGGTAGTTGAGAAGTACGGTTATGTAAGTGAAGAGGGAGCCAGAACGATTGCAGAAGTGCTCGATATATCGCTCGATCATGTAATATCTGTTGCTACATTTTACCAGTTCTTCAAATTAAAACCTGTTGGTAAGTATCACTTTCAAATCTGTACCGGACTCACCTGTATGATAAATGGTGCACTTGATCTTGTTCATTACTTCAATAAAGAGTTAGGTGTGAAGGAAAATCAGGTAACGGGTGACGGTTTATTTTCTTATGAGATTGTGCAGTGTATTGGCTGTGGAGATAAGGCTCCAGCGGTATTGATGAACGAGAAAAGGCTCGAGGGACTGAAGGTGGATGCACTTAAGAAAATGATCGATGAGTTAAGAAGTAAAGAAGGCGGGGAGCCTTCTTGACATTATTTAGTGAGAAAATTATACTAAACTCCGATTTGCCGGGGTGGCGGAATTGGCAGACGCGCATGGTTGAGGGCCATGTGGGAGTTGATCCCGTGCGGGTTCAAGTCCCGCCCCCGGCACTTTTTTATTATGTACTCACTCGATAACCTCCTTGATCAATTCTCCCAAGGAAATGTGAGAGCCCTGTCAAGATTGATAAGCTTTGTTGAAAATGACCCTTACGCCAAAGATTACATTCTTTCTAAAATTTTTAAAAACGTTGGTAGTGGATACAGAATTGGTATAACAGGGCCTCCGGGAGCCGGGAAAAGCACACTTGTGGATTCGTTAGCATCAAAGATACACGATTCAGGTAAAAGGGTTTCTATAATTGCTGTTGATCCATCGTCTCCGTTTACGGGAGGTGCATTGCTTGGTGACAGATACAGGATGTATGAGGCGATGAAGAGGGGGATTTTTATCCGTAGTCTTGCATCCAGGGGCAGCCTTGGAGGATTGTCAGAATCCACAATTGCAGTTGCAGATCTCCTTGATGCCTTTGGCTCTGATATTATCCTTATTGAAACAGTAGGGGTGGGTCAATCCGAACTCGATATAATGAATGCATCGGACACGGTGATAGTTACTCTTGTCCCGGAATCAGGAGATTCAATTCAAGCGATGAAAGCTGGTCTCATGGAGATCGCAGATATCTTTGTCATTAATAAGTTCGACCGCGAAGGGGCAAAAAAGTTTGAGATGGAACTCAGGACGGTTCTATCAATGAGCAACAATGCAAAAAATGGCTGGAAACCTCCAGTTATCAGAACAGTCGCCACTCGAGGGGAGGGGATAGACGACCTCATTGAGGCAATTTTCAAACACTATGAATTCTTGAAAGAAAAGGGTATCCTTGCCCATAAACGCAGGGAGAGGGTTAAAAGAGAGATCACTGAATCCATCAAAGAGAAACTATGGGGAAAATATTTCCTCTCAAGCCATTGGAAGGACAACATAGAAAAGTGCGTTGATAAAGTAATCTCAGGGGAAGAAACGCCATACTCTGTTGTCGAAAAAATCATAAAAGAAATCTAACTTCTGCAATTTTTGTAACTTTCCATCTCGATTGGTGAAGTGTAACAAAAATTTCCTGCTCATCAAGGGGGGATTTTTGCGACGCGAAAAGTCCTCCCTTCTTCAGAAGGAGGTCAGGGGGATGCAAACCGCTTGAGAACACAATCCCCCTGTTTTTCCCTTTACCAGGGGAGACTTTTTAAGGTGTGGGGATTCCACTTCCCCAGGGGACTTCTGGCAAGAGAGAGGAACAAAAGGGAAATACCAATCACTTGAAAAATCCTCTGAAATTTTCACTGAGACGATTTATTCCTACTCATTAAATTACCCCCTTGACACGGGGTGCACTAAAAATTATTATAACATCGCACTAAAAAAATCTATATGGGAGGGATGCCATGAAAATGAAAAAAAGTGCTGAAAATCTTTTGAAAGAGGCAAAAAGGCTTGCCTCAGAACGGGGTGAGCTTATCGTCGATACCGACCATCTTTTGAACGCATTTTTTACTTTAAAGGATGGAAATCCATTTATTAAATGGATCGAGAAAAGAGGAGTTGCCCCGGATGCAGTTAAACGCGAGGTTGACCGTGCACTCAAAAATTTCTACCAGCAGCTCAATGGAATGATTGACTCTTACTCCTCTGCTATTGAAAACAAGTCCAGAGATATAGAAAACGGATTCTCCCGTGGACTTTCGCGCGATGTATTTCAGGTGTTGTTCGACCATCTGGATGAATTCTTCACCGAGGAGCTTAAGGGTAATCGATACCGCGACTATGCCTCTGTACACGTCAAAAGGTGGGTCAAACGCTCACGTCCAAGAAGTCTTATAGAGGAGTTTTTTGGCAGTGATATTCTTTCTGAGTTCTTCCCTGAGGAGTTCGGATTCAGAGGTGGTAGAGACCACTGGGTTCTTCAAGAAGAAGTTGTAAAAGTCCCGAGAAAGTTTGTTGAGGGATTGAGGAGTATTCTTCGCGCTCGCGGGCTTAAGGATGACGAGATTGATACACTAACCTATGACCTCATTGATTTTGAAGACAAACTCAGAAATTCACTTGCTCAACTCCAGAGAAACGGAATAGATCACCGCAGAGTGGTTAGATTACTTGCAGCTAAATTTACCGATAGAAAATACGAGATCGAGAATTCATTCTTTCTTGATAGAATTTTGAAAAATGCAGAAAAGGCCGCAGACAATGGTGAGGTTGGTATAACTGAGATTGTTGAAGAACTCCAGAAGGCAACTGACACCATAGGTGGCCTCTATTTCAGTCAAATTTTACAGACCTTAAAAAACATAAAAGGGGAGGGCGCTCCAATGGGAGAAATTAAAGAAGAACTTAAAGAAGAAGAAAGATCCGCACTTGAAAAATTCACGGTTGATTTAACCCAGCTTGCCCGTGAAGGTAAGCTTGATCCCGTGATTGGACGTGATAGAGAGATTAATCAGATTATTGAGGTTCTCACACGTCGCCAAAAGAACAATCCAGTTCTTGTTGGAGAAGCCGGTGTTGGAAAAACAGCTATTGTCGAAGGTCTTGCCCAAAAAATTGCAAAAGGTGAAGTCCCTGATAAACTGAAAGATAAGAAAATTCTTTCCCTTGACATGGGGGCTCTGATCGCTGGAACAAAGTATCGCGGTGAATTCGAAGAAAGACTCAAATCCATCTTAGAGGAAGTGAAAAGTTCCGGTAATGTGATCCTTTTCATTGATGAAATTCATAATGTAGTCGGTGCGGGCAGGGCAGAGGGTTCAATGGACGCTGCAAACCTCTTGAAACCAGCCCTTGCACGTGGTGAATTCCAGGTAATAGGTGCCACTACTCCGGAAGAATACAGAAAGTATATCGAGAAAGACTCTGCACTTGAGCGTAGATTCCAGCCAATCTGGATAGAAGAGCCAAGTCCTGAAACTACGATGGAAATTCTTAAAGGATTGAGACCGAAGTATGAGGATCATCATGAAGTAAAGATCGAAGATTCTGCACTCGAAGCAGCTGTCAAACTGACCCACAGATACGTTCAGGATAGACATCTTCCAGACAAGGCGATTGATGCAATTGACCAGGCTGCCTCAAAGAAAACGCTCAAAGCACTCTCACCCGCTATTCGTGTAAAGGAACTTGAAGGGAAAATAAAAGAGTATGAAGAATTGATCGAAAAAGAAGAGGATACGGACAGGAAGAAGGAATACCAGACCGAGATTGAAAGATTAGAGAGGGAACTCGAAGAGCTGAAAAAGAAAGTGAAAGTTGAGGAAACAACCAGTGTTGAGGAGATCGAAAAGAAAGTAAAAGACCTCGAAGAAAAGGTCAAAGAGTCCGAGGAGAAGGGTGATATTGAAAAATTCGAGAAACTGTCTGATGAATTAAAAGAGGCGAAAAAGGCACTTCTCAGGGCAAAACAGGAAAAGAAGAAATCTGGTCATGATAGGGTTTCTATCGTTGACGAGGATGTGGCAGAAGTGATCTCTGAGTGGACGAAGATTCCTGTTTCCAAGATGCTGCAGGAAGAGAAGCAGAAACTCCTTAAGATGGAGGACTATCTTCATAAGAGAGTCGTGGGACAGGATGAGGCTATCAAGGTTGTATCTGAGGCTGTGAGAAGGGCAAGGGCTGGAATCTCTGATCCGAGGAGACCTCTCGGCTCATTCCTTTTCCTTGGACCAACTGGTGTTGGTAAAACGGAGCTGGCGAAAACGCTTGCTGAGTTCCTCTTTGGAGATGAGGATGCTCTGATAAGACTCGATATGTCTGAATTCAAGGAGGAGCACTCTGTTGCCAAACTCATCGGAGCACCTCCGGGCTACGTCGGATACGAAGAGGGTGGTAAGCTTACAGAGGCAGTAAGGAGAAGACCATATTCTGTCATTCTCCTGGACGAAATCGAAAAGGCACATCCAAGAGTCTTTGACCTGTTTCTTCAGGTGCTTGACGACGGGAGACTAACAGATTCACACGGTAGAACCGTATCCTTCAGAAATACGGTCATTATAATGACTTCTAATCTTGGTAGTGAGTATCTCCGAGAGCTGATGGAAAGATTTAACCCGAGATTTGAAGCCCTTTCTGAGAGACTTCGCGAATTAGAGGAGCGTTATTCTAAAAAGCAGATCTCCGATGAAGATTACAAAAAAGAAAAAGAAGCAATTGAGACAGAGAGAAAGAAGCTCGAAGAGGAATTTGATAAAGAATTTGAAATTGCCAGGCAGAAAGTACTCGAGGTGGTGAATCATTCCTTCAGGCCCGAGTTTTTGAACAGAATCGATGAGATAGTTGTATTCCATCCTCTTAAATGGGATCATGTGCTCCAGATCGTGGATATACTGTTCTCCAGACTCGCCAGGAGACTCGCAGAAGAGAAAAACATCAAGCTCGAGCTCTCGGAGAGAGCGAAGGAGTTTGTGGCACGGAAGGGATTTAATCCTCTTATGGGTGCAAGACCACTTAAGAGAGTGATTCAGAAGGAGATCGAGAATAAGCTCTCAGAGGCTATTCTGAGTGGTGAAATTAAGGAAGGGGATACGGTGGTTGTAGATATAGAAGGTGACGAGGTTAAATTTGTTAAGAAGTAAGTGAGGAGAATTTTAAGGGTTAATTATGAGGGCGCGCCTTCGGCGCGCCCTCATAATTAAGTAAACATCATAATTAAGTAAATTTGTAAACAAAAATACTTCTAAAATAAAATTTAAAACACAAGAAATATATGGTGAAATATTGTTTCCACGTAAATACTTGTATTTTCTCTTCTTTTGAAAAGAGATATAATTTCAGCTTAAAAAGCCTGAATCTTCCTTTACCATGGAGACCTTTTTGAGGTGTGAACACCTTCCCTTGAATCCCCCTTTTTCAAAGAGAAACCTTGTAAAATCCCCTTCTTCAGAAGAGGGACAATGGGGGATGCAAACCGCTTGAAAACCCAATCCCTCTTTACCCCTTCACAAATGGGGGATTTTTTTTAGCTGTGGGTATTTCCCTTCACCAGGGTGACTTTTTGAGATGGGTATTTCCTTTTCAGGGTACTCACCAAAACCCAAAATTCCCCATTTTACGAAAGTGTATTTTGGAACTCCACTTCTTCGAAGAGGAGACTCAAAGGATGTTCGAATCCTCTTAATTGTTGGCATTTTGGTTTAGTGATAAAAAATTTCTAAACGCACACAAACTTTATAGATGTTCAATTGAGTCAGTCCAGACGAGGTATGGTAAAACGATGATAAAATTTAATAAAAGATTTTTTTCAACAAAATGAGAGGCGAAAATTTTATGCTTTAGAGATGAATCATCCCTGATTTCGGGTTCCGAAAATAGAGGGTTTCCCCTTCAATCGATTTGGACGGTGATGAGAGTAACACTTCGATTTTTCTGTAGTTTCAGGAATAGACTACAATGTTCGTAATACGAAGTTTTATAATTCTACAAAATTAATTAGGAGGTAGAAAATGAGCAGGAAAGGTGCTCTAATACTTATAATACCCCTGTTGATCGCAACATCCTGTGTGAAAAAGAAAGTAGTGCCCGTTGTAATAAAGCCCAAACTACCCAATGTAATAATTAATACAGGTGGAGCTCAGACACCTACTCAGTCAGCACCGCAGCCGTCTCCTCAGGCTCAGCCAGTTCCTCCAATGATGGGTAGCAATATGATGCTCGCTCAAATGGCTCCGGTAATCTTTTCTTATTCTCTTACAATAGGAGGTTACTGGATATGGAGTGAAGACTTTAAGCCCGGTCAATGGGTAAAATTCCTGGTTACTACTGATAATGGAGACTCTTACGATCTTGAGATTGCTTATCTGAAGAAAACCGAGAATGGTAACCAATGGTGGAGAGTCTCATCAACTCCTAAAAAACCTGGATCGTTACAAGTAATTTATGAAGCATTATTCTCATCTGATCTCGGGGAACTCAAGAGGCTGAGAGGAAAAGTGGATGATAATACACCCCATGAACTTCCCGTAGCTCAGGGAAGCTATGTTGGAAAACCTGTAAGGTTAACCCAGGAATCCATAAATGGAGCAACGGTTGGTGTTGAAATTGTTAAGGTTCCTGCAGGAACTTTCAGAGCGAAACATGTTAAATATGGCTCTCTCACCGGTCAGGGATCAGTTGAATGGTGGATTAGTAATGGTGTTCCAGGCGGGATTGTTAAGTATCTGGTAAGGGACAATGATGGGAGGATTACGGTAGAAGCAGACTTAGAATCCTTTGGCAATGGAGCAAGGTCAGTTCTCGGTTCTTTTTGATGATATTTGTTTTTAGATTTACGGTGTAGCATTTTTGCGTACGCAAAAATGCTACACCGTTTCCTCTCCTCTAATTTTTCTCCATCACTCCCCACTCAGCAAGCATCAAAGGTTTATCGGGAAAGAATCCGGTTAGATAAGTATAAACTCTATCCATTACCTCACTGAAATTAAACCAACTATCATCTGTTGATTGAGGCCCAAATGCGCTGATTCCTACCCAATCAACGTAGTCATCTCCAGGGTAGTAATTTTCAATGAAATTCCATTGTTCATCTGGCTCAGAAATTGCATCCGCATGAAAATACCAGATTACATTTTGGGCTCCAACTTTTCTGAATACATTTACAACATGTCGAAATGCATCGCGGTATCTTTCAGGTCCATCGGGAAAGTTGGGGTCTCCATATTGGTTTGTAACCTTTCCCCCATTGAAAATCCCGCTCCAGGGGAACCAATCTCCGTTCATTTCAACGCCAAATGTAATGAAAACCGGATCCCTGTAGTTTTTTATAGCCTGTGCCACCTCGATCAGATATTTATCGAACTTTCCAGCAGTAATGTTATCAAGTG
>Ga0256833_1002981_pt1 | contig 11695 bp, 11 predicted proteins | sample 356284metaG_FD_190535 | JGI IMG/M metagenome (GOLD analysis project Ga0256833, IMG submission 190535) | Hydrothermal vent microbial communities from Mid Atlantic Ridge, Atlantic Ocean - 356-284 | ecosystem: Environmental > Aquatic > Marine > Hydrothermal vents | place: Atlantic Ocean: Mid...
CCAAGCTTAAAAACCTGCCCCACTTCAATACCCTTAAACTGCTGATATTTCCCTTTTTTGCACCTTGGACAAGTTTCACCTTCCTCAGCAAGCCTTAAATCTGCAAACTCTTTTACCTTAAAATCTCTATCAATGTTGGCATTTACAAAGTGCATATCTTTCTCATTTGCGCCGATAACAAAGTTTCGCATATTCATTACCGAAAAATCAGCATAAACAGGGATTTTAAGACCTATTGGCCCTGAAAACCCTGATGGACCGCCTGTAACCTTCAAAATTGTCTCTTCGTCTGCAAGCTCTAAAATTGAAACCCCAAGGTGGTTTTTTACCTTAACCTCGTTTACCTCGTAATCTCCTCTTACTAAAACAGCGATTGCACTACCGTCTTCAAGATTAAATATCATTGTTTTAACAAGATTTTCAGGTTTTACCCCAAGAAATTCAGCAACCTCTTCCACGCTCTTTTTACCGGGTGTTTCCACCTTTTCCAATGGCTTTTGTTCCTCAACATTTTCAATTGGTTCAGGCTTGACACACTCTGCTTTCTCAATGTTTGCAGTGTAAGAACAGTTGTCGCAACTCAAAACAGTATCTTCTCCCGTATCTGCAAGAACATGGAATTCATGGGTGTAATTTCCACCTATTGCCCCGGAATCAGCCTCAACAGCCCTGAACTTGAGTCCACACCTTTTGAATATCCTTGTGTAAGCATTGTACATCTTCCAGTATGACTCATCACAGGATTTGTCATCAACATCAAATGAGTAGGCGTCTTTCATTATAAATTCCCTTCCCCTCATTAAACCGTATCTCGGCCTTATCTCGTCCCTGAATTTAGATTGAATTTGATATAGGTTTAAAGGCAACTGTTTGTATGAGCGAAGTTCCTTTCTCACAATATCGGTTATAACCTCTTCATGTGTTGGCCCAAGGCAGAAATCTCCACCCTTTCTATCCTTAAACCTTAACAACTCTTTCCCATAGTAATCCCACCTACCACTTTCCTGCCAGAGTTCAGCAGGCTGCACAGCAGGCATCAACAATTCAATACACCCTTCTTTATCCAATTCATCTCTAATAATGTTTTCAATCTTTTTTATCACCCTGTAACCAAGGGGAAGATAAGAGTATATTCCGGACGCAAGTTTTTTAATCATGCACGCTCTTAACATCAATCTGTGGCTTACTGTTTCCGCCTCTTTAGGATTTTCTTTCAATGTGTAAAGGAAGTAACGACTGAACCTCATAACATCTCCTATCTCTTTATTATTTTTCTGTAATCTTCCGAAATAATTTCAATATCCCTGCACATTTCGTAAAGTCTGCTTCTCATTCTTGCTCCTATCCTCTCTTCCAGCAATTCGTCACTTAATGCACCCTTCACTGTCCTGTCAAAGTAATTTGTGGTAATAACCACTGGCAGATTTCTATTGTACCTGTAATTGAGAATCCTTGCAAACACATCTTCTGTCCATTCGGTATTCCTTTCAGAACCAAGATCATCAATTATCAACAATGAAGTGTTTTGAATGGGGTATAGTATATCCTGCTCATTGAAATATGATCCATAAGAGAAAGTCGCTTTAATATTTTCAAGTAACTCCTTGAAATCAATGAATAAAACATTGAACAAGCCTCTCTCTATAAGCCTTCTGGTAAGGGCAGCACAAAGATGAGTTTTTCCACAGCCAATGGTGCCTTTAAGCAGAATCCCTTTTTGCTCTTTTTTTAAGCCAAAAAATTCTGCAAACTCCCTTAAAACGGTTTTTGCCTTCTTTAAATAAATATTCTCTTTACCTCTTATTTTTATCGTAAAGTTGTCAAAGGTACAATCAAAATAATGTTCCGGCAACCCGGTTTTTCTCATGGCATTTCTTATACCTGCTATGCAATCGCAGTACCCTGCCCTCCTGAAACCATGTTCATCAACATACAAAACCCACCCGCTATTTTTACATTTTGAACATTTATTCTGCCAGGACACTTTCTATTTTTCCTCTGTATCCCTTAAGTTTGAACTTACACTGCCTGCTTTTTCTATAAAAACGGATATATCTTTCATCAATTCTGTTGCCAGATCTTTAAATTCCTTTATTTTGTTTTTCGGCTCACTTATTAAAACAGAAAGATCTTTTAATTTTTCATTTAACCTGTCCAGGAAATGAGTTATATTAATCTCTTCTTTGTTAATGGTAATAACAAACTCTTTCACTTCTTTAAGGTCTTTTAAAGTATCATCACTTTCTATTTCTTTTAAAAAGTAAACAAACTCAAGTGCTGCATTCATCAACTTATCTTTTGATTCACCCCTATTAACCATATCAAAAATATGACCGGCCATTTCATTTTTAACTGCCTCATTCATAATTAAATAATCAATTTTTTTTAAAAAATCCTCTCCCAGATCTTTTCTTTTTTTAAAAAGTTTTAAAAATTCAAAGACTTTTTCTTTAAGAAGCCCCAATTTTTCTTCCAAACTACCCAGAGTGTTAAATCCATCACTTTCCAATATCTCTTCCAGTTTGTCCACAAAAATTCCATACTGCCTTTTCATTGAAGACACTTCAGATTGAAGTTCAGCCATGGATCTTTTTATTATCTCAACCTCTCTAAGTTCTTGAGATTCACCTATTAAAAGAATTTCTCTTCTAATATCGTCGATTTTCGCAACAATATTGTCAACCAGTGCTCTAATATCTTCATATCTCTTTGAACTATCGTCTTTTTCTATTTCAAGACCTTTTTTCTCTTCTTCCATTAACCCCCCACATTATTATCCTTTTTCAAGCCATTCTTTAACACTTTTTGTCGGAAAGTAGGCAAGATGACCAAAAATAGTCATCAAGGCTATTAAAACTCTAACAGCAAAACCTATAAAAGGCGATGTACCTGCAAGGTCTATCAACATCAAAGTTGCAGCAAGAATCAAAGAAAGAGCAGTCATGGTTATCTTATATCTGATTGTTCTCTTAGGTGCTTTTTTACTTGAAATCAACAAAACAAATAATGCAAGTAAACCAGGGACATAAAAAACACCGCCAAAAATTGTTATTAAAATCTCATTACCTGGTTTCCACTCAGAAAGCCAGTAACTCAAACCCACTCTTACCGCTCCTATTTTGACATCGAATATCCACCAGACAAAGCCTATTATTACCCATATTATTGCTATTACATCTGCCACCTTTTTATTTTTAAATAAAAGATAAAGAGTGAAATATATTATGGTTCCGGCAAGCATTGCACCAAAGAAATTGTCCGCATAGAAAAACATTTTATCAAGTTGTTCCATTCCGAAATAGCCAAACAGGGTTCTGATACCCACGCAAAAATATATCAAACCTATATCAAGCCACACCACAGAAAAGGCCATTGCAGGAACTTTAGATCTGCCAACCGCTTTTGTTTTAATAACTCTGATTCCAAGGTACCAGCTTGATAGAAAAACGAGAAAACTTATTGCCGCATTAAGCAGCAATCCGTAATATGGTTCATGTGCCATGACATTCCCCCCCCAAATACATTTTTATCATTCTATTCAAAAAAATCTTCCAGAAGTTCTTCACTTTCATCTTTTGGTATATTTCTTGAAATCGGCTTTACTATCAATTTATCTTTCTCTTTTATTTTCAATTTGGCAGCAACCTTGGGGTCAAATTTAATCCTGTTTCCTATTTTCTTTTTATGAGAGAGTTTTAAAACCACAAATCTTTTATTTTGCGCTTTTATCTTTACAACTCTCATTCTGCTTTCATTTATCAGTTTTTCTTCCCAGTCCTTATACACCATGGTATCCACATACGCTGTATCTTCAGAAACAAAAAAACCTGTAATAGGTTCGTACTCCAGAACCTTCAAAATTTCAAAAGATTCTATATACTTTTTATCATAAAGGTCAACCAGGATGCTCAAAATCTTAAACTCTGATAAACCTGAATCTTCAACAAGGTCATTAACATCCCTTGTCCCGTCGAGCAAGTTTAACACAACAATCTCTTCTTTTGTAAGATTGCCCTGCAGACTATCAAGTCTCGGGTCAACTGTTGCCCTGAAAACAAGGTCATTATCGGGAATAACCTCTCTTAATCTTTTAATTGTGTCCTTTTGTCTTGCGGATTCAAGTATCAGGTCATGAAGAGTCTGTTTTATACTTATCTTTTTGTGAGGAGGTGTTACCAGAAACGCAAAAGTTCCCTTATGAACCTGGAAAAGTTCATAAGCAGCAATCTCCCCGGTGTTATTTGCTGTTTCAGCATCCACAACCACGCCATTGTTAAAGTAAATTACCCCTGTAACATCAGGAGAATCAATCTTCAACATCCCAGTTTTTTTGTTCAAATGCAACAACTGAGCAATATCATTTAATCCAACATTACCAATCTGTCCTTTTAATGCCATTTTTCCCCTTCTTTATTAAATTTATTTCTGAAAAGAATATAACACAATTTTCTCTTTTTAACAACTATATTTAAGAATTAATTATAATTTCCTGTTTAAAAGTTTAGCAATACTGACATAAAAAAAATTATACCAATTTACCTTATTACACCAACAGATCTAATATCAATAAAACTCTTTACTTTTCATAAATATTCCCTATAATTTTATCTGACGCCGGCGTGGCGGAATTGGCAGACGCGCTGGACTCAAAATCCAGTGGGAGTTAAATCCCGTCTCGGTTCGACCCCGAGCGCCGGCACCATTTTTCAATTTCCCCGTTGAAAAAATTTTTTCTGTCACTATATTATTGTTTGCCAGTTAATAACCAATAGATTGACTTGTTCTTTAAAAATTTGGGGGCGAAATGGGTTCGACGGGCAGCGTTGAGGCTCAGGCTGCATGCCGAGGTGTCCCGCCTCGTTAAACAGGGTCGCCAAATGTAAATGCAGACAATTTTGCATACGCTGCTTAATTAACGCAGCCGGATACCGTATCCTTGCCTGCGGGATACGGATATCCGTCGGTTAGCAGGCTCGGTTCAATGCTTTTCAGCCGGCATTGAGCCTAAATAAAGGCTGATAGCGGGATTACACCCTGCCCTATCGGGTCGTAATCACCGCGAAATAAGAAAAGATAGGGCTAAGCATGTAGATGCCTGAAGCTGAAACTGTTCGGACGGGGGTTCGACTCCCCCCGCCTCCACCAGAATGTTATTTATCTTTCTTTCCGTTGTTAAGATTTCCGCTTAAATCTATGGTTTTCACTTTTTTTAGGTAAGTTTTGTAAAGTTTTGAATTTCCTGTCAACTTTGCATACCGTAAAAAAAGTTGAACAACCTCCTGGCTTTGTGGAAAGAGTTTTTCAGCCTTCTTTAATTCCTTAAACGCTGAATGAAAATCATTTTCTTTCATATACTTTTTGGCAAGCATTATGTGCCAGTAGTAATTTTTATCAAGTTTTTTTTCTATTGTTTTTAAAATCTTATCCCTTTTTTTATCATTAAAGTAAAAAGAAAGTTTAATTACATTTGATATCAAACTTCTGTTTGAATGAGAGTCAAGGTTTATTCCCTTTAAAAAATAATTTAATGCCTTATCAAACTCTCCAAGCTTAAGGTACAAAACCCCGAGATTGTTTTTAATCATTGGAGAGTCAGGGTATAATTGCTCTGCAAAGCATAAAATAAACTCTGCATAGCCATAATCCTTTTGCAATAAAAACCTGCAACCTATGTTGTTGTAAAATAGGCCTGCCGCTTCAAGGTCTGTTAATTTTTTCAATTTATTAAATTGCATCAGTTTTTTATAATAATCAGTTGCGTCAGGGAAGTAATCAATAATAAAGGGTCTTTATCCTCCAGAATCGACACCGCACACAATATGCTTTGTGTTTAATATATATTTCCCTATTGTATAACTGGCATTTCTGTCAGGGACAAGGTAATAGTAAGAATTTAAACCAGCAGCCTTGTAACAGCAACAAAGTAATTTGTTAAAGCAAAGCAGTTTCCAAGTCGGATTTTGTCAACATTTTTGGCATCTAATGTCAACATTGTATTATATTCTATTTCTTTAGGGGCAGAAAAAAAATAATCCCTTAAAATAGAAAGGTAAAGGTTATACGAAGACTTTTTCCATTTGTTTTCCCTTTTAAAATCTTCAAACAATTCCTTCATTCTATCAGTGGGTTTATAGATAGGCTCTCTTAGATCTATTAAAAATTTGTATGATGTTTTATTTAATTCATAATAAACCTCAATTTTAGTGTTATATAGATTTTGAAATCTTTTTAATTTATTTTGTAAAATATAGTCAATATAAGCAGTATATTCCTGAGGTGAGTAGATGAATTTTTTGAGACCTGTATTTAATTCCTTACTATCTTTTGAAAATGAAAAACAAAAAAACTGGAGAAACAATACAAAACAAACAAAAAACCTGTGTGTCCTTCTCATAATTAGAATTTTACATAACAAAGAAGTATTTTAAAAGAAAAGTTTATAACTGTAATAAATTTTTGATCATTTCAACACTGTCAATTTCATTTGATAAACAACCACGGATTACATCTCTGTATTTTTGGTCTAATTCATCCAAATCAACTGAATATTTAACTGATTTTCCAGTGAGTAATACATAAAATAAAATTCCTATACTATAAATATCGTTCTGTATCAAACTTTTTTGTATATTTCTTTCTCTGCTAAAACCAGATGTACCAACATTAAACCCAAAAGGCCTATTAAGAAACAGAGGCTTTCCTATTGGGGCTGCCATAGCAAAATCAGTTAATTTACATCTATAATTATCAAAAACAAGAAAATTAGTATCAGTTATATCGTTATGGGCAATTCCAGCATTGTGCAAATATGAAATAGCGTCTAATATCTGTCTCAAAAATATTTTTATTTTTTTTGCATCTCTATGTTTATTTACAAAATCTCTTAATGTTCCATAAGGAGCATACTCCATAAAAAAAGAGAAGGGGTTATCCCCTTCTCCCAAAAACTTAACTATATTACGGTGTTTTATCTTTTTGTAAATCTCAACCTCATTATTGAACAACTGAATAATAAAATCACTGTCTGAAACAACTTTTTTTTCCACAACATACAATCCAGTTTCATAATCACGACCTAATGTAATTCTTGTTCCACCGTAATCCTTTAAAATCTTTAAAGGTTTGAATCTCATAGAGTCATTAAAACTCTTCTAACAATGCTTCACTTACTGATTTTAGTTTCATCTTTGCCATTGCGACATTGCCATCTGGTTTAAGAAAAAGAGTTACATGATAGTGCTTATCCCCTGTATTAACACATTTAGCAAGAAGCAAACCCATATCTGAATTGATTTGAACAAAATCAGCCTTACCAAACCCACCTTTTTCAGTCATTTCCCGTGCAGCCAATAACACATCGTTTAACAAAGATCCTAATATTTCTTGCTGAATACCAGAGATCTCAGTAGTTCCCTCAATCATCTCCCCCTCCGGGCTAAAAACCCCACTTCCAATATAACCTTTCACATCCTCAAACATAGCCAATTTGTCCTTAATAGCCATAAGCTCACCTCCTTACAAATTTTTTAAATTTGTAAAAAAACAGTTTTTAATTTGTAAGCCCTAAAAAAAACTCCTCTATTTTCCCTTTTGCAATTACCAAGTTGTTTTTTGCCAAACCTACATTGCCTTTCTCAGAGATAAGCAAAAACAATAAACCCTTAGAAAATCCAAAATTTATATCGCTTACAAATAAAATACCTTTATCAGAATTTATTGATACAAAATTTAGCAATCCAAAACCTATTTTGTTAATAGCCTCTGATGACTTTAAAAAGAGTTGTGAAATCAAAGGTGCTATCTTATTAAAAGATTTATCCTCATCACTAAAATATTCAACCAATACCTTACTGTCAAAATCAAAGATTCCAGCATTTATAAAACCATGCACATCTGATAAAAAGTTGAACTCGTCAAAAAAAACCTTTTTATAGGATTTTAGATCTATTTCTTTGTGCAAAATTTCAGGCTGCCGGTTTTCATTTTCACTGTTATTTAGAGAATCAAAATCTTTTCCATTTTTACTATTTTCATCTTTTTCTTTCATGCTATCCAAAAGGATATTCATAAAAGATTGATCTATTGTTCTTTTTTTTGCCCTTCTTTTTGTATCTATCCTGATTTCACCTTCATTCCTTTTAATAATAAATTTTGCTGCATCAAGGCCTTTCAATGAGCCAAATTTTGCATCCACTATCTCTCCTTCTTCAAAAGCGATATAACCCCTTTTACCATCTAACTCAATCCACAAAACGCAGGTCTTTTTCTCCATATTCATCAATTGTAAAATACTTGTTACATTAATTGATTCTACAATCCCTCTAACACCCGTTTCTTCTTCATTCAGGAAATTCAAAACAATTTTTCTTAATGTCGCCAAACTAAATGGTTTTTCAATATATTTTAATGCACCAAAATTTTTTACCTTTTCCTCAACCTCTGGATTAGAAAAAGCAGTCATAGCAATAAATCCTGCATCAGGTTGATTTTTTCTCAACTCAATTAAAACATCTATACCGCTTTTCCCAGGTAATCTTATATCAGAAATAACAAGAGAGTATTTGTTTTTTTTTATCAATTCAATTGCATCTTCCGCAGTGGAAGCTGTATCTGTTTTGAATAAGTCTTCATACTTCTTAAAACCCTCTTTTAAAACATTGAGAATTGTTTTTTCATCATCTACAATTAAAATCCTTTTCACAGTCATCCTCACCTAATTATCACTAAATTAAATAGCAAAAATCATACCATTTTACACACTAAATGAAACTACAAGAATATTCAGAAAATATTAACAACTATGTCAAAATGAACCATTAAATTTGACCCAGTATGTCAGAATGAACAATTAAGATATTCCGTAATCTTTTAACCTTCTCTTTAAAGTTGAAAGGGATATATTTAATTTTTTAGCAGTTTTTGTTTTATTAAAACCACACAATTGATAGACTCTTAAAATATAATTTTTTGTGAATATATCAAGCGGCAGAATGTCATCTTCACTTTCAGGTAAAATAATATTTTTACTATCTCCCTTTTCAGATTCCACATCTTCCACATTACCTAAAATTAAAATTTTTTCAATAAAATTTGATAATTCTCTAACATTACCATACCAATCTCTTTTAGCAAGTTTATCAAACCATTCATCTGATGGCATTGGATAGTTTACCTTTAATTTATAGGCAATCTTTTCCCATAAATATTTGGCAATAAGAGGAATATCCTCTCTCCTTTCTCTTAACGGAGGAATCTCAATATGAACTACGGACAACCTGAAAAAAAGGTCTTTCCTGAATTTTTCCTGCATTGCCTCTATCTTTAAATTGCGATTTGTTGCTGCAATTATTCTTGCATTTGTTTTTAAAAGTCTTGTTCCTCCTATCCTCATATATTCCCCTGTCTCTAAAACCCTTAATAATTTTGACTGAAAATTAAAGTTAAGGTCCCCTATCTCATCCAGAAATAGTGTGCCATCGTTGGCAAGCTCAAATAACCCCTTTTTAGAGTTGCTGGCACCTGTAAAAGCTCCCCTTTCATAACCAAAAAACTCTGCTTCAAACAATTCCGATGGAATAGATGAACAATTAACAGGGATAAAAGGCTTTTGCTTGCGAACACCAGAAAGATGAATCAATCTTGCAACAAGTTCTTTACCAGTTCCTGTTTCACCAGTTATTAATACCGGTGATGAAACATTTGAAAGCTTTTTTATAATCTTTTTAATTGATTTAATAGCATCGCTTTTACCTACTAATTTAACCTCATTTAATAACTTTTCTAAACGATAGAAATTTTCAGTAAGGTAGACTGACCTTTCCAATGCATTTTTAACCCTTTTAACAGCATAGGCTAATTCAAAGGGCTTTTGTAAAAAATCAAAGATGTAATTTCTTACTTTTTCATCTATATCTTCCAAAACAACATCTGATGCAGTTATCAAAATTATCTGTGACTGTAAATTGTTGTCAATAACATATCTGCTTAAAGCAATACCCGAACCATCATTTAGCAAAATATCAAATATGCACACATCATAAGAGTTTTGGTTAAGCATTTTTTTCGCATTGTGGAATGAATAACAAACATCAACATATAATCCTTCAAACCTTAAATGCTCAGCAAAATTGTTTGCAAAACTTTTATTATCATCAACAAGTAAAACCGAATAACTCATTTTACTCCTAAACTATAAAGTTTTTGGGAATAACAACAACAAAACATGCTCCTATTTTAGATGGCTTGGAAAACAGCATTCCCCCCATATTTAGCATTCTTTTTCTTGCAATTGTTAATCCCACCCCCTTTTTGCCTTCCACAGTTGTAAAAAATGGATAAAAAACCTTTTCAATAAGTTCCTCCGGAATTCCAGGCCCATTATCCTTTATTACAATTTCATAATAATTATTCTGTTTGTTATATTCAAAAATAATTTTACCTTTACCTTTTGTAAAAAAAGCAGTATTTGAGACTATTTCTCTAAGGACTTTTAAAAAATCATCTTTTCTAACCAAAATTTTGCATTCATCAGGAAAATTAACAAAATCATAGGATAATTCAGGAAAATCTGAAAGCATACTCTTCATCAATTCCATTATTACCTCTTTCAAATTTATCTGAACCCACTTACTATGAGAATCTGCACCAAGAGGCCTTAAAACCATAAGAAGGGTTTTTAGTTTTTTTATCTCTTCTATTGCTGAAACAAGCTTTTCTTTAACCTCTTGTTTTGAATAACTATCAAAATTAAGCAATGAAACTTCCAGTAATGCCATAATACCAGCAATTGCATTACCAACTTCATGCACTATTTCCGAAATTATAATATTGAAATTTGAAAAAACCAATCTGTAATTATCAAATTTTCTGGTCATTTCAATACCCGTTATATCTTTAAAAACAACCAAAAAGAAATTATCTAAAAACTTGTAAAAACTAAATCCGAAAATATGATTTTCAACCTGCACTTTGTTTACAATTCCAATATTTTGTGGGTTTTCTACCAAAAAACACAAAGACTTTTTAATTCTTTCAAGCAAAGAATCAATAATTCCACCAGCCATATTTATGCCTGAATTGTTAACAAAGAATAAGTTACAAGGGTCTTTCTTAAACAAGGCAACCCCTGTATTAACTAAATTAAAACACTTTTCAATATAACAACCCTTTTCATCACAGATATGTTCTAAATTTAATGGACATTTTACAAAAAATTTTTCACACTTCTGGGAAGTCTTTTCTAATTTTTCATTTTCTTTAACATTAAATTCTTGTTTGCTGTTCAGTTTTTCAATTATACTTGTTAATTTTTCCAAATTAAAGGGCTTTGTCAAATAGGAATCAACTTTAATATCAAGTTTACTGTGAATTTTATCTAAATCTAACGAACCGGAAGTCAAGACAATCTTTATATCAGGATAAATTTTCTTTAAAATTTTTGCTGTTTCAATACCCCCCAATCCTTTTTTTACATTTAAGTCAAGAATTGCAATTGATAAAATACATTTTCTATCCAATGCCGCAACCTTTTTAATAGCATCAAAACCATCACTGCTTTCTATCACTTCATAGCCAAGGTGTTGGATCATTTTTGAGAGGTATTTTCTTAAAAGTTCAATATCCTCCATTATTAAAACAAAATTTGTATTTAATATTTCACTTATCATAATAATATATCCTGAATTCTATTGATTAT
>Ga0256833_1002982_pt1 | contig 11694 bp, 8 predicted proteins | sample 356284metaG_FD_190535 | JGI IMG/M metagenome (GOLD analysis project Ga0256833, IMG submission 190535) | Hydrothermal vent microbial communities from Mid Atlantic Ridge, Atlantic Ocean - 356-284 | ecosystem: Environmental > Aquatic > Marine > Hydrothermal vents | place: Atlantic Ocean: Mid...
ATTCTTTTTTTACCGTTTATATCTTTTTTAAACTCGTTAAAAAGTTGACAAACAATAACATAACGGCTTTTTTATCTACTCTGATTTTTATTGTTACCCCCAATATTCAAATGTGGAATTTCCACCTGTTCACCGAATCTATTTTCATAAACAGCCTCGTCATTTTCCTGTTTTTAATCCTGAATTTTAGGGGAAAAGTTTCGGAATTTGTTGTGATTTTGCTTTTGGCCGTAGTCATTTCATACCAAAGGCCTCCGGGTGTTGCAGCAATACTGCCTGCTGCTATCTTCCTGATACTTAGCGGAAAAGGAAAAAAGAAAAAATTATTGCTTGCTTTATTTCTGTTGGCGTTTTTCTTCATACATATTTATGTGATGCTCTCTAATACCACCAATTTTGATGAATTTTTCTTCGCCACAAAAAACCAATACAGCCTGATAGGAGGTTATAATGCCCTGCCGAGGCAGCAAAGCTTTGCCGCAAATCTCATTGTTTTTATTAAGGCTTTGGTTATCAAATTTTTCTACCTTTTTTCCATGTGGCGACCTTATTTTTCCATTAAACATAATCTTGTTCAACTTTCTTTCCTGCCTCTATATTTTTTTGCAATTATCGGATTCATAAGTCTTTACAAAGAAAACAAACGGATGTTTATTTACCTCTTTTTGTTGGTTGCGGGTTATTCGGCGCTCTTTGTTTTTACCTATGTCAATTATCATTGCCGCTACGTTACCACTGTTTTGCCTTTCGTAATTCTTCTTGCGGCTTGCGGGATAAAAAGAATTTTCTTTTCCCCGAAAACCCAAAAAAATAAATCATAACTTTGCTCACTGAGACAAGAAAATTTTATGACGGAATTTAAACGGAAATTTTTGCAGGATGCCGAGAAAAAGGCCTTCGACCTTGAGCATCGCAAACGCTTGAAGTTCAATATAGGGCGCTATGACGCTGCTGTTGCGAAAGGAAAAAAACAGTATGCCGACCTCGAGCTTGCCAAAGAGCGTGCCGCGCGCATTAAGCGCAATGTTGTCAACAATCTCGAAGATTATCTCGTAGAATTTGAAGCGAATTTCATTCGCAACGGCGGCAAAATTATCTGGGCCGATACGGCAGAGGAGGCCGTAAAAGAAATTCTCGCCATTCTGAAAAAGTACGATGCCAAAAAGATTGTCAAAAGCAAATCCATGGTAACCGAGGAGATAGAACTCAACAAACACCTGATTGCCAACGGTATAGAGTCTCTTGAAACCGACCTTGGAGAATACATTGTGCAGATTGACAACGACCGCCCCTATCACATCGTCACGCCGGCAATGCACAAGAGCAAGGAAGATATTGCAGAGCTTTTCCATGAAAAATTCGGCACCGACCCCAACGCCACACCCGAAGAGTTGACGCTTTTTGTGCGTAAACTGTTGCGAGAAAAATTTGTGAATGCCGATGCGGGCATCACGGGAGCCAACTTTCTTGTGGCCGACGCCGGCGGCATCGCTCTAACCGAAAACGAAGGCAACGGGGTGTTGTCAATGTCTTTGCCCAAAGTGCATATCGCCATCACGGGTTACGAGAAAATTATTCCCTCGGCAAAGGACTTGGACTTGTTTTGGTCCCTGCTTTCAACCCACGGCACAGGCCAAAAAATAACCGTTTACAACTCTTTGATAACAGGACCTCGCAAAGAGGGCGAAAGCGACGGTCCCGAAGAGATGTATCTGATTTTGCTCGACAACGGGCGCTCCAACCTTTTGGCCGCCGACCCGCAAAAAGAAGCCGCAAGCTGTATTCGCTGCGGCGCCTGTCTTAACGTTTGTCCCATTTATAAAAATATCGGCGGACACACCTACGAAACGGTGTATTCCGGCCCCATAGGCTCGGTAATAAGCCCCTTTCTTAACGGTTTCGATAAGTTTAGTCACCTCAGTTTCGCCTGCACCCTTTGCGGCAAATGCACGTGGGAATGTCCGGTGAAAATTCCGCTGCACAAACTCCTTTTATTCAACAGGCGCGATGCCGTGGAAGCAGGCTACACCGAAAAATCTTTTTCAATGGTGATGAAGGCCTACAAAAAAGTGATGAACAATCGTTGGATGATTGAAACTTTGCCTCCGGCAGTTAAAAATATAGGAGTGAAAATGGTGTTTAAAAAGGCTTGGGGTTCTCGACGTCAACTGCCCAAGTTTCAGGAATCGTTCAACAGCCGGTGGAGGAAGGAAAAGGAAAATTCTAAGGCTTCGCGCAACCTTTTTGTCGTGAAGACATTATATATTTTTAATTTGGTAAAATATTTTTAATGTTATGCCGTTTACCAATCTGTTATTAACCTAATTGACAACCGAATATATATGAAAATTGCCGCTATCACTTTTGCATTTATGACTTTGCCGCTTTTGTTTTTTGCCCAAGGCCGCCATACCGTTTCGGGATATGTTAAGGAAAAAGGCACGGGTGAACTTTTGATAGGCGTTAACATCTACATCAAAGGAACACAAACGGGCACCGTGAGCAACAGCTACGGATTTTATTCCATCACCTTACCTGACGGCGATGTTGAACTAACCTATTCCTACATTGGTTTTCAGCCTGTTGTGAAAAAATTTCGTTTAAAGAAAGACACCCTCATAACGGTTTATCTTAATACCGTCAACGAACTTAAAGGTGTGGAAATTGTTGCCGACAAGTCGGAACGTATCAGCGACGATTTGCAAATGAGCATTGTGAAAGTTCCCGTAAAACAAGTCAAAGAAATTCCTGTTTTGCTTGGCGAGCGCGATGTTTTTAAAGTGCTGCAGTTGATGCCCGGTGTTCGCTCGGGCAGCGAGGGCAATGCGGGCATTTATGTCCGCGGGGGGTCGCCCGACCAAAATCTTATTATCCTCGACGACGCTCCCGTGTATAACGCTTATCACCTTTTCGGCTTTTTCTCTGTTTTCAACGGCGATGCCATAAAGTCTGTAGAGCTGATAAAAGGTGGATTTCCGGCGCGTTACGGCGGCAGGTTGTCGTCGGTGATGGATATAAGGATGAAGGACGGCAACAACGAAAAATTCGGTGGCGAGGGCAGCATAGGCCTTATCTCCTCACGCCTGATGCTCGAAGGGCCCATCATTAAAAAGAAGGCTTCCTTCATCATTTCCGGAAGGCGCACATATGCCGATATTCTTACCATCCCCTTTCAGAAATTTGCCCTTGACGGCGAGTTTGCCGGATATTATTTCTACGATTTGAATGCCAAAGTGAATTATGAAATAAGCAACAAAGACCGCATATATCTGAGTTCTTATTTTGGCCGCGATAAATTTTATGCCGGATACGAAGAACCCGATTTTAAAGAAAATTTCAACCTTTATTGGCAAAATGTTACGGCCACTTTCCGTTGGAATCATATGTTTAACAGCAAGTTATTTGCCAACACATCAGTGATTTACAGCAAATATAAATTTGATGTCGGAGAATCTTACAAAGAAAAAAGCGGCGATAATTACAATCTCGATTATTATTCGGGAATAAGAGATGTGAGCGCCAAATATGATATGAATTTCGTTCCAAACAACAGGCACTTCATCCGTATGGGAGCGAGTTTGATAAACCATTTGTTCACTCCGAGCGCCTTTGCCGTCAAAGGCTCCTTGCTGCCCGAAGACCTGCACTCCAAAGCCAAAGAAATTAACAGCCTGGAATCGGCTGTGTATTTTGAAGACGAAATAAAACTGAACAGGGCAAAGCTCAATGCGGGCTTGCGTTACAGCAATTTTTACGTTAACAAAAAACTGTATAACAGCCTCGAACCGCGCCTTATGTTTTCGTATATGCTCACCGAGGATTTTTCGCTGAAAGCTTCCTACGCTTATATGCAGCAATACATTCATCTGCTTTCAACAACGGGCATCAGCCTGCCCATCGACTTGTGGGTGCCTTCCACCGACATTGTCAAGCCGCAACATTCGCAGCAGGTGGCACTCGGTTTGGCACACGATTTTACTAACCCTTCTTTTTCGGCTTCCATTGAAGGCTATTATAAAGATATGCGAAACATAATTTCCTATAAAGAAGGGGCGAGTTTCCTCTCCACAGGCTCTTTTGACGAGAATAAAGAGTTTGATTACGAGGAGGTTATAACTTCAGGTAGTGGAAAATCTTACGGTGTGGAGTTTTTGGTTCAGCGTAAATACGGAAAGCTCACCGGCTGGGTGGGATACACTTTGAGTTGGACAAAATATCAATTCGACGAGCTCAATTTCGGAAAGCCTTTCTGGGCTCGTCACGACCGCCGCCACGACATTTCCATTGTGGCCATCTACAAGCCTTCCAAGAAGATAACTTTCTCTGCCACTTGGGTTTACGGCTCCGGTGATGCCATAACTTTGCAAAAAGCCGAGTTTATGGGCGTCACACATAACCCCGAAAACGACAACCTTTTTCCTCTCGGTTACGGCGTTTATGATTACGGCGAGAGAAACAGCTTCAGAATGGCGCCCTACCATAGGATGGATGTGGGCGTTCAGTTTCATAAAGATTTGAAATGGGGCGGCAAAGGAACCATCGAAGTTTCTTTTTACAACCTTTACAGCAGGGCAAATCCTTATTTTTACTACATAGGCACACAATACACCAACGGGGTGTCGAAATCGGTGCTCAAACAGGTTTCCCTCTTTCCCATTATCCCTAGTGTGTCCTATTATTTAAAATTTTAAGATTATGAAAGCATTAAATAAAATACTGATAATAAGTTTGTTAACATTAGTTTTTTCTTGCGAAAAAACCGTTTATGTGGAAGTGCCCGATAACGACCCTAAACTTGTTACCCAAACTTTTTTAACTACCGATGACGTTGAAAAAGAAATAAAATTGGCTTTAACTTGGTCGGTGCCGCTTTATTCCGCTTACGATTATTCTTTTAAAGACGAAAAAGACGCCGACGTTTACATTATCAAAAACGGTCAAAAACATAAATTGACTTACACGAATCCTTCTCCAATGGGCGGCACCAACGGTTACTATAAAATTCAATCGTCGAGCGTTGGAGTAAAAACCGGCGACTCCTTTTCACTCGAAATAGAAACTCGGGACAAAAAAACAAAAATCACTTCGCAAACCACTGTGCCCGACAAACCTGTTTACAGCTTGAGCTATGAAAACAAAACGGTTAACGAATATAATGAAAATACTTATTCTTTTGTGTTTAAATCATTGAATAACAATGATATAAATTATTATTTTTTTATTTGCAAGGGGTATTTCACCCGCCAACCCGGAAATATTATCGACAGTGTGAATATGTATTCTTTTTCCGAAACCAACTACTACAAAATAGCAAAGGGTAACAGCGCAATATTAAGTTTTGTTAGTTACGATGAGGTTGACTCGGTGAAAATCAAGGTTTTCCACACCGACGAAGCCTACTATTTGTATAATTCCTCGGTCTATAACTTTGAAGGCGACAATCCCTTTTCAGAGCCGAGTCCCATATATTCCAATATTGACGTAGGACTCGGAGTTTTTTGTTCATATAATACTGATTATCAAATATTAAAAGTAAAATAGTTATCTTTTATAACTATCAAATTTTTATAAAACAAAGGATTTCGGTAGGGAGTTTTGTTTCCAAAAACATAACGACACCGCTTATGAGAAAAATCCTTGAAAAAAATTTCTACCTTTGCAGCGGAAAATAAGCTTCCCGCGGTTTTTTCAAACATACCGGTAACAACTTAAATATCAGCTAATTAAATTATGTATAAAATTTTACTGTTTATATTTTGTGCTTTATTTCCTTTTTCACTTTTCTCTCAGGGACTAACACTTTCGGTGGCTCTCGACGAGGCCATGACCTATAATTTGGAGCTGAAAAAACAAGAGCAGAGGGTTTTGCAAAGCGATGCTTACAACAAATCAATGGTTGGTTGGTTTATGCCTAAAATAAGCATCAACGCCGGCTATACTTGGTTTAACGACAACATGGAAATAAACATGAAGATGATTAAGCCGGCTCTCGACGAAGTGGCAGGCTCATACGGTGCGTCCATAGCCAATGATTTGGGGTTGGCATCGGGCACACAGGAGGAAATCTACAACCAAATTATTAACGGCTTGGGCAAATTACCCGACGATAACATTGTGTTCGATTTCAATCAATTTCCCAATGCTTCGGTAAATCTGATTCAGCCTCTTTTTACGGGCGGCCGTATAGTTTCGGCGAAAAATACAGCCGATGTCGGTTCAAATATTGCTCATCTTCAGATGATTACAGTAAAAAACACGCTTAGTAAAAATATTGTTGAAAAATATTTTCTAGTTGTATTTCTCGAAGAAGTTGTAAAAACAAAACGACTTGCCGTTAAAGACATCGGCAAGCACGTGCAGCATACCGCCAAAATGGTGGAAAAAGGAGCTCTGCCGAAAGTAGATATGTTGCGGGCTCAAGTAGCCCTGGCCGCGGCACAACGCGAACTCGAAGATGAGCTCTCTCGCCTCGATATCGCCCGCTCTTCCTTAAACCTTAGTATCGGATATCCAGAGGACACCATGACGCTTTTAAGCGACAGCTTGCATTTCAAAGTTTTGAATATCAACATTCAAGAGCTGCAAAACGAAGCAAAAAGCAAACTGCCGGTTTATAAATTCGAGGAGCAGAAAAAACGCATTGCCGAGCAAAATTACAATGCACAAAGAGCCAAAATGATGCCCGAGCTTTTCGCTTATGCCAACTACAGTTTTTTCAACAACTATCTGCCCGTGGTTCCCGCTCCTTTTACTGCCGGCATTCAATTGAGATACAACATTTTTAACGGTGGCAGCGACTATAAAAAAATGCAAGCCGGAAAATATATGATTAACGAAGCCCTTATAAGCGAAAAGAACACTGAAAAGAAAGTTAACTTTCTGATAGACAAGGCTTATAAGCAGGTTAAAGCATCGGAAAGCCGCTACCTGAAACTCCAATCTACGCTTGACCTTTCCGAAGAAAACTACCGCATTTCCAAAAAACGTTTTGAGCAAGGCCTCGGCCGCTCGGTAGATGTTCTCGACGCCTACACTCTTCTCGAAAGCGCACGGCTTGAGCGACTTTTGTCTTTATATGCTTATTATGTGGCTATCAACAATTTATATTATGCCTCAGGCCAAAGTGATAAAATAGCCGAAGTGTTGAAATAGTAAAAATTAAAAAATATGAATAAGAAAATTATTTTCGGTTCAATTCCCCTCGTTATTGTCATAGTGGCAATTGCGGTTCTGATTTTTCGCAAGACCAACCCCGAGCCGTACGTTATGACGGGCTTGATAGAAACGGTTCAGGTAAACGCCTCCTCTTTGTTACCCGGCAGAGTTGATTCGCTTTATGTGGAAGAAGGCGATACGGTGAAAAAGGGACAAATACTCGCCTCGCTCGACACGCGAATTCTCGACGCCAAAATGTATCAGGCCGAAGGAATGGTGAAATCCGCCGGTTCCATGGCCCAATTGGTACGCAAAGGTGCCCGCGAAGAACAAAAGAAAAATGCTGAAAACCAATACAATATCGCCAAGGTAAATTTCGAGATGGCTCGCAAAGCTTATAATCGATATAAAGCTTTGTATAACGACAGCATTATTTCGGAGCAGGAGCTCGATGTTGTTCAAACTCAATATGAAGCCGCCAAAAATCAAATGCAGATTTCGAAAAACATATACGAAATAGCACTAAAAGGAGCGCGTCCCGAAGAAATAAACGCCGCCGAAGGACAGAAGCAAACGGCGGAAGGTGTGGCAAACGAAGCCAAAGCCTTGCACGACGAAACTCTTATCACGGCCCCCGTTACAGGTGTTATATCAGAGAAAATGGCTCAAGAAGGTGAGGTCATCGGCCTTGCCTATCCCGTTTTTATTGTGATTCAACCTCAGAAAAATTACGCCTTGCTGCAGGTGCGCGAGGATATGATGAAGTATTTTAAGATAGGCTCCAAACACACCATAACCCTGCCTGCCTTGGGAGATAAGGAGTTTGAAGTGGAGGTGCATTACATTGCCCCTATGGCCGATTTTGCCACTTGGGAGCCTGCACAAATGAAAGGCGATTACAACCTCAAAAGCTTCGAAGTGCATCTTAAACCCGAAAAACCGCAAAGAGATTGGCATGCCGGCATGAGCTTTCAGTTGAAAATCAACAAGGATGAGGATTGAAAATGAAGTTCTCGCTATTTTCCGTTATCAAATATGAAATAAAGAGGCTTGTAACCTTCCCGTCGAGTCGTAATTTGCTGATATTCATTCCGCTGATAACTTTTTTCTTCCTTGGTTTTATTTATATCAACGGTGTTTTGCGCGATATTCCCATAGCCGTTATCGACCGCGACAACACGCAAATGTCGCGTCTTGTTACGCGTTATCTCGACGCAACCTCCATGATGAAAGTGGTGGCTCAGCCTGATTCGCGCACAACTCCCGAAGAAATTTTAAATAAGGAAAAAGCCTACGGGGTGGTAGTGATTCCCAAAGATTTTCAAAAAAAGATACTCACAGGCCGTTCAACTCCTTTACCTGCTTTCATAAACGCCTCAAGCATACTGCACGGAAATATGCTCTATGCCACCCTGTCGAGTGTGGCCGTTACCATTTCGTCGGGAGCTCTCCTTCAGCGTTTTAAAGAGCAAGGGAAGAGTTTTGACCAATCTATGGCTATGGTTTTGCCCATTGACGTTCATTGGAGGCCGCTTTATAACCCTTGGTACAATTATCTTTATTATTTGCTGCCGGGCCTTACCACCGTGCTTTTTTTTATGATTGTTTTTTTTGTGGCTGCGCGCAGCCTTAATTACGAATGCAAAGAAGGAGATTTTCAGACTCTGTTAAACAAAGCGGGAAACAACATTTTAACACTTGTAATTGGCAAAGCCACAGGTATTTACATAATGAGCATGACGGTTTATCTCTTGATTATGGGTATCATCTTCCCTTTTTTCGGAATACCCGTATTCGGCAACTTTTGGCATATTACCCTCTTGTTTTCCGTTACTGTTTTCGCCAACATTTTTTTGGGTATGGCCATTTCAGCCGTCGTTACCAATCAGGTAATTGCCATGGACTTATCCTTTTTTTACAACTCCCCCGCTTTTGTCTTCAGCGGTTTTACCTTTCCCGTATTCGGCATGCCGGCTTTTAACGCCTTTTATGCTCATCTGATTCCTTACACATATTTTCTCACGGGTTTCATCAAGTTGTATCAGATGAAAACACCGTTTCACTATGTTTTTCCCGAGATAAAATCTTTATTAGTTTTTATAGTCATAGGCTTTGTGTTTACTTTGGGCGGCCTTTATTTTCACGTGTACAAACTAAAATCTTGTGAAAAGTTATGAGAGCGTTTTTTAGAGAAATATGGACTTTGGTGAAGCGCGAGCTTGGTATTATCTCAGGCGACGGCAGCATTATTCTCACCATTTTCATTGCCCCTATGCTCTATATTTTTCTTCTCGGAACAATTTACTATCACAAAGATATTCAGAAAGTTAACCTCGCCATTGTTGATAGAGACCACAGCGGCTTGTCGAGGACCTACATTCGTTTTATAAATTCAACACAAAAGGTGCGGGTGAAATATATGCCCGAAACTTTCGACGAGGCTAAAGACCTTTTTTATAAAATGGACGTGTTCGGTGTCCTAATTATTCCGAAAGGTTTTGAGAAAGATTTGATGACGCTGAAGGGCAGCGGAGTGAATCTGATTTTGAACAACTCGCGTTTTTTGATGTCAAACGAGATTAACAAAGCGGTGCAAAAAGTATCGCTTATGGTGGGTGCGGGTGTGCGTTTGAAATATTTTGTGGAAACGGGAAACACTCCGCGGCAAGCCATGAATCTTGTGATGCCCGTAAAGCCCGAGGTAAGTTTTCTCAACAACATTTTCAGCAATTACGGTTATTTTCTGTTGCCAGGTCTTATTTTTCTGATAATTCAACAAACGCTGTTGATAGGCTTGGGCGAAAGCGTAAGTTTGGAGCGTGAAGAAAATCTGCTGCCCTCTTTGCTTAAAAAAGACCGTCCGGTTTTTGTGGCAATTGCAGGAAAAAACGCCTTCTATTTCGTCCTTTATCTTGCCTATTCTTTATTGGCATTCAGCACTTTATTTCCTTTTTTCTCAATTCCCGTGAAAGGCGATTTTTGGTCGCTGGCCCTGCTGATAGTCTTGTTTGTCAGCTCCATGATTTTGTTCACAAACCTTCTTTCTTCTTTTTTCAAAAAACAGATTGTTTTTATGGAAATAGTGGCCTTTACCTCCTACCCCATTTTTCTGATTACGGGTTATGCTTTTCCGCAATATGCTCTGCCCGCCCTTATTAAATACCTCTCATACGTGTTGCCTACCACTCCGTTTATGGATTCGATGATAAAAATAAGCCGGCAAAATGCCGCTTTCACTTTTGTTTTGCGCGACTACCTGATTTTAGCCTTGCAGGTGCTCGTTTTTTATGCTTTGTTGCATTGGCGTTGGAATTTTTTACAAAAAAAAACGACGAAATCCGCTTAAAATCTTTGCGAAAATCGCCGTTGTGGTTTCAGGTGTGTGTAATCGATAGTTTCCAAGAAATTTCTTAACCGAACGGCAGCACAAAACCCACATTGAAGGGATAAAGCTCGGGACCGCGATTCTTTCTGAACATTTCGGTAAGTGCGTAGTTGGCAAAGAGGTTGATGGGCCCCCAACCGATGCGGAAAGTGAGGTCGGCTTTAAAGGGTTGCAGATAGAATTCATCGTGTATTTTGGGCTTGTTTTTATCGTCGCCGTTGAAGTTGAACACCTGTTTTGAGTGAGATGCCAAGCGGACTCCGCCAACCACTCCCGCAGAGATATGGAAGCTGTTGCCGCCGTGTTTTCTGTTGGTTTGGTATTCGAGGATAAGAGGCACTACCAAATACGAAGAGGTGAGTTTGCTTTTTACATATGAGCGCCCTGCCGTTTGGTCGTAGTATCCGTAAATCTTTCCCGAATCGGGTACCAAAACCGTGTTTTTGTTGTAAAATTTATAATTATACCACTGAACACCCATTCCGGTAACTATTCCGAAATGATTGTGAATCAAGTTGATAGACTGTTGAAAAAAGTTGAGGCTAAAACTGACGGACTTGGCGTAATTTAATTCGAGGAAGGAGTATTCCGTTGGTATGTCGAGGCTGAAGCCCGGGGAGAGATATCCGTTTACGCCAAACTCCAATCCCGCCCAATTTCCTCTGAAACGCAAGTGCCTGCGAACAGGATGCTCTATTTTTCTTTTCAACACCCGCGTATTTTGTCCGTCGTCGATAACGATTAATTCGTTGTTGTTGAATTTGATACGAACTGTGTCTTCGTTTTCTTCTACCGAAAAATTGCCGTTGTTGCCCTGGGCTTCCACCCATGTTGTTTTAGGAGAGCCCGAGGAAGAGGCTCCCGAGGCGACGATGTTTTTATGAGCAGGCTCTTTTTTATATTTTATGGAGCTTGCGCCGGCAATATCGGCCGTGATTGTCGAATCGGTGTTCAATTTCACATCGCTGGCGCCGCGGGCTTTTACCTTGGCATAGATATTTGTCAAATCAAAAGCCGACAAGTCGGAAGCTCCCGACACATTGATATACAAACTGTCGGCGTTACCATTAAGAACAACATCGCTGGCGCCTTCGGATTTCACTTTAACGTTCTTATAATCAACGGATATCTTAACATCAGAAGCTCCGGAATTT
>Ga0256833_1002983_pt1 | contig 11691 bp, 9 predicted proteins | sample 356284metaG_FD_190535 | JGI IMG/M metagenome (GOLD analysis project Ga0256833, IMG submission 190535) | Hydrothermal vent microbial communities from Mid Atlantic Ridge, Atlantic Ocean - 356-284 | ecosystem: Environmental > Aquatic > Marine > Hydrothermal vents | place: Atlantic Ocean: Mid...
CTAATCCCTAACTCCTTAGCCCTCTTCATGAGGAGGTACTTCATAAGGGTCCTCGTACCGGATCCATAAACCCGGTTTGCTAGCCTCAACTCACCCTTAAGCAAAGCGTCAAGAGCCTCCTCAAGCCCCAGGCCCTCCCGCGACGCGAGCACCTGGAGCCTCTCGTAACCAAGAATCACGCTCGCCTCACCAGGCAACATTCTGCGCACGTAAGTCACGTTATATTCTCCCGTCTCGTGGTCTAGGAGATGCACGCCCGCGACATCACCTTCACCGAGAAGTAAGGCGGCTAAACCCTTCAGCGACCCTAGCCAGTGCGTCTCGACGGGCGTGCCCTGCTCCCTGATAATCCCTGCTAACCTACCCACGACTATGTCGTGACTGCCGACGTAAATCAGTGGTTGTTGAGGAGTTGGTGCTCTCCCCTCGACCTCGGGTAGTTGTGGGGCGTAGCCGAACACCTTAATGTGTTCCCGTACGTACTCCTTAATGAGTTCCTCTCCTAGGGCGGTTAGTGTAGTGCCTCCCCCTCCTTTACCCCCTCTCCGGGCCTCTATGACTCGCCCATTAACTATCCTTTCGATCCTGGCAACGCATTCCCACGCACGTGAGTACGGCATCCCTAGGGCTTTGGATGCCTTGAGGAGTGACCCAAACCTCCTTATGAGGATCAGTAGCTTGGCGGTTACGTCATCTAAGACAATCTCGCCCGTGTCCTCACGAACTATCTCGAGTTTTATCCTTGGCCTTAGTTTAGGTGCGTTCAATGCCTCGCCCGCACCGACCACTTCTTTTTCGGGAGCCTAATAACGTTCATACTTAAGTAACTTCGGGCGTTACCGTTATTATGTTCCTCTAAAGCATTACCTAACAGGTAATGACGCGTGGTGGATGTTGAGGACATTACTAGGGAATTCTACGGGAGGTTATTTCTCTTACCTACCCTGCCTAAGCTGGTGGTGCTTTACGCGGCCCTTCTCGCTGGTATAGGCGTGATTAACGCGTTGCCCAGCACTTCTTTATACGACATCGCGTTGTCTGTGGAGCAGTACGTTGTCCTGGGTTTAACGCTAGTGACGGTCTTCATGTTTCTCAGCGCGACTAAAGTATTCACGCTTAAACGAGTCGTGGGGCTGTCGGCGGCGATGTTCATAGCCTCGTTGCCGGCGGAACTCATTTTCTACAGGCTCACCGGGCTTAAGGGCACGGGCCTACTAGCCGGGACGGGCTTAGTGTATGTTGTGTTGAGCGCGTTCTACGGGGTCTTCATTTCATTAGTTATAGCCTCCGTACCGCCGTTTGCGGCCTTCTGGTTCGTTAACTCGTTACTTGGCAAGGGCGTTAGCGGGTCTGTGCTGGCAGCGGCCCTCATAACGGAGATGATTTCCCTCCTAGCCGGCATAGCTTACCTAGCGTATTTTGAGAAGCGGGGCAGGGTGTCAGGGTACTCACCGATGAGGATGCTACGGGCGTTCCTACGCACGTGGTTTACGGGGGATCCTAAGGTATTGGAGGGTGAGTTAGCCCGTAACGCAGTGACGTCAGACCTACGTGTTAGGGCGTTGGTATTCTGGCGTGAGGGTGCGGAGCCTGTAATGCTTGTCTTCCCCTCACTTCACTACGGGCCTTTCCGTGATGTGGGTTCAGCTAGGTTTATTTACCACCTGGAGGAGGTTGTTGAGCCCTCCTTCAAGCTCTTCACGTTCCACACCGCTGGCTCGCATGAGCACAACCTCGTTTCATCCGATGACTCTAGGCTGATTGCTAAGCTTGTCGGTGAAGCCCTACTTGCTGAGGTGCCGAGGAAGGTCGCTAAGTTGCGGATGTGTCCACCGTACAGGGTAAGGTTAAGTGATGAGTGGGAGTCGTTCACACTGAACGGCCCGACAGCACTAATCCCCATAATAGTCAACAAGGTTAAGGGGAATGATGACCTGCCACCCGAGCTCTGGGATAAGCTAATCAAGGACGAGAGGTCACCGCCATTCACGGCGGTCGCGGACTCCCACTCCTTCAAGGGCGATAAGGTCACGGATCTCAACGTACTGGAACCTCTGATCAATGAGGTGCTGAATCGTTACTCATGTAGTGAGGGTGAGGACTTCCTAGTAGGGTACGGTGAGGCGATGCTGGACGGGTGGTGCAGGTGTGTGTGCAATCAACGGGTAAAAGCCCTCACACTTAAGTTCGGTAACGCCAGGTACGCGCTAGTGTACGTTTACGGGAACAACATGGATGGTGCCTACAGGCTCAAGCTGGAGGATACTGTCAGAAAGTTAGGTGTTAACGATGTGGAGATAGTTACGCCGGACGACCACAGCTGCGCCGCATCCTTCAAGGAAGCACCGTACGATGTCGTGAGTGAATGCCCACCACTAACGGAAGCAGTAGTGAAGGCCGTTGAGGAAGCGATCAGGGCTGAGGTCCCGGCCACGTACAGCACGTACGACGTCATAGTGAGTGACGTTAAGTTCGTGGGGAACGGGATATTCGAGCTAACTAATCAGCTCGGTAGGCTGGGGAGGAAAGCCGAGTACCTGATCCTGCTCCTCCTCCTCGTCAGTAACGCGGCACCGATCGTGGTCTACACATCGGTACTCATGAGGTGACACCTTCAGTCCCGACGTGCTTAGTCTTTGAACTACGACCTGCTTACCCCAGGTGAATCAACAATAAATATTTCATACTTAATGATAATACTCACCTTAGGTGCGGTTATGAAGGGTAAGGAGCAAACGTTAATTAAGGATCCCCTCCACGGCTACATCAAGCTATACCCGCACGAGAAATGCGTTGTTGACTCACCACCCTTCCAGAGGTTAAGGAGGATAAAGCAACTATCAGCATCACACCTGGTCTACCCCGGCGCCGTCCACACCAGGTTCGCGCACAGCCTAGGCGTGATGTACGTTGCCGGCGTCTTTGCTGAGAACATGTACTCGAAGCTCGGCATAGGGGCTGGCGAGGTCAGGAGACTTAAGCTCATAGCCAGGTTACTCGGCCTGCTCCACGACATAGGTCACGGACCGTACTCCCACACATTCGAGGATCACGTGCTTGTGAATTACGGCACGAATCACGAGGTGATTGGGGGAAGAATTGTTAAGGAAGTACCTGAGCTGGCTGAATGCTTCGACGCAATGATTGAGGACGAGGTAGGGATCTCGGTGGAGACCATGGGGAAAATGATCGAAGCACCCACCCTTGAAGTATGGCCGCTAACCTCAGACATAGCCTCCGGCGTCACTGAGAGGTCCCTCTACTACATAATTAGGGGTGCGTACGCATCCGACATAATTGACTACCTCTTAAGAGACTCAATGTTCACTGGCGCGAACTACGGTATAGGACTTGATTGGAGGAGGCTCGCCTACCACTCATCGTTCATGGGTGACAGGGTAGTGCTGGACTATAAGGCCAAGGACGTACTCGACCACCTCCTAATAGCTAGGGTGTTCATGTTCAAGACAGTGTACTTCCACAAAACCTCACGGGCTTTTGACAGAATAACGGGTGAGTTACTGGTTAAGGCGGATCCAATACTGAACTTCAAGGAAGCCGTGGAGGATGTGAGCAAATACATAGAGCTTGATGACGAGTACGTCCTATCCCACCCTGAGGTTAGGAAGCTTGAGGAGGCCAAGTACCTCCTCAACAGGATAGTGCCTTACAAGGCAGTGTACGAGGCCGTACTTCCACTGGAGTCAAACCTGAAACCCTTCCTCACACTCAGCAAGAGGGTTCTAGAGGAGGACTTAGAGAGACGGTTGAGGTCGATAGCGCCCGACATACCTGAGGACGTTAGGGCTGTCTTCGTGGATACGCCGAAGCTACCGACTAACCCGATGTTTGAGGAGAGCGTCGTGGCTATCCAGGGCCCTGATGGGGAGGTGCGGGAGATACCTGTGGGCTCGACCCTCGCCGGGTTAATGCCTAAGGAGATAGCCTTCGTAAGGATCTACATAAGGGATAAGTACTCTAAGTATGCTGAAGCGCTCAGGCAGATGGCCCGAGCCCTTATGGAGGGTAGCGGTGAATTAAGGAGTTTCTACTAGCTTGGGTTAATAGTGATTCACTCCTTAAGGGTACGAACTGTCACGCCTGGGGCGCCGAAGGTTGTTTTTAGGGTTATCGACGAATGGAGCTTAACGGCTAACTCGACCTTCTCAGCATTATCTCTACTTGCTAACGCTATCACGGCTCCCCCACCACCAGCGCCCGTGAGTTTAGCGCCTAACGCCCCCGCTGCGCGGGCCGCGTAGACTATCTGGCTTAACTTCATTGTAGAGACGTTTAGCGCCTCAAGTAAGCCGTGGTTCACGTTCATCAACGTGCCTACCTTAAGGACGTCTCCCTGCAGGAGCGCGTTCTCTGCCTCCTCGGTTAGCCTGCCGATGGCCTTCATTATTAACTCGACGAGTTCCCCGTACCTCTCCTTAAGGCTCTTAACGGCCTTAACCATCTCCGCGGTAGTGTGTTGTCTTTCCACGTAACCTATTATTAAGGGCTCCTCAATGCTGACGCTGAGTTGCTTCCTAACGAACTCCCCACCTTCTCCTTCCTTCCATATCTTGATGGTTCCGCCGAAGGACGCTATGGATGTGTCCATTGGTGAGGCTATGCCTTGAACCGCCTTCTCAACCTCCCACCCAAGCCTGGCTATCTCATCCTTCCTCAAATCATAGCCGAGGACCTTTGAATAAGCGGCTATCGTAGCTACTGACACGGCGGCTGACGTGCCTAGTCCCGCGCCAACGGGCATTTCGGAACGTACGGTTAGGTTCACCCCTCCACGAGCCCCTAAGTAATCCGAGGTTATTTCGATGGCCTTCCTTAGGTAAGCGACTGCCGAGAGCGTCTTACCGTAGTCCGTCCCTATAATTACTTCATTACCTCGATACGTCACAACGACACCCGGCACCCTAAGATCCAGGGCAGCTATGACTACGGCGTCGTCGCCTCTCGGCTCAGCCGTTACCCACACCCTACGCCCTATGGCGGTAACTATTGCGGGATAGCCGTAAACTACGGCGTGCTCCCCGAACAGGGTGACCTTGCCTGGCGCTGACGCCACTACCTTAACCAAGGTGGTGAACCACGAGTATATGTGGTTAGGATTTATGTGGTTTCCCTGCTTTGAGCGGGATAACGTCAAAAACGCCTCACGGGTACCTAACCTCCATGCCCCAAGCCCCTATCTTAGCCTTAACCGTGAGGTTCCCTTCCCACTCATTCTTAAGCCTTTCATAAATCTCCTTGGTTACATCATGAATATTGGTGGTGGAGTATATCCCGTAACGCTTCAGCGTCAGTGAAATCTCGAGCCCTCCCTTCCCCCTTACCCTATATTTGAGCCTATCCACGTAGAGGTTATGCTTCCAGAGCACCTCGGGTATAGCGCCCAGTAACTTCCATACGCGTGCGTCCTTGCTCAGGTCATAGGTCTCCGAATGCGTTTTCCTGTGATGAATTGTGACCCTAACCTTACCTGTTGCCTTATTCTCCCCTAAGGCCTCTATGTAATGCCTTATCGCGGCGAGAACTATGTTTTCCGGCGGCGGTATCTCGCGATCCTCATCGCATATTATGTCAAGCACCACGTACTTCTTACTCTCAGCAAGCACGGTATTCGTTACGGGCACGCCAACTTCCCGTAGCTTACTCGCAACGTAAGCCTTAACATCCCCCACAACCCTTGCCTCAGCTCTTCCCTCCTCCCTAACCTTCCTCTCCCTAGCCTCAACCTCCTTGGGCCTCACACCCACCTCCTCAAGCTTAGCCGGTTGCGCTCCCTCCCCAGCCTCAGTCTCCCGGCTGGGCTGGGGGGTAGCTACGCCCTTGAGTATTGCCTCCCTTAAATCCTTGCTCAATAATGAGGGGTCAAAGCTGTACTCTATTACCCTCACGCTCCCCACGCCAACGGCGTGAAGCTTACTTAGAACACTCAGCGCTATGCTACCATATATCTTCTCACTGCCTATCCTTGTTATGCAGCCTATGATGTTCCCACTGTAGAGGAATATCCTAATCTCGCCTACCTCCCTCCCATCCGGGCTTATCAGCCTCAAATGTGCATAGCAAAGTCCATCCCTGCAGGATCTCCTTACGAAATCCAGTATCCTCTCACCCGGTTTGAACGCTCTTGACGCGATTACGGTTCCGTTTAGGAGTATCCTACTCATAAGTATTACGTCATCCAGTCTGCGACTAATGTCATCAATCGCACCACCACTCTCTGGAGGCGGGTTACCCGAAGCCATTGCTAAGAAGAACACCTCCGAAGTAAAGGGGCATAGTTCTTAAATTAAATTTTTCTTAATCCATTGAATTTAGATGTTACAAAGATGTATTACTATTCACTCGGGGAGTGGTTGTTTGTTATTTCTGATTATTTCTCTATCCGGTGATTATTTCTCTAACGGTTATCCTTGGGTTCGTCATGGTCTCCGTGGATCTCTCACCGCCCTACGGGAGCTGTTCCAGGAACCCCACAGCCATCAACATATCTATCATTCTTAAACTTAATAATCATCAAAACACTTTCTGTTCATCGAGTACTAATGGTGTTTCAGCGCGATCTAACCTCCCTTAGCCAAGGTTTTAGCTATGGAGGACGCGTTAGCCCACTGAAGCAGAAGCCTTCCCGCCGTTATGACGAATACTAAGCCCGACGCAGTCATTATGAGTGACGTGGCTGGGTGTGAAATTAGTATCATTATCTCCTTCAACGCGTCGTAACCTCCCTGAATGATGAAGAAGGTGGCTATCGTGCGTGAGAACGGGGCCTTCAACACCTTACCAAGGAGCAAGTACGCCGTGGCGGCCGCAACAGCTTTGGAGAGCTCTAGAATCGCGGCGGAGACGTACGCCGCCCTCACTACTGGTAGTGACCTCACCGCTTCAGCCACCTCCTTAAGGGCCATCGCAACGTCATTACTTGATACCAGTACATGTATGTTCGAAGTTGCCGTTAAGGCTACCTGATACGCAACATTAATTGATGACCTAGCCCAAAGAGATAATGTAGCGTAGGTGATGGTTGCCACCACGCTCGTCACTAATATTGCTTCAGGAGCCCTACCAAGACCGCGTCCACGAGTCCTCTCCGCTACCTTGCCGAATATGCGTATACCTAGGTAGAGGGCTAGGCCCGTGACTGCTGACGTAATGGAGCTAATCGTATATGTGCTAGCTACGTTGAAGCCGACTAAGTAGTTCACACCCCACTTCGCAAGGTTTGCGACGCTAGCGGTGATGTTGCCAGTACTGGTAACGTTTGAAGCCTCATGTGAGAGTAACTCAGTAACGTCCCGAGGTAGGGGCGGTGCGGCGACAGCGGTGTACATCAGTGCCAGTATCCCTAAAACAACGTAGGCGGCGACGTAGACCTTAATCATCCTCGCCCCGACCCTAACGGTATGTGTTAAGTCGTCATTACCTGCGCTACCCAATACCTCAAGCCCTAGTGAATGGGTTATTAGCAGTAATTAGGTTTAAGGTTAGGTGGAGGTGCACCTGAAAGCATTTTGAGGATGACCAATAACCATATAATTCTTCGCTATCGTGAAGAATATGTGTGGAGCGAATGAAAAACCACCGTAGTAACGGGGTTGAGGTACATGCTCCCACCACACCTGAGGTTCGACTTCCGTAGGGCGGAGGAAGTGATTAAGGGGTTTATTAGGGAGACCGTGGAGTCCTCAGGCGCGTCAGGGGTCGTTATAGGGTTATCTGGCGGTAGCGACTCCTCCGTGACCGCCGCCTTAGCTGTTCGGGCACTTGGGGCGGATAAGGTTAAGGCGCTCAGGCTCCCGGACAGGGAATCCAGCAGGGAATCCTTGAAAATCGCTGGTGAGGTCGCCGAGACTCTGGGGATAGAGGTCGTCACGATAGACATAACACCCATGGTTGAGTCATTCCTCAAGGCGCTTGGCTTAACTTATGAGACAGCGCCCAAGATCGTGAAGGGCAATATAAAGGTAAGGTCTAGGATGGTAACGCTATACGCATTCGCGAACAAGGAGAGGAGGCTAGTGCTGGGCACCAGCGATAGGTCGGAGTGGTTGATAGGGTACTTCACTAAGTGGGGTGACGGTTGCGCTGACATGTACCCCATCATAGGTTTGTACAAGACGCAGGTGATGGAGTTCGGAAAGTGGTTAGGCCTCCCTGAAGAGTCGGTAACGAGGCCACCAACACCCGACCTGTGGCCAGGTCACACGGCCTACGAGGAGTTAGGGGTGACCTACGATCTAATCGATGAGGTGCTCTACAGGGTGTTTGACGAGGGTCTCCCGCCTGAGAGGGTTCCGGAGGTCGCGGGCGTTCCCGAGGAGGTAGTTAAGCGTGTCATGGAGCTGCATAAGGCGAGCGAACATAAGAGAGCGCCGCTTAAGGCGCCTTTCAAGTCATTTAAAGAACTGTAAAATCAATGGGTTTTGTGTTAGGGCTTCAATTCCTAGTTGGTAATTAATTAACTCTGCCTACCTTACGCTCCTTACTCCTCGGGCTCGCATGTGCAGTCACAGTTACTTACTTCGCAGTCGCTGAAGCCCTCCTCAACACACATTATCGCACTATCCTCAGCCTTCCCCTCATCCTCCGCCTCAACTAATACCTCGCACTCACAGGTACATACATACCTAACCATGAACCCACCCAACTCAATTAATTTCGGCAAGTGTTTAAAACCAGCAACGCTTATGCGCCCCAATACGCTGAAGGTACGTGAGGTGCGGACAATACTCGGAGGAGACCCTGCAAGGTATGCTGAACTAATCAGGCCGGACTCCATCAGGGTTTGGAGAGATGAGGGCTTAAGGGAGAGGCTTAGCTGGTACTACAGGGTGATGAGGAACTCGGCTCCAGCTAAATTCATTATAGTGAAGCGCATCCGGACGGACATTGACCCGAGCGACAAGGAGTTAGGGTTGGGTGAGTTGTTGAGGGTGCATTCAAAGCTTAAGGACGAGTTCAACAGGGTTTGGAGGGACGTCCGTGAATCGCCAAAGCCCTGGAAGGAGATCCCGAGCGTTAAGCCGAAGCACACCTTCCTAGACGTTAAGGTAGCGATAGCGTATCGGCTGGCGAGCCCATGCCAACTCTGCGAGAGGAGGTGCGGCGTTAAAAGGGATTCTGGGGAGGTAGGTGCGTGTAGGGTTAGGGGCCTTAAAGCATGCGTTGACACGTACTTCCACCACGTTGGTGAGGAAGCACCGCTAGTGCCGTCCGGAACGATATTCTATGCGGGATGCAACTTCAGGTGCGTCTTCTGCCAGAACTGGAACATCAGCCAACCAGCAACTCCCGTGGGGGAGGAGGGGTGCCTAGATGCCAAGGAATTAGCCACTATCCAGGAATGGTTGAGGGTGAGTGGCGCCAAGAACGTGAACCACGTGGGAGGCGACCCCACACCTCACTTACCAGCGATAATCGATAGTCTAAGGTATCTGGAGGTGAACGTACCTCAACTCTGGAACAGCAACATGTACCTGAGCGAGCTAAGCATGGAGATCTTAGAGGACCTCATCGACATATGGTTACCTGACGTCAAGTACGGGAACGATGAATGCGCGGTTAAGTACTCGGGTGCGCCAAACTACATTGAGGTAGTTGAACGTAACGTGGCGAGAGCAGCTAAGCACGGGGACATGATTGTCAGGCATTTAGTCCTACCGAATCACGTGCGGTGCTGCACCGAACCCATAATTAAGTGGCTCGCTAAAGCCGCCCCGAACGCGGTGCTGAACATCATGGATCAGTACCACCCGGATTACTTGGTTGAGTCCCACCCGGAGAAGTGGGGTGGGCTAGCACGCCACGTCAGTAGGGACGAGATGAGTGAGGCGTTCAGGATAGCTAGGGATGCTGGTTACGTAGGGCCCGTTGAGGATTTATGGTACCTCCCGCCTTAAACCTAGACAGTAAGTGCTAATAATGCTTAAAGGGAGTCCCTAATACCTAAGTAATTATTGATGGGTTCCTGATGAGGGTAATTTACGCTTCCTTAATACTCAACGCGTTGGCCCTAGTCCTGAAGACCTACGCCGTCCTCCACTCAACATCCTCGGCCGTTGATGCTGAGTTCCTCCACACGTTAGGGGACTTCATAGGGTCAGCCTTACTGGCTACCGGCGCGGCCCTGATGTTCAGGAAACCCAGCATGAAGTACCCGTTCGGCTTTGGGAGAACCCCCTACGTGCTCGGGCTAATATCAACGTCGATAATAGGTGGGTTCCTATTCACTATCTCATTAAGCGCAGGGATCGGCAGGCTCGTGGGTGGAGGCACGGTGACCGCTACGCAGGGGGCCCTAATGACGCTCCTTATAGCGTTAGTGGCTGACGCCACGATCCTGGCGTGGGCTGTGAAGGAGCATAAAAGTAATAGTGAGGATCCCGCCGTTAAGGGCACCATCGTCGAGAACCTCACTGACTTAGTGGGTGATGTGGCGGCGATCTCCTCAGTTCTTACAGCAAATCCCCTCACGGATGCTTACGGCGCCCTCATAATTTCAGGCATACTGTTGTTCTCAGCCATTAGCTTGGGGTACAGGTACTTCAACGTACTCATAGGTAGGGCAGCACCCAGGAACGTCATCGGCCGGGCAGTTAAGGTAGCGGTCGCCATACCCGGAGTTATCGATGTTAACGACGTGAAGTCCTTAGTGATAGGTCCTGACCAATACTTACTGATAATGGAGGTTGAGGCCAGAGAGGACGCCAGCGTGGAGGAACTGGAGAGGATTAGGGAGGAACTTAGGGAGAGGCTTCAGGATGCGGAGCCCAGGGTAAAATACTTGATAGTGGAGTTCGTGCCGCCACGCGCACCGCCTGCAACGTTCAGAGACCTTCTAAGGAAAATAGTTAGGATGGGTGAGTAGGGGGCTATGTACGGGCATTGATAGGTCAATGACTTTCAACGAGACTCCCTTACCTTTGAATTACGTATGGCTAAATTAAGAATTGAAAGTTACATTTAATTCTAACCTTAAAGACATTTGATTGGGGTCAATTAACCTTGGTTAAGGTATTGTTAATTAGCGGCCCAGAACTCGAGAATCTTCTAATGCCTGAAGCCCTGGTGGAGGCTATCGCGGAGGCCTTCAAGAAGTTCTCTGAGAGAGCAACAGTCACGCCTCCTAGGACTGTTATGTGGGTTGAGGGTAATTGGTGGGGCGTTATGCAGTCCTACGTTCCCGGTTACGGTGTTGGGGTTAAGGTAGTTAACGTAGTGCCTGCTAACGTTGGGAGGGGCCTACCCACTATTCAAGCTCTTGTCACGCTTTACGACCCCATTACTGGGTCTCCTCTAGCCGTCATGGAGGGATCCGTCCTTACGGCCCTCAGAACAGCTGCCGCTAGTGCTTTATCTGTGAAGCACTTAGCTCCCCGTGAAGCAGGGCCATTAGCGATAATAGGTGCGGGGTACCAAGCAAGATATCAACTGCGCTTCGCCCTGCATTACTTCAAGGCCACGGAGGTGCGTATCTTCGACGTCAGGCGTGAAGCTTCCGAAGCTTTCGCCAAGTATGTTGAGGGCCTCGGACTTAAGCCTGTAATCACCTCAAGTCCCGGTGAGGCGGTACGCGGGGCTCGACTAGTTATTGAGGCATCAACCACTAAGGAACCGGTCGTGCTTGGTGAGGCGCTGGAACCCCCAGTACATGTCGTTAGTATAGGGGCGCACACG
>Ga0256833_1002984_pt1 | contig 11690 bp, 10 predicted proteins | sample 356284metaG_FD_190535 | JGI IMG/M metagenome (GOLD analysis project Ga0256833, IMG submission 190535) | Hydrothermal vent microbial communities from Mid Atlantic Ridge, Atlantic Ocean - 356-284 | ecosystem: Environmental > Aquatic > Marine > Hydrothermal vents | place: Atlantic Ocean: Mid...
GGGTACCGTATGTTACCTCTCATGCAGGGGATGTAACGCTGCATACTTAAAGGGGATGATAGACGTCAGCAACCCCGAAAAGTTGAGGTCAGTACTCAATGAGCTGTACAGGCAAGGCGTTAGGGGGTACCTCCTAAGCGGCGGGTACAGCAAGGACGGGTGCCTCTTGATAAGGAATGAACATCTTAAGGTCGTCAAGAACTTCCTAAGGGGTCACGAGGCGGTTTTCTCCATACACCTAGGCCTAGCTCCTCGCAACCTACTCCATAGTGTTTGGTCTGCTGGCGTGGACGTTATTGATTTCGAGATGCCTCCCAGCAATAACTACTTGAAACATGTTAAGGGGTTAAGGCACCTCAGCGTTGACGATTACCTTGAGTTTGCTGCGTATATTCGTGACACCTACGGTAAGGACTTCATAGCCCCACACCTAGTACTGGATTCAACGTACGCAACGCCTGAGGAAGAACAAAGGATGGTCGAGGCGATAGCGGGGCTAGGCCCTTACGTGTTCGTGGCGTTAGTTGAGGTTAGAAGAACGAATAATGATGAGGGGAGAGTTAGGGAGGCGTTAAGGCTAGCGCGTATGGGCTTCAAGGAAGTCGCGTTAGGGTGCATGAGGTCGCCGAGGTTCAAAGCCCTGGATGAGGTATGGTTGCGTGAAGGTTTAGTGGATCGAATAGCCGTGCCCAAGCCGGCGTTAGTTAAGGAGCTTGGCTTGCGAGTGGTTGGAGCATGTTGCTCGCTAAAACCCAAGTACGAGCACCTGTTTACTTGAATTACCTCTCCCCGCAAAGCTCCTTAAGCAACGTAATTAACTCTGAGAGATCATTAATCACTATTAGCCCGTCAAGGCCCGGGGGGTCCTCACTTCCCTTAAGAAACACTGGGTAACCAACGTAACGGAAGGCACTAACGTCCCACGCACTATCCCCAACGTACATGAACTTACTGAGTGGAACACCCGTAACCTTAGATATCCTCCGTAGCACGTCCCCCTTACGGAGGGGGTTAACTACTTCCTCCCCACCCGGCATCAAGCAACCGCCCTCATCGAACGCTAACCTGTTCGCGAACACCAAGTCTATACCTAGTTCCTCCGCAACATACTCCGCGAGCACATGCACGCCCCCGCTAACCACGGCAGTCACGATCCCATAATCCTTAGCCAGCTCCACAACAGTCCTTGCCGAGCCCCTCACCGTAACCCTACTTAGGAGGGCATTAAGGATTTCATCCCTAGTGACGCACCGCCCAGCAACGCGGACCATGGCCTCAGTATCGCGCCTCATCCACTCCGAGTACGTTATCTCCCCGCGCTCGAAGCGACGTGCGTCACCGGCTTCATTCACTATCGCTTTCGAGCCAAAATACTCGTGAAGCACGCTCCAAGAGGATTTCTCCGCGATGAGTACACCATCCATGTCGAACGCCAAGACACCTACTTTACCGCAGCTCCTTCCCCGCAAGCACTGCTTACCTCCTCAGCAAGCTTTACGGCTAAGCTATCTAAAGTTTCCCTGGAAACGCCGTATAACCCCGAAGCCCTTGCCATATCCTCAAGGAAGCCCCTCCACTCAACATTCACTGCCTCAGCACCCACTAAAACCCGTAACATCTCCTCTAAAACCTCGGGATTCACGGCGAAGAAGTCGCCGAGCACCTCGGCAGACTCAATAACGCATTTCTCATTGAGTGTTAGCCTAATCATTATGACCTTCTCACCCTCCCTCTTAGCTGACGCCTCAATAACCCCCACAGCACTCACCTCACGGTCTGAGGGCTGTCCATCCCCACGACCTGTACTTCCATTCTAAACTCTTCGCAAGTTCCAGCTCGGCAGGGTGGTACTTACCCCGTACGAACTCAACGTTAAGCGCCTCCGCGAACCCCTCGATTAAGGCTTCAATGGCTTCCTCCCTACTAACTCGCCTATCAACGCATTCAGAAACAGTTATTACTCGCTCCCTTATCGTTGACGCACCCCCATACTTAACCCCGGGAACGCGTAATGAATTAGCTAAGGTGTCAACGTCTGTAGCGTACATAAATGTCCCATGCTGGAGGAGGGCCCCGAGCTTGCGGGCCTGCGCACTCCCCGAAAGCTTACGGCCATGCGCGACAACATCGTTTAATGGTGCGAAACTTGCCTCGCAACCCAAACGCCTAGTTGCACGCACGACACCCTCACAAATAAGTTTGAAGGACTCCAGGTAATCCCTTGGAACTGAGTCGGTGCTGAGGACTACGGCGTACGTCACCTCACCCATCGAATCATGATACACGGAACCCCCGCCACTCACGCGCCTCACGACAGGTATGCCGTGCTCCCTAACGTATTCTAAGTTAACGGACTGGCTCAGGGACTGGAAGTAACCTATGGTTACTGCGGAAGGCTTCATTACATACAGCCTTAACGTGTCTTCCACAGCGTTAATGCCGCGTAGCAAAAGCATCGCTTCATCCATAGCCATGTTGAAGTACGGGGTTCCCTCATCTATTATTAACCTCATAGTGCCTCGAGGCACCCCATCCACCTACACAGGTTAATTACACAGCTAACGTAATAACTCCTTAGGGCTATGAAGTGAGGATTAGGGCGTCCCTCGGAACGCTAGTGGTTGCTGGGCTCGAGGACGTTAGGGTTGACGCGCTACCAACAATAGGTTACGTCATGCTGGACAGTGAGCATGGATGTAACGGCACATGCGCCTTCTGCCCCCAATCAAGGGTCGCTAACTCATCCAAGGAGCTCCTCTCACGCATTGCTTGGCCCGAAACGGAATTGGAGGCGCTGGCCTCGTCCCTCGCTGAGGCAGGGATAAAGCGGGTCTGCGTGCAAACCGTAATTAAGGAGAACCTCATGAGTGAAACCAAGGAGGTTGTTAGAACTCTTCATGAATACGGACTTGACGTATCGGTGTCGATAACTCCTGTCCCTACGAAGTACCTTAAGGAGTTACGGGATCTAGGCGCTGACTACTTGGGCGTGGGGTTAGACGCCGCTTCCCCTAGGGTATCGCGTGCCGTCGGCAAGCCTTATCCATGGAACCGTTACTGGGAATTCATTAAGGACGGCGCCACGGTATTCGAGGAAGGCCACGTGGTTACGCACATCATAGTTGGGCTGGGTGAGACACCGAAGGAATTGCTTGAGGCCATAGAGAGAGCAAGGGACTTAGGATCGGAAGTATCCCTCTTCGCCTTCACGCCCGTAAGGGGCACGCCAATGTACGGTATTCGCAACCCGCCAAGCATAAGGTACTACAGGTTCGCGCAACTAGCAACGCACTTAATCATGGAAGGCGAGGACTGGAGATCCTTCACGGTCTTCAAGCACGGCCTACCCTTCATAAAGCCCGAGTACCTGGATCTAAAGAAGGTAGATGAGATCGTAAGATGCGTAGCAGTGCGTGGGTGCCCAGGTTGCAATAGACCCTTCTACAATGAATCCCCGAGAACACCGATGTTCAACTACCCCTCCAGCGATGCTGCCTTAAGAAACATGGATGCAATACTGAGGGAGATAGAGGCAATCATTCTTCAGCACTAAAACCAACTACATTTTCTGGGCATGTCATAGAGTAGTGGCTACAGATACCCTTAATCAGTTCGTTCACGAATACTTCAACGCTTTTATTTGCGTTAGCATCGTTAAGTGACTTGAGAACAGCAGTCATAACCCTCTCTGGTTCGTCCCCGCCGAGCCAGAACACGTTGTTGAGGAGTTCAGACAGAGTATCTACGATCCTAGCTTTGGAAGTATCCGCCTCTAAACGCATGCCGAATTTTCTTGCAAAGCAGTAAGAGTGAATATACAGCACAACGTCAACAGCGACAGCGAGGTTAACTGAAGCTAGGACACGGGAGAGCTTCGACGTGCATTCATCAGACACGATCCCAACTAATTTCCTAGCAGACCTCCTGATACCGTTGACGTACTTCGTTCTAGCGTTCTTAGAGAGTTCCTCAAGAACATTGGCTACCTCACCTATCCCTGCCTTAGCGTTCTTCTTCAGCAATTCACTCAAAACCACCTCCTTAAGCTCAGCGCTGATTTCGTTGATCCTGCCCCAGTCAGGTATGTTGCCTCGACGTAGTTTCATCATTATTTCCTCAAGTAAGGATATTACTTTTGATAATGTCAGTAGGCATTCCTTCAGCGCCAATAGCGCCTCCTTTGCGGAACTCCTTAGCTCCAGTAGCGTAGTCACGTACATTATTCTCTTCAGTAACTCCCTAGTTATCATTATGGATACTCGATCGCCATTCTTCATCATTATTATGAATTCGTTGCCTTTCTGCTCAATTAAGAGAATGTCGTTAAACCTCAGTGTGGCTATCACCTGTTCTCTAAGATCCCTTAGGGTGATTTCCTTATCGTTTACTTCCACGTCGCAAGGCACTTCCTTGCCTAGGTACCTACACTTACTCCTGGGCGTCCTGCTCACCTCCCTTAACTCTAATACCTCCCTCCAACACCTCAACGTCCTTCCTGCTTAGGGCGTAGAGCTGGATGAAGTGAATTGAGGCGTCCCTCTTGAAGGGTAACTCCTCCAAGCTCAATGTACCTCCCTTCTTCGTTAGTAAGTAGTCAATATACTCCATCACGACAGGTATTAGCCCGGTTCTCCGACACATTACCGCTAGCTCCCTTAGGCTTTCCGTAGCCCTCCTCAGCAGTTTAGGTAATGCTGAGTCATACATTGCTATCAGTTGCGCGTAGCTTCCCTTAGCCCCTTCCTTACTCAGGTTCTCGAAGGCTTCACAAAGGTAGTTCAGCCTCTCACTAGCGTTGCTGAGCGAGTAGAGTGTCGACACCATCTCTCCGGCAGTATTTGCTCTTGAACCCTCAAGTAGCAGGTTCAGATCCGCCTTAAGAGCTTTTGGTAGCTTGGCAATGATTTCTCGGAGCCTCTCCGTAACGTCCTTAATTATGCGTATTGCGGAATGCGCTGACGGCATGACGTCCGGGATCTCTGAGAGTATGCTTGAAGCTTCCGATAGGAGCATGCCGAAGTTTGTGCTTTGCAGGTCGTTTTCCCTCAAGTCCTTCTCAAGTGTTAGGAAAACCTCCTTAAGTTTCAAGAGCTTACTGTAGGTTTCCTGTATTGCGTGTTTATTTCTGGCGAGGATTGAAGTGTACTCCCTCATAATCCCCTTCAGCGCTGAGATGGGGTCGCGCCAGTCACTGCATTTCATAGTTTCCTTAGGAGCGACTTCAACACCTAGAATCTTCCCTAACTCCCTAAGGCTCTGGTCTAAGGCTTTCTCTAAATAGGCGCATAGCTTCTCCGCGATTCTGTGGAGGGCGTTTGCCTTAATGAGGACATCCTCCACCTCCTCAACCTTCGTGGCGGTCACGGCCTTAAGCCATAGGTCCTCCGGGACCCTCACGTACGGATCCATGATAGGTTTAAGGCTCTGTACCGTGGTTGTGAGTGACGTGAACGCATCTAGGATTCCTTTCTTAACCTCAGTAACGTTCTTTTCAATGATGTCGAGTTCATTGAATGCGGACTTCAACGCGTCTGGAGAGGGGTTTCTCGATACATGTTCCTTTACTCTCCTTAAGTTCATAATTATTTCATTGGTTTGGCTACGTAGTTCCCCTACCTTCTCGTTAGCCATGCCCACAGATGTGAGGGCATTCACAGCTTCTCTAACGTTATCTAGTACGTAAAGAAGGGATTCACTGCGTTCCTCAAAATCTTTCAGAAGCCTCCTAACCTCCCTCCGAAGGAGGGCTGTGTTTATGAGTAGCGCGGAAACGAACGCTGAGATTAGCGTTAGTGCCACGGACTTCACGATGAGAACGACATTTAGCCAAGGTGCGAGTAGGTACGTGAAGACTATTACTATCACGCTGAATACTACGCCACACATCGCGATCGAGAACGCGTTCCTGAGTATGTGGGGAGCCTTCTCAAGCCTAGTCAAGGATTTCCAAGAAGTCATTGCAAGGATCCCGCCCACCCCGCCCGCAATTGCTGACGCAATGTACGTTACTACGAGGGCAGTCACATATGCTATGCTCCCAACACGTAGGCCGGGTAGCGTTATATGAGGAAGGTTCCCAGCATTATAAATCACTGCTGGAACCCCGATGAATGGTAATAGAGCGAATACAAGCGACATAAGGTAACCTACGAGTGACCTCATACTGCAGACGAGGGCCGTGGCCAGGCCAAGCAAAGCAATTAGCACCCACCCATCAACATTCAGTAACGCTACGGCTAAGGCATACAGCAGAATTAACTGTGGCATGAGCTCCCAATTACTGACCCTCGTAAGGATGTCGTAGAAAGCGACGAACACTACGCTGAGCACGGAAAATACCAGGAACTCCGATGCCCACCGAACGGCGGGGTGAATACTCTTAGCTAGGGAGAAAAGCGTTAGGATGATGTAGGCAATATACGCCATGGCGAAGGGCACGCCCTTCCTGTCGCTTCTAATTAGGACAGCAAGACCTACGATGAGAACTATGAGTGCCCCACAAATAGCCATGCTGAAGGGGTACCTTATTACATTCAAGGCATACCCGTAAAGCAGTACCCAAGCAGCAAGCACTACGGAAACAAGAATAGAATCCCTCCCCACATGCATGAATTGATCACCCCCATAATTTCTTAATCAAGGACTCAATGTAGCCTGCAACCTTATACAATTCAACGTAACCCGTTATAGCGCTCCCCTCCCGCCTTGACGTCTGGGCCGATGCTGACTGCAGGAACTCACGCAGCACATGCGCGTTCACGTCAAGAGCCGCTACCCTTAACCTATGACCCTCCCTAATTTCAACGCCCTCATGGATCCACCCTTCCTCCCTCGCTAATTCCCTCAGCTGATCCTCATTGACTACGTACGTGGGCCCCTCTATGGTTCCGTACATCCCGCTGGATTGATACTCCGTTCCCCAAGACGCGAACCTAGAGAAGCGGATAAACCCTGGCAGATCCTTAAATATTTCCGGGACACTGGTTGAATAGCATACCGCGGCAGTAACGTGTACGTTGTCCCCCAATGCCCTATCCGCCGCGCGTGTTAGATTAGTTAGGCACCATCTTAACTCTCGAGCCCTCTCTAGATCATTAAGAGCGTGCATCTTAGCTACAATTCTGCCCACATTAGCTATAGCGGCAGCGTCGAGTAAGCCCTTATCAAGTGCGAGTGCCATTAATGTAGCAACGTTGAGCACATTATCTAGACTTAGTACGTCGAGTAGCACCTTAACTCTAGCCTCAGCGTTAATGCGGCGTAACTCATTAAGCAATTCATACGCGAGTAGCGCGTCCTTGGGTGATTCGCGAGCTATTATATTTACTTCCTTAAGGTCTTTAGTAATGAGTGATTTGATCTTCACTAATGTGTCACGATGTACGTCACCCTTGATCAGATCCAACCAAAAAGCTGTGTCTGGTATCCCCTTGGTTGAGAAGAAGTAAACGTTCCTAGCATCACACCACGCCCCATGCTCCTCCTCATCGTCAAAAAGAATCACGACGCTCTGCGTGTTGCGCATAATTCCTTCCATGCTAATTAAGCGTTGCTTCGGGAGGACTATCATTGCGTCATAATCCACTAAATCTATTAAGGAGAATAAGCGGCCGATCATATCAATAGCCGTGCTCAAGTTACTACCACCCACCCCCTAAAGAAATGGGGTTCACGCTATTAAGAAATGGTACTCCAGGACTGTCCACAGGTTTAGGTGCGGACGTACCTGCTTTTCCAACACTGAATCGAGTAAATACTCGGTTAATGGGGCTCATCACCTTACACATAAAAGATGATGTTGTTAACGTTTTAAATAATATCTTTCTTAAAGGAGAGTAATAATGATTGGGTGCACGGAGCTCTTCGTTGCTAAGGAGCTAAGTAAGGAGCCTTTAAAATCGCTACTCTAGGGGGCCAGCGTCTGGGTGTCCTTGCCTTAAGCCCTTGCCAGCATATGGCCTTAGGCCCTCACCGCCTTTTAGCAGGAGCATTGCTAGGTTCCTCGCATGTTTTCTTGCCCTGTCCAAGGCTATTCTCAGGAGCTCGGATTCTTCCTCGCTTTCGTCCTCATGGACAGTCACGTCTATAACGTGTTTGTTTGTTGTTAGTTGAACTAGCTGGAGGGCCATGCTGGCAACTACGTACGAAAGCTTATCAGTTAATGTCTTACCTACCCAGCCGAGCGTTATTACTCCTTCACACCCCTCCTCCTCGATGAGCTTCTTCGCCGCTACAGGGATGTCTTTTATCCCGGGTACGGTGTACCTGACCACTATGGCGTTTGGTAGTTCCTCCTTAAGCACCCTCTCGGCTTCGGCACCCATATCCACGCGCGCGAAGGTCGTGTCAACTATCCCTACCTTCATGAGATCACGTCCTCTAGGAACTTACCCTCCTCGTATATTAGGTCACCGTCAGCGAATACCTTCCCCTTTCTCATGTCCTTAACCATGTCCCAGTGTATTGCTGAGACGTTCTTTCCTCCGGTCTTCGGGTATGATGCCCCAAGCGCTAAATGTATGGTTCCACCGATCTTCTCGTCAAATAGTATTTCCTTGGTGTACCTCTTAATGTCGTAGTTCAGGCCGAAGGCGGCCTCGCCCAACCTCCTAGCGCCCTCATCGGTTTCTAGCATCCGCTTAAGGAATTCCTCACCTTTAACCGCGTGGGCCTCGACCACGGCCCCACGCTTGAAGACTAGCTTCACGCCCTCAACCTCAACACCGCGCCATACGGCAGGGTACGTGAACGTCACGTACCCCTCAGTGGAGTCCTCGTGGGGGCCCGTGAATACCTCGCCCCCCGGCATGTTATTCTTCCCGTCGTCGTTTATCCAGACCCTCCCGTCAACCCTTAACGTTAGGTCCGTGTCTTCCGCAACTATGCGTAATTCTGAGACCTTGTTGAGGAACCCCGCTATCCTCTCCTGCCATTCTGCCTGCTTGACCCACTCCGCTATGGGGTCCTCCTTATGTAGCTTAATAGCCTTGAACACAAACTCCTCGTACTCTAGGGGCGACATACCTGCCTCCTGCGCGAGCGCGTTGGTGGGGTAGGCGGTGGCAACCCACCTGAGGCTACCCTCAGCGTCTCTCCTCATGAATATCTCGGTCAGCTTCCTGCGGGCCTGCGACCTAATCTTTATCTTATTGGGGTCCACGCTCGCGAGGGGCTTCGTGTGTGTCGGCGATATTATCGAGATGAATACGTCCCCTAACTCATAGATTATTTCCTCTATCTTCGAGTAGTGCCTCAGTAGATCCTCGTCAGCGTAGCGGTAGAATATCTCGCTCAAGACATCGTCCCTCGGGTTGAAGAACGGGTAACCTCCCCTCTCAATAACGGCTCGCCATAACTCCCTGACGAGGGGATACGCAACGAAGCCAGCGTTTATGAAGACCTCATCCCCCTTCCTAATGCTTGTGCAGTAATCCGTGAGTAGCTTGGCGAATTTTCGGTACATTATCACCACCTTTTAAGTAAGTAGGGGTAAGGATTAATTATCTTTCATTATGCCGGGCTGGGTGCTTGGGGAAGGAATTTACTGCATACGCAAAACTTCAGCTACTTTACTTTTTAGCTGGAATTCGAAGAAAGTGGAGCGTGATACAGGGAAAAAGCTCCGGGGACTTCCTCTTAGGCGTGTTATATCCAGCCCCTTAACTTCATAGCCCGGTAGACCCTGTCCACGGCGATGACGAAGGCCGCGTCCCTCATAGTGACTAGCTTGTCGGGGTGCTTGGCCTTAAGCTTCTCCCAGCCATCCACGGTCTTGTGGAAGTTCCTCTTCATTATCGCAGCTAGCTTCTGCCTCGTCTCCTCCTCGTCCCAGAAGTACCACTGTAGGTTCTCGACCCACTCTAGGTAGGACATCACTACACCGCCAGCATTAGCGAGGATGTCAGGTACGTCCGCTATGAAGTCCTTCCTCTGGTACAGTATCTTCTCGGCCTCGGGCGTTACGGGGCCATTGGCTAGCTCTACAATGAGCCTAGCCTTGATCTTGTTTGCGTTGTTCTCGGTGATCACGTTTTCGATAGCTGAGGGCATTAGGATGTCGCAGTCCACGAAGAGCGGGGCGTTCGGGTCAGAGATCTTCTCGCCCTTCGGGTAGTTAATGACCTTCCTGGTTTCGTTCTTTACCTTCATTGCTAGCTCGACGTCGATCCCGTTCGGGTCGTACACAGCGCCTGAGGTGTCGCTAATAGCGACGATCTTAGCCCCCCACTTCGAGGCCCAGTAAGCAGCCCACTGACCAGCATTGCCGAAGCCGTGAATCGCTATCCTCTTGCCCTCAAACCCATCCATCCACCTCTCAGCGGCCTCCTTAGCAACGACGACGCCGCCGAAGCCCGTGGAGTACATCCTGACGGGGTTACCCCAGAGCTCCGGCGGCTTAGCCGTGAACACGCCGGGCACGTTGTAGCCCTTAAGCTTGCTGAACTCGTCAACCATCCAGATCATGATCTGCGGGTTAGTGTTCACGTCGGGCGCGGGGATGTCCTTCTCCGGACCGATTATGGGGGCTATGGCCCTAGCGTAGCCCCTACTAAGCTGCTCTAACTCACGCATGCTCATCTGCTTAGGGTTGCACCTGACGGCGCCCTTACCGCCACCGTAAGGTATCCCGGCGAGGGAGTTCTTGAGGGTCATGCCGGTGGCGAGGGCGATGTCGGTCTCGAGGGTGACCTCGGGGTGGAACCTAATGCCACCCTTGTAGGGACCTAGGGCGTTGTTGTGTTGAACCCTATAACCCTCGAAGACCACGAGCTTGCCGTTGTCCATCCTTACAGGTATCTTCACTGTGAGGATCCTGTCGGGCTTACTTAACATCGTATACACTTCTTCAGGCATGCCGCCTAAGTCAACCGCTTCCCTGAGAACTTTCAACATCCATTCGAGATAGGATGCCATGATTAAGCACCAAGTATATATCATGCCGAGTAATTTATACTTTGCTCTACTTGTTTTAATCAATACATACTGGAGGCATTCATGCTAAAACACATCGTAGTGAGACGTTTTTTAGTAAGCAATGCAATTTAAGGTATTAACCAGTTATATCCATCAGGGGCAATGTGGTGCTATGGCTAATACTACTCTAAATAGTATTAACAAGGATAAATGGGAACGCGTGCTGTGCTTCCCCCATCCTAGCGAGGACTGCGTCAGGACTAGGGCTGAGAAATTAGTTAACGCTGGAGTGTTAACCCTGCTGAGCGAGGGGAGGGAGGACATAGGGGGCTTAAGGGTGTTGGGGAAGGGACACGCATCGGTGGTTGTTAAGGCGGTGCTTAAGCCCTCCTTAACTGTTGCTATCAAAGTGAGGCGTACCGACTCCAAGAGGGACTCACTCAGACTTGAGTGTGAGGTTATGAGGGCCGCGTACCCGGTAGCGCCTAAGGTGCATTGTTGTGAGGATGACTTCATCGTAATGGAGTACGTGGATGGTGCCCCAATCGGCGAGGTCTTGGATAGAGCTATAACGGAGGGGTGCGGCAGTGCCTTATCACTGGTCTTTAAAGTGCTTGGGGCTGCGAGGTACTTAGACCTCGTGGGTGTTGATCATAAGGAACTATCACTGCTTAGGGAACACGTCTTAGTAACGAGGGATGGGAGGGTGAAGGTAATTGACTACGAGAGCGCCTCCCTTAGTGAGGCACCCTGTAACGTGTGTAGGGTGTGCTCGT
>Ga0256833_1002985_pt1 | contig 11689 bp, 11 predicted proteins | sample 356284metaG_FD_190535 | JGI IMG/M metagenome (GOLD analysis project Ga0256833, IMG submission 190535) | Hydrothermal vent microbial communities from Mid Atlantic Ridge, Atlantic Ocean - 356-284 | ecosystem: Environmental > Aquatic > Marine > Hydrothermal vents | place: Atlantic Ocean: Mid...
ACACTATCCTTTTACCTTTTATAATATCAATACTGATAAAGGGTTAGAGGATAGTGTTAGACGCTACTATCAGCTACAAAAAAATATTAAAGATTATGGTATAAACTATCAGGTAGATGATAATCTTATCTTTTTTGTAGAGTTACGAAAAAATATATATTATGGATTTGAGTTTATAGACGAAGATAAGATAAAAAAGAGTCAGATAGAGGCGATTGAATCATTAGATGTATTATGGAAAGAGGTTTGTTGTGGTATATATTGGAAATATCCAGCTAAACCTTTAGATTTCAAAAGCTTTAATCATCAAAATATCTTTGATTTAATCAACCCTGAACAACAATCAAAAGATATAGGAAAAATTACAAATGAGATTATAGGTTTAATCTCTAAATATAAAAAGGAGATATTGTGTTAAAAAAAATAGTTTTAATATCGGTTCTATCTATCTCATACACTTTTGCTATGAGTGCATCAATGGTACAGCAATCACCAAAGAGCAAGTTGGGTTGTATAAAAGGTGTAGGAGTTAAACGTCTTAATGCAATTATAAGCTATCGTGAAAATGATACAATAGATACATTAGATGAGCTATTAAATATTAAGGGAATAGGAAAAGCTATTTTAAGAAATATAAAAAATGATGTTCAAAAAAAGAGTTGTCTTGTAGGAGATAAAAAAGTAGTAGAAGAACCTAAAAAAGAGGTAGTAAAAAAGAAGAGAAAAGCAATATCAGCAGAGTAGATTAGTTTTTTACGCTATAATTTGATAAATCAAAAGAATAGATATACTATAAGTAGTTAAGAAAAATAGATGATTTATTAGAGTTAGGTAAAAGATGAAAATTTATGATGTTATTGTAGTAGGTGCAGGTATTGCAGGGGTTTCCTCTGCTTATTTCCTAAAACAGAGAGGTTTAGATGTGTTGGTCGTTGACCGTGCAGGAGTCGCTTCTATGGGTGGTTCTTTTGCTGCTGGTGCGTTTGTCTCTCCTAAAATCGGTAAAGGCTCTAAGCTTCAATCCTTGACAAATGAAGCATTTGAGTTTGCAAAGAACTTTTATATAGAACATTTTCCAGAATATTTTAAGCAGACAGGGGTTATCCGTATTCCCAAAGATGAAAATGATGCCAAACAATTTCAAAAATATGAAGAGTTCAATAAATCTAAACGAGAGTGGGTAAATCAAGAGCAGTTAGAGGATATAGGTATCAAAAAATCATTTAATAGTTTTCTTTTTAATGAAGCAGGTGTTTGTGATGCTCCTAATTTATGTAAAGCTTTTTTAGAGGATATTGATTATCAGCAATTTGAGGTTAAAAACTTAGTATATAAGAAAAAAGTATGGGTTATAGGAGAGTATAGAGCCAAAAAAGTTGTTTTGGCAACAGGATATGAGAATAGATTTTTTGATATGCGATATATGGGGGTCAAAGGAACATGGGGAAGTCGTGGAGATTATGAAACGTCTTTAGATTTAGATGTTTCTATGCACAAAAAAATCTCTATCTCTGCAAATATAGATGGTATTATAAAAATTGGTGCTACCCATGAGAAAGAGGCAGATATATGTATGACATGCAGTGGGAAACCTCTAAAACCTCTATTTGATTTGGCTTCAGATATGGTTGATACATCAGATTTTAGATTAAAAGAGACCTTTTGTGGTATGAGAGCAGGTTCAAAAGACTATTTTCCTCTGCTTGGTTCAGTTATATCAGTCAATGAAATGTTGGAGCGTTATCCTAAACTTCCAAAAGGTCAAAGATTGACAGAAGAGCCAAAAAAGATAAAAAATCTCTATGTCTGCAATGGAGTTGGTGGTAGAGGGTTTGTTTTTGCTCCTATGATGGGTAAAATGTTGGCAGATAATATTGTAGATGGCAAAGAGATAGATAAGAGAGTTAATCCTGATAGACTATTTTTGAAATGGTGTAGAAAATCAAAAGATTTGGAGAGTTATAGATAATGGCAATAGAAGATAGAGAGCGTTGGGATAAAAAGTATAAAAACAATCACCCTATTCCTACAAAAGTTCCAGAGGTAGTAGAGAGATATAGTAGATTAGCTAATGGCAATATAGCTTTGGATATAGCATGTGGTACAGGACGTAATGCAAAGTTTTTAGCCTTACAAGGATTTTATGTAGATGCACTAGATATTAGCCCAGTTGCATTAGATAGTTTAAACGATATACCAAATATTATAACTCAAGAGGTAGATTTTGATACCTACCAATTAAAAGAGGATAGTTATGATTTAATTGTTTGTACCTATTATCTAAATCGTTCACTTTTCCCTCAAATAGAGAAAGCTTTAAAAGATGATGGACTCTTTATCTTTGAGACCTTTATGCACCACCCCGATAATACAAAAGTCCCCTCAAATAGAAGCTTTTTACTAGAAGATGGCGAGTTGGAGATTACCTTTGATGATAAATATGAAATTTTACATCTTACAGAATTTATGGACACTATATCATGTGGAGATAGAGCGATGAAAGCATCAATGGTAGCTAGAAAGAGGTTTAGAAATAAGTAATTAAGATTTTTCTATATAGTTATCAGGATTACCACAACCATTCATAAAACTATTTTCTGATAGAATATGATAATTATTTAGATTAAGGAACAGGATTGTTAAAGACAGTAAATATAGTACAACGATATGGTAAAAGAGTACTTTTTGATAAGATAAGCATCAGTTTAGATGGTGGAAAACGTTATGGTTTAATAGGAGCAAATGGAGCAGGTAAATCTACATTTTTGAAGATTCTTGCAGGAGAGTTAGAGCCAACAGATGGTACAGTTCAACTACAATCAGGTTTGAGAATGGGTGTTTTGAGTCAGAACCATTACGCATTTGAAGATTTTACATTAACAGATGCTGTACTTTATGGAAATAAAAAACTCTACGATGCTCAAAAAGAGAAAGAAGAACTCTACATGATAGGAGATTTTGATGATGATAAAGTCAATGAACGTCTTGGAGAGTTAGAGATGATTTGTGCTGATGAAGACCCTACTTATGAATCAGATGTAAAAATTGAGAAGCTTTTGGAAGCATTAGGATTTCCATCAGAAGTTCATGGGGATTTAATGTCTTCATTGACAGGTGGAGATAAGGTCAAAATCCTTTTGGCACAAGTACTTTTTCTAAAGCCAGATGTTCTGCTACTTGATGAGCCTACTAACTCATTGGATATTGAGACTATTGCATGGTTAGAAAGAGAGTTAAAGCGTCATGAGGGTGTCATAATTGTTATTTCTCATGATAGACACTTCTTAAATAATGTTGTAACACATATACTTGACCTTGATTTCTCTACTATTAGAGAGTTTACAGGTAACTATGATGATTGGTACATAGCTGCAAACCTAATTGCCAAACAAGCACAAATCGACCATGCAAAAGGAATGAAAGAGAAAGAGGAGTTAGAGAAGTTTATTAGTCGTTTCTCTGCGAATGCGTCAAAAGCCAAACAAGCAACTTCACGACAGAAACAGCTAGATAAACTCAATGTAGAAGAGATTAAACTCTCATCAAGAAGAGACCCCTCAATAGCCTTTAAACCACATAGAAATTTGGGTAATGAGATATTAGAGGTCAAAAATATAGCAAAATCTTATGATGACTTGGAAGTGTTTAGTGATATATCGTTTAAGGTAGAAGGAACAGATAAGATTGCAATTATCGGAGGTAATGGTGTAGGTAAATCAACACTATTAGAAATAATTATGGAGAAACTACCTGCTGATAAAGGCTCTTTTGTTTGGGGACAAACCGTAACTACAACCTATTTTCCTCAAAATTCTACAGACTTAGTTGTAGGAAGTGAAAAATTATATGAATGGATTCAAGGACATGATGCAAAATGGCACATTGATGAGATTCGTCAATGCTTGGGTCGTATGCTTTTTTCTGGAGAAGAGCAGGATAAATCGGTAGGAGACTGTTCAGGAGGAGAGAAACATCGTGTAATGCTCTCTAAAATGATGATGGATTCAGCTAACTTCTTAGTACTGGATGAACCAAACAACCATTTGGATTTAGAAGCAATTATCGCCCTTGGAGAGGCTCTACATAATTATAAAGGTGGCGTTATATGTGTCTCTCACGATAGAGAACTGATAGATGCATTTGCCAATAGAATTATTAAAATCAACGAAGATGGAACAATTCTTGATTTTGAAGGCTCTTATGAAGAGTTTATTGAGGCTCATGGACATTAACTCTTTTTAAACTCATGATTAATGATTTTAGAGCTAATAAATATAAAAAAACCTAAAAAATAGAAAGCCCTAAGTTTAGGGCTTTAAATGCCCTTTTACCCTATAGTAAAACACCACTGATTTTCTTGTTGTTTTGATGAGGTAGAAATCAATCTAAAAGTGATGATTTAAGCACTCAAATCTGCTATTATTATTAACTATTTTTGCAAAAATAGTCAAAGGTGTATCACTCTCTTGTGCTATCTCTTTTACTTTATCAAGATATTTAGATGGTATTCCTACTAACATCTCATACTCCTCTCCACTTGTTCCTATCTCATTGGTTATATTCTCTATCAGTTCAAATCCTATACTATTTATCTTTAACATCTTGTTGGTATCACAAAATAGTCCATCACTAATATCCATTCCTGTTCTTAAATATTTATTTGCTTTAGATATAAACTCTTTTCGTAAAATAGGCTCAATAAACTTGGAGTTATTATCAATTTTTTCTCCATTAAAGAGTCTATTTAAATCTCTTTTACTCTCTCCTAACGTTCCTGTATAGGCTAAAAAATCTCCCTCTTTTAAACCTTTTCTTCTCAATGGATTATCGGTTTGGGATACAATAGTAATAGAAAAATCCAAACGCTCTCCTGCAATAGTATCACCTCCTATAATCTCACAATCATATTCAGATGCTACTTTATGTAACGATTTGACAATTAAATCAATCTCTTTTATATGAATATCCTGTGGTAGTGATAGTGTTACTAAAGCATACATAGGTTTAGCATTCATAGCAATAGCATCAGATATATTTACAAGCATTGCTTTTCGTGCTATTTGAGATAGGCTCATCCACTCTCTTTTAAAGTGAATCCCCTCAAAGAAAGCGTCCATACTATAGACTCTATTGCCTACTACTGCACCATCATCTCCTACATAAGATGAACTTATTTTACTTATCAGATAATCTTCTTTATTCACGCTAAACCTTTATTATTGGTGGAAAAATTGTAACATAATTAAGTATAGTAAGTGGTATAGTTTTACATTCAATAGGTTGTAATAGGCTTATGAATATAATCTTAACAAATTCTTATGTAAAAGGAAATAGCAGAATGGATGTTAAAATCTACGAATATGATGCTGTAATTGTTGGAGCTGGTTTAGCTGGTTTAGCAGCAGCTAAAGAGCTAACAGAAGCAGGAAAAAAGACAGCAGTAATCACAAAACTACACCCACTACGAAGTCACTCGGGGGCAGCACAAGGTGGTATCAATGCTGCACTTGGTAAAAATGATAGTACAGAGCTACATGAGTTTGATACAGTAAAAGGTTCTGATTATCTAGCAGACCAAGATTGTGTAGAGTTTATGTGTACTAAAGCTCCAGAGACTATACGTTGGGCTGAAAGAATGGGTGCTGTATTTTCTCGTGATGAAGAGGGAGATATTGCTATCCGTCCTTTTGGTGGACAGAGTAAACCTAGAGCATGTTATGCCAAAGATAGAACGGGTCTTACACTTCTTCAAACGATTTATGAACAAGCATTTAGAGCAGGGGTTGAAGTATTTGATGAGTGGTACTGTTCTGACCTTATTTATGAAGATGGAAAAGTATCTGGTATCGTAGCTTATGACCTTCGTAACTCTAAACCTGCTATTTTCAATGCCAAAGTTACAATGTTTGCTACAGGTGGACATGGTAGAGCCTACCGATTCAACTCAAATGCACATGCAAATACAGGAGACTCTCTCTCAATCGTTGCACGTCATGGTATTCCATTAGAAGATATGGAGTTTGTACAGTTTCACCCAAGTGGACTTGGTGGTTCAGGAGTACTTATCTCTGAAGCTGCACGTGGAGAGGGTGGACGACTCTTTAATTCTGAGGGCGAACGTTTTATGACAAAATATGCTCCAAATGCTATGGAGTTAGCATCTCGTGATGTTGTTAGCCGTGCTATTATGGAAGAGGTTCGTCAAGGTAGAGGTGTAGGTAAAGATGGACAATCTGTAAATATTGATTTAACACACCTTGACCCACAAATTATTTTGACAAAACTACCTGAACTTAGAGAACTAGCGATTGCATTCCAAGGTCAAGATATGCTAAAAGAGCCTATCCATATCTCTGCAACAGCACACTACTCAATGGGTGGAATTCCTACCAATATCAACTGTCAAGTTCGTAAATCTCCAACTGAAATGGTAGAAGGTTTCTATGCAGCTGGAGAGTGTGCTTGTGTATCAGTTCATGGTGCAAATAGATTGGGAGCTAACTCTCTACTAGAAGCACTTCTCTTTGGTCGTCATGCAGGAGAGAGTATGGTTAAACAACTTGAAGAGGGTATAGAACTTCGTCCTGCTAAAGTATCTGATGCAAATAAGTGTATAAATGAGATGGAAAAACTTAGAACATCAAATGGTAAAGAGAGAGTTCCTAAACTTAGAGAAGAGCTTCAAAATGGTATGACTAGAGATGCAGGTGTTTTTAGAAGCAAAGAGTCACTAGAGAAACAGTTGAAACTTATAGATGAGCTTATTATTCGATTTAATGATATTAGAATAGATGATAAATCAAAAACATTCAATACCGACCTCCAAGAGGCTACAGAGCTAGGTCATATGTTGGAGTTCTCTAAATTTATTGTTTATGGAGCATTAATCCGTGAAGAGAGCCGTGGTGGTCACTATCGTGAAGATTTCCCAACAAGAGATGATGAGAAGTTCATGAAGCATACATATGTATATATGGATAAAGATTTCAACCTAACCCATGAGTGGGGAGAAGTAGTTCAAGGTAAGTTTGAGCCAATGGAAAGAAAATATTAAGGAGAAGTTGAAAAATGAGTAATACTAGAAAAGTAACTATTAAAGCATTTAGATTTAATGCCGAAACTGACTATCTTCCATCGTATAGAAGTTATACTATGGAAGTAGGAAAAGATGAACTAATTCTTGATGTTATGAATAGAATTAAATGGGAGCATGATGGTTCATTCTCTTATCGTCGTTCTTGCCGTCATGGTATCTGTGGAGCTTGTGCTGTCAAAGTAAATGGTAAAGCAACCCTTGCTTGTAAACAGAATGCTATGGAGCTTCTTGACCTATTTGATAATGAGTTAGTCATTGAACCAAGTTCTAAAAAGAGAGCTGTCAAAGATATGATTATAGACAAAGGTGACTTTTGGGAGAAACACGCTTCTGTTAAACCTTATGTTGTTGCCGATGTTGAGCCACACCCAGAGCATGAGACCAAGCAGAGTGTTGCAGAGTTCAATAAATTCTTGGATTCTGATTTATGTATTCAGTGTGGAGCATGTCACTACTCTTGTCCTGCTCTTGAAGCAAATGATGCCTTCCTTGGGCCTGCAGCCTTTGCAGCAGCATATAGATTTACTGTTGATACTCGTGATACAGCAGGAGAAGAGAGACTAGAAATCACAGCTCAAAGTGGTTCAGGTGTTTGGGATTGTGTCAAATGTTTTGAGTGTGCAGAGGCGTGTCCAAAAGAGATTAATCCTATTGAGAAGATTACCAAACTTCACAATATGCAGTTTGAGCAAAAAGTGGCAAGAAGTAATGTAGCAACACGTCATGCAGAAGGTTTTGTACGCAGTATACGCAAACATGGGTTCTTGGACGAAGCTGATATTGTTGTCTATTCAGAGGGTTACTTAGGTATGTATAAACACCTAACAACAGCTATGAAGATGATGAAAGCAGGAAAAATTCATTGGCAAGATGGTCTTCCATTTATAGATAATATGCCAAAAATTAAAAACTTAGATGAGGTTCAAAAATTAATTAAAATCTCAATGACCAATAAGCTGTAAGGAGAAATAATGAGTCAATTAAAATATGCACTGTTTACAGGTTGTACAGCAAAACAATCAACACCAGAACTACTTTCATCTACTCTTGCAGTAGCTGATAAATTAGGAATTGAGATTACTATCTTAGAAGAGGCATCATGTTGTGGAGCTTCTCATCTACAAGATTTTGATGAGTTTCTAGCTCATGTTCTTAATGCTAGAAATATCTGTTATGCAGAAAAGTTAGGTTTAACCATGATTACCATCTGTAATACATGTCAACTCAACTCTGCTATGACCAAACATGCACTAGATAAAGACCCAGAACTAAAAGCTCGTGTAAATGAAAAGTTGGCAGAGGTTGGATTGGAGTACAAAGGTACATCTGAAATCAAACACTTCTTATATGCTCTTATTCATGATTTTGGACTAGAGAAGATAAAAGACAATGTAAAAGTTCCATTAAGTCAATTTAATATAGCACCATTCTATGGGTGTCATAACATACGACCATCAGAGCTTCATGAGGGTAGTAATAACTATGAGAATTCTTATGTTCCAACTTCGTTAGATGAACTTATATCTGCATTAGATGGACACCCAGTAGATTATGACCATAAAAACAAATGTTGTGGTTTCCATGTTGAGCTTCAAGCAAATCATACCTCTGAAGTATTAGCAGGTAATGCAATGGTAGATGCTATTGATAACGATGCTGACCTTATGGTAACACCATGTCCACTATGTCACTTAAAAATGGATACCTATCAAGATAGTGTAGGAAAAGTAATAGGTAGAGATATAGAACTTCCAGTTCTTCATATGCCACAAATGGTTGCTCTTGCTCTTGGGTGTAGTGAAAAAGAGATAGGTCTTAATTTCCATGTTCAGACAAAAGCACAACAAATTTATAGCGATGCTACGGCATAAGCTAATATTCTAAGATACTCTTAATCGGGTATCTTCTAATATCTTCTAAAACAATCTTCATAATATCAATCTTTTTAGGTAAAATATCATTAATTAAAAATAAGGGAGTCACATGTTTGGACTAGGATTTACAGAGATACTATTTATTGCAATCGTAGCCATACTCTTTTTGGGACCAGATAAGTTACCAGGGGCGATGGTGGATATTGCTAAATTTATTAAAAGTATGAAAAGAGCTATTGGAGAGGCAAAAAAAACCTTAGATGAAGAGGTAAATATAGAGGAGCTAAAGAGAGAAGCTCTTAGCTACAAAGAGAAGCTAGATGAAGCCAATCAAGAGTTGCAAGGATTTAAAAATCTTAATCCTGTCAATAGTGTAAAAGAGGAGATAGGTTCAGTCAAAGATAATTTTGCAAAATTAACTCAACTTAATCACTCATCAGAATCTATTGAGTCAACTCCTCAACCCACAACCACACAAGTTGAACCAAAACAGAATAAAGAGATTACATTTAAGAAAAAAACTGTAAAACAAGATGAAGGTATAGAAAAATAATGTTTGAAAGTATTAAACCCCATTTAGCTGCACTACAAAAAACCATTGGATACTCACTTTTATCTGTTATAATCGCATTTATTGTTGCATTTAGCTTTCATAACTATATTCTCACATGGATTACAGAACCATTAAATGATGCATTAACACAAGTTGGAAGAATTATTGATACCCAAGAAAAAGCAACATGGCACTTAAAGAGTATAGATGAAAATAATGAAACAGTAGAAGTTATTACTACAGATAGTCCCTCTATAGTATCTGCAAAAAAACTAGAAAACGCTTTAGAAAAAGCTGTAACAGTTGCCAACAAAGAGTTGGTAGTGTTTCTACAAGATGCAGTCGATGCAACCAAAGAGTTAGTAACAACACTTAAAAATATAGAGCTAAACAGTAGCCATAAAAAGTCAAGTTTTGAGGGTAAAATCACGACACATCAAGTAGGAGGTGCATTCTTTGTAGCACTAAAAGTCTCATTTTTTGCAGGTCTATTGGGTGCATTACCATTTATACTATATCAGATTTGGCTATTTGTAGCACCTGGGCTTTATGATAATGAAAAAAAGATGGTTCTACCTTTTGTATTTGGTGGCTCAATCATGTTTGCTGTGGGTGTGCTGTTTGCCTATTATGTGGTTACACCCTTTGGATTTCAATTTTTAATAACCTTTGGTTCATTTCTCTATACCCCTTTGATTAATATAGAAGATTATGTTGGATTTTTTACTAAGATTATGATAGGGTTTGGATTGGCATTTGAACTTCCTGTTTTTGCCTATTTTCTAGCAGTACTTGGAATGATTACTGATAAAACTCTAAAAGACTTTTTTAAATATGCGATAATCATTATTTTTATAATAGCTGCACTATTAACTCCTCCTGATGTCTTGACACAGTTGCTTATGGCAGGACCACTTATTATCCTATATGGTGTCTCTATTTTAATTGTTCGTATGGTTAACCCTCATATCGAAGAAGAAGATGATAACTAAATGAATATAGAACTATTAACTTCTAGTTATGATTATGAGCTTCCTGCTCATCTCATAGCTAAAAATCCTATACACCCTAGAGACTTGGCTAAACTACTGGTTTATGACCGAGAAACAGATACTATTATCCATACTACATTCAAACATCTACTTGATTATCTTCCAAAAGAGTGTGATGTATTTCTAAATGATACAAAGGTAATAAAAGCACGAATATTTGGACATAAAAAGGTAAAGAATAGTGGACAAGGTGGAGGTAAAATAGAGCTACTTTTAAATAAACCTCTATCTGCTAATGAGTACTTAGTGATGATTCGTGGAAAAGTACAGTTGGAAACAGAACTCTTTTTTGATAATAAGCTAGTAGCTAAAGTTTTAGAGTTAAATAGTGATGGTTCAAGAGTAGTAACCTTCAAGCATAACAATCAAACTATACGCTTTGAAGAGTTGGTTCAGATATTAGATTCTATTGGTCATATTCCCCTACCTCCATATCTACAACGTGAAGACAATAAAGAAGATGAGACAAATTATCAGACTCTATTTGCCAAAAATTCAGGAGCAGTAGCAGCTCCAACAGCCTCTTTGCACTTTACACCTAAACTCTTTAAGGAGTTAGAGAGTAGATACCAAACTCATAAAATAACTCTACATGTAGGAGCAGGAACATTTAAGCCTGTAGATGCCAAATATATCCTAGACCACCCAATGCACTCTGAATATTTTTATATCCCCAAAGAATCAGCAGAGGTTTTAGAATCCAATAGAGATATATTAGCAATAGGTACAACAGTAACAAGAACAGTAGAGTATTTTGCTAGAACCAAAAGAGTAGATGGAGAGTGTGATTTGTTCCTAAACCCCAATAATAAACCCAAAAGAGTCACTCATCTACTTACAAACTTTCATCTACCCAAAAGTACTCTCATTATGTTGGTTTCAGCATTTATCGGAAGAGAAAAAACACTTCAATTGTATACAGAAGCAATAGAGAGAGAATATCGGTTTTTCTCTTATGGAGATGCTATGTTGATTTTGTAGGGATTTTTTAATTTATCTTAAAAAGGAATATTCCAGATGGAACAACTAACCGATTTAAAAGCGATTCTTCACTGGAAGGGCTAAAAGCTGTTAAAAAACTTCTTAGAAAAACAGCCTCAAAGAGTACGGCTGT
>Ga0256833_1002986_pt1 | contig 11688 bp, 8 predicted proteins | sample 356284metaG_FD_190535 | JGI IMG/M metagenome (GOLD analysis project Ga0256833, IMG submission 190535) | Hydrothermal vent microbial communities from Mid Atlantic Ridge, Atlantic Ocean - 356-284 | ecosystem: Environmental > Aquatic > Marine > Hydrothermal vents | place: Atlantic Ocean: Mid...
TAACACCAAAGGTATTGATATATAAATCGTAACAACAGAATTTAACACAGAGGAGAGCAATAATCCCAAAAGATTAGCCCAGAAAGCCGTCAAAAACAATATTAACCAATGATAAAACATCAATGAATGTATTTCTAAAATGTAATGACTAATAAAGACATATAAAAACATCTGAAAAGCAGATAAAAACATCAAAAAAACAATCTTAGAATTCAAATAAGCTTTATAACTCAAATTTAAGAACTTCTCTCTCTGCAAAATTTTTTTATCTCTTATTATTTCTTCGGCACTCACTGTAAGTCCCATAAATAAAGCCACAACAACTGACATAAATAAAAAAGCCGGTATATTCACATTATTTGCAAAGACATATAAATCAGGATTTAAATTTGTTCCACTTATATATTTACTAAAAAATGCTAAAATTAAAGCTAAAAGAGGAGCTTCTAATAAATTAAGCAGAACATACTGTTTATTAGTAAATTTACGCAAAATATTCCTGACAGAAAAAATATAAAACTGTTTAAAAGTAGTTTGCAATCTAAAAAATACTGACGGTAAAGGCTCTGTTTTATCCCCGCACTGAGGTGTAAGTTTGGCATCTATATTTTTCTTATATTGTTGATACCAATACTCCGGTGGAAATTTACGTTTATTTGTAAGCTTACCATATTCATTAACTACTTTGGCTTCTATTAAATTCAATATTTCATCAGGATTTATATTACCACAAGTAGGGCAAATAATGTCATCCGGATTAGCGATATTGCTCAATCTCCTAAAATAAGAAATACTTTCAATAGGATTGCCATAAAAAACAGGATATCCTTCTTTGTCAATTACTATCAATCTATCAAAAAGCTTAAAAATATCGGAAGAAGGTTGATGTATATTTACAAAAACAAGCTTACCTTTCAAAGTTAGTTCTTTCAATAAACTGATAACAACTTCTGCATCAGAGGAAGAAAGTCCACTGGTAGGTTCATCAACGAATAACAATGCAGGTTCTCTAAGTAGTTCTAATGCAATATTTAAACGTTTACGCTGTCCCCCGCTAATATATTTATTAAGTGGAGTACCTACTTTTAAATCTTTTATATCGTATAAATCCAATTCCTTCAAAATACGAACTACACGAGTAAGGATAGTATATTTTGAAAAATCCCGAAAAATCAACAATGCATTGTAATACAAATTTTGAAAAACAGTAAGTTCCTCAATAAGCAAATCATCTTGTGGTACATATCCTATTATACCTTCAAGGGCTTTTTTATCTTTATTTATATCATATCCGTTTATTGTAATCTTTCCACTTTCAAGCGGTAGATTACCTATCAATAAATTCAAAAGTGTTGATTTTCCTGCTCCACTTGATCCCATAATGCCAACAAGACGCCCAGATTGCTCATATATAGAAAAAGGTTTAATTCCGTTTCTACTTTTTGGAAAAGTAAAAGAAATATTCTGGGCACAAAAGTAGATTTTTTCTTTACGTTTACTATGAATAAAACGACTTATTATATCTGAATAATAAATAGGATTTATTTTGCCTGATTTCAAAACACTACCCTGCTCAAATATATAGCAATGACCTGAAACTACCACGAAACCATTCAAATATACCGTTTCATATCCTTCATATTTCATCAATATAAGATTGTTCTTACGCAAATACAGCATATAAATTATGCCATTAAATCCTACATTTCGGATAAATTTAATCTGTGAATCTCCTGGGGATATAGAACTGATAATCAATAAATTATCTTTCTTATCAATCTTTTTAATGTCATAAAGAACAAAATTTTTTATTAGCTGATATTCCTCATTGTCAATATTAAATACGCTGGCTATGGTATCAATGAAGTCTATTTCCTCAGGGGTAATTCCAGAGATATTTATCAGTTCCAATAGCCGTAATATCACAATTATTTTCTCCTTTTGTTGCAGCTGATTATTGATTTCCTCTCCTATGGTTAAAACTTTTACAGATTTTGACGAAATACGTTTTTTTACTTTTATATCATCTTTACTTTTTGTATGATATATTTGCAAATAATGGTCAAAAAGTTTCAAATACTCTTCTACTAAATCCTCACTTAAATGCAATTTCAGATACTCCTCTATTATAAGTCGGGCTTCTGGGGAAAGACCTCGTTCATCAACGTTTACAACCAAGGCGAATAATTGCATTAAAGCTTTTAATATACCTTCGTCCATTTTTTTTTCAAAAATTTAATTTCTCATTTAAATCACAATTTTAATAAAAATCCCAAAATATCCATAACATTTTTAACTAATAAATCTTTGTCTGAGGACTTCATATATAAAAATGCCAGCAGCAACAGAGACATTTAATGAATCAATATCACCTAAAATAGGAATTTTAGCTTTATAATCTGCTAAATTCAACACCGATTGCGATATACCTTTATCTTCTGCACCCATAATAATAGCAATAGGGCGTTTATAATCAACAGAAAAATATAAAGAAGCACCTTTTTCGGTAGCTGCCACTATCGTAATACCACTATTCTTCATATACTCAATAGCTTTAACTAAGCTTTTGACCCTTGTTATCGGTAATTTCAATAATGCTCCTGCGGAAGTTTTTATTGCATCGGCATTTATACGGGCAGCATTTTTAGACTTAACTATCAATCCATCAACAGAAGCGGAAACACAACTACGAGCTATTGCACCCAGATTTCTAACATCTGTAATACCGTCCAAAACAACAAAAAAAGGGTATTTATCTTGCTCAAAACTTTGTATTATCAACTGCTCAAAATCTACATATTCTATCGCTGAAATGAGGGCTACAACTCCCTGGGTATTCTTATTACGATATTTATTGAACCATTGTTCAGGCACAAATTGATAGGGAATAGCTTTCTTTTTTACCAAAGAAAACAATTCAGAAAAAAGCTTTCCATGTAAATTTTGCTTAAAAAATACTTTTTCTATGCTTTTACCAGCCTCTATTGCCTCAATAATAGGATGAAAACCGAATATTTTTTGCATTATTTGCTACTTTTACGTTCATTGAGCATCTCTATACGAATTTGGGTAAGAACGCGCTTTGTATAAAGTGGAAAATCTGCATTCATTATCCACGAATAATAGCTGGGGTCATGCTTAAAAACTTCTTTAACTTTTCGTCCTTTGTATTTTCCGAAATTAAATACTGGTTCTTTATTTTCATCTAAAATAATACGCCCTGCCAAATCAACATTTTTATTATATGAGGAAAAAGCAGAAAGTTTATCTACATCATCACCTATATCGTCATATTTTTCTATTTGTTTAAGTAATATTTCATATGTTGCTCTGGTATCAGCCTCAGCCGAATGGGCATTTTCCAGTTCTTTATTACAATAATACTTATATGCAGCACTCAAAGTACGTCGTTCTTTCTTATGATAAATAACTTGTACATCGATAAATTTACGCGATTTTAAATCAAAATCCACTCCTGCCCGCAAAAACTCCTCCATAAGTATCGGAATATCAAAATGATTGGAATTAAATCCTGCCAAATCGCAATCTGCTATAAAATCTGCTATCTCTTGGGCAATATCCGCAAAAACAGGGCAATCCTTCAAATCCTCGTCTTTTATCCCAGTAATTGCAGATGCCTGGGGAGAGATAGGTACCGTCGGATTTATTCGTCGAGTGTATGTCAACTCTTTCCCATCAGGAAATACCTTCAATATGGAAATCTCAATAATGCGATCTTTTGTAATGTCTATCCCTGTGGTCTCAACGTCAAAAAAACATAATGGACGTTTTAATTTCAGTTTCATTTTAATAAATTTGTTGGACAAAGATGATAAAAATATAATTTATGAACAAAAAGACCGCTCTTTTTTTCGGTAGTTTTAATCCTATACACAATGGACATTTAATATTAGCTAATTACTTTACTGAATACACAGATATCAATGAGCTTTGGTTTGTGCTCTCTCCTCAAAATCCTTTTAAAAAAAAACAAAAATTACTTGATTTTACCCACCGCTTGCAAATGCTAAAAAAAGCAATTGACGGGTATAATAAATTCAATATCTGCACAATAGAAAAAGATCTCCCCAAACCTTCATATACCATCAACACTCTCAATCATCTCAAAAAAAAATATCCGAAAAAAAATTTTGTAATTCTTATGGGAGCAGACAATATACTGAATATTACACAATGGAAAGATTATCAAACAATTATTGAAAACTACCAAATATATGTATATCCTCGCAAAGGGTTCAACCCAAAACTGCAACATAAATCCATAAAATACATAAATGCGCCACTGGTGGAAATCTCTTCTACCTTCATTCGTAAAAGTATAGAAAATGGCAAAAACGTCCGTTTTTTCTTACCTTATGGAATTTTTGACATAATTAAAGACAATGGCTTTTATCAAAGAAGTGATAATAATTTTTAGGGTGTGCCCCTCGTTCGCTGCTGGGCAGCTCGCTCGGGTCGGGCTTTCCGCTTATATTCGGCTCGGCAAAGCCAATGGCTACTTGGCGTGCGTAGGGCTTCGCTATTCGCTCAGCCTCCGCCGCCTAAGTATCCATAAGCCTTTGCCTTCACCTCATAACGCTCCAATCCCTCACACAATTGAAACTTTTACAAAACTTTTTTATATTTCAATTTTGAATAATCAATTTTCGTTTATATTTTGGAAAAACTTTTTGGCATTTAAATTGCTTAATCTTGAATAATTTTTACTTTTTGTAAACAAAAAAAGACATTATGAAACAACTTATTGCTATAACCTTTCTGATACTCCCAATATCGCTATTAGCCCAGCCAAATGCCTCTTTCTCTGTTAATTCAGAAAACATTTGTGCAGGCGATACAATATTTTTTACAAATACTTCTACTAACGCAACTTCTTTTCATTGGTTCTTTGGAGACGGCACAGATACATGGATAGAAAATCCTTTCCATATATACCAACAAAATGGAAACTATACAATCAAACTAATTGCATACGACAATGACGGAAATAAAGATTCCACATCATTAAATATTTCTGTAAATCCATCTGTAAATGTCAATCTCATCAACGACAAAAACAATAAAAGACTAATAGCACAATTAAGTTCACCTGCTAATATAACATGGTTCTTAAACAATGAAATCTCTCAACAATCCGATACTATTCTATATTACTACGAAAGTGGCTTATATAAAGTAGTTGCCAAAAATGACTATGGTTGTAGCGATTCAGACTCAGTTTTCATCAACATAAATGCAGAAGAAACTTCCCCATCCGACTCTTTACATATTATTGTAATGAACAATATCCTAACCCCGGATATACAAGACGGCGTCAATGATGTCCTATTTATCAAAGATCTTGCAACATATACAGCCCCTTGCATCGTTCAAATATATGATAAATACGGAAAACTCGTCTATCTAAACGAAAAATATTCAAATATTAACGGATTTAATGGAACCGATAACAAAGGTAGAAAACTCCCACAAGGAACATACTACTATATCATACATAGCCAAGGCAGAAAAACCGCTACCGGATATATTGATTTAATCCGCTAAAAACGAAACATATGAAACATATGAAACATATTTTTCTATTTCTAATTTTTTCGGCATTGTCTATATCAATAAAAGCACAACAGCTTCCTTACAACAACCAATTGATTTTCAACAAGTTTTCTTATATACCAGCAGCAGCAGGACTTAGTTCCACTGCCGAAGGCTTCGCTGGCATAAAACAACAATGGCTTGGAATAAAAGGAGCACCATTACAAGAAAATTTCTACTTTCATACCCCAATAGCACACAATATGGGGCTCGGGTCTGCTTTTATTATGGAACAAACAGGCAACTTCTCAAACTTCTACTTCTGCGCTACATATTCATATCATATACAATTTAGCCCATATTCATATCTATCCGTAGCATTAACCCCAAATCTTATGCGTAATCAACTGGACTTCTCTCGTATTCATTCATTCGGATATAATATAGATCCTGCTCTGCAAAACAATCAATCTCTAAGCTTAAATATCTTTGACGTAGGTATCAGTATGCTATTCTATTCAAAAGGACTGCATATAGGAATAAATGTTCCCAGAACTATTGCTATGCAAGCTACTTATAAAGGTACAAACCTCCATTATAGCACACAACGAGAATACTTCTCTATGATTTCATATAGATTTCCAATATCTGAAAAAATACAACTCGAACCATTAGTAAGTTTGCATACAAACGAACTATGGAAGCCAGATATTGCTACTGCAATAACTATGAGATATACCAACTTTTGGATTTCCAGTGGATATAAAACCGATAAATCTCTTATGTTTTCAATAGGTGTACTCTCAAAAACTAATATTATGCTTTCATATTCCTATGAGGTCGGGCTTTCAGCACTATCAGCAGCAGCTAACGGCACACACGAAATATCAATCGGTTTTCTCTTAGGTAAAAAAGATAATGTAAAACTATTAGCCACTGTCTTTAATCCCATATCTGAAAAAGAAGCTAACCTAAACAAAATACAACAAAAAATTGCAGGCTTAGAAACAAAACTAAATAACGAAATGGAACAAAGAACCTCAGTTGACAATAAGCTACAAAATCAGATAGATAGCTTAAAAACTATAATAGGTGCTACTCCTATTGCTAAACCCCAAAATAATGAGCCTAAATGGGTGGACTCTATTACAACATACGCCATAAATTTCGGCTATCTCAATGATAAAATACTCTCTTCAAGCTTCCCTGAATTGGATAAATATGCTTCAATACTCACAAAAGATAAAAGCATTAAAATGAAAATAATAGTCTATACAGACACCCCATTTGCCAACGAATTCAATAAAGAACTATCTAAAAATAGAGCTAAAAATATCGCAGAATATTTTCTCACTAAACCTGGTATGAAAGGCAGAATATTCTACGAAGGAAAAGGTTCAACTAATCCAATTGCTACGGGAAATACCCCAGAAGCACGAGCTAAAAATTCAAGAGTTATTTTTCTATTTAATAAAAAAATAAACCTGTAAAATGAAGCAAAGTTTACTAAAATACTTATTTATATTGCTCTCAATCAATTTATCTGCCCAAAATATTAGCAGATTCGCCTTTAATCCTACTTTTTTTACAAATACCAACATTGATTTCTCCATTGGTGCTATAACTGCAAAATCTTTTTCAATAGAAAATTACAAAATCACTTCTGACTTTATTCAACCCCAAATTTATTGCAATAAAAAAAACAAATATTCCGACACTATACTAAACCAAAATAAAATCAAAATATATCCTAACCCTTTTACGGATAAAATAAATATTAACATTAAAAGCAAAAAAAACTTTTCAGATCTAATTATTGAACTGACAGATTTACAGGGTAGAAAAATTTTATCTCTAAACAAAGAATTACCTGATAAAACAATCTACACAAATATTTCTATAAATACAGAAACATTAAAAAATAATTTGTATTTTCTGCGCATATACATTGATGGAAAAACACAGTTAATCACTAAAATTATAAAACAATGAAAAGGCTACTGTTTTTGCTAATACTTATAAACGGCATATTAAACTCTTATGCACAGTTTCCACAATGGTTTAATTATCAAGCTGTTGCCAGAGATGCACAAGGTTTACCTTTGAGTAATAAAAAAATAGCAGTAGAAATATCTATTTTACGCGGGAATGACTGCGAAAATAACCAAAACTGTGAATTATTATGGCAAGAGCTACATTTCCCAACTACTAACGAATTCGGACTATTCAACATAGAAATAGGAAATGGACAAAATACTTATGCAGGGAGCCTCTCTTCCTTCGACCAAATAAATTGGCAAGATTTATCACACGGAAATTACTACCTTAAACTACGAGTTGACTTTGGAAGCAGCGAAACAGGAAACTCTATGCAACAAATGGGAATAGTCAAATTCCTATCTGTTCCATACTCTCTTGCTGCAAAAAACGTAGCCCGCGATGAAAACGGCAAACTCCCCTTCTCATTATCTGAACTCTCTGATGTAGATGTAAATGGACTCAGTGCTAATCAAGTTCTACAATGGGATGGTACTAAATGGGTTAATGTACCTGCAAGCAATGGAGGCGCTGTTGCTTTACAAGACTTAACCGACGTACAAATTAGCTCCCCTACCACAGGAGAAACACTCATTTTTAACGGTACTAACTGGATAAATGGACGGCAAAGTTTAAACGACCTCTCTGATGTAAATACAAACAATACTCCTAATAATGTTTTAATATGGAACGGAACCTATTGGAGCGATACTACTATGACCCTTTCTCTTTTAAATGACGTCAATATTAGTTCTCCGACTAATGGAGAAGCCTTAATTTTCAATGGCACAAATTGGGTTAACCAGACTATTCCGTCTGGCTCGTCTCTATGGCAACAAAACGGTAGTGATATATTCTACAAAAATGGTAATGTAGGAATAGATACCGTTGCAAATTACAAATTTCAAGTCTTTAATAACAACAATAGCTCTGTGCTATTTTCAGGTGATATAAATAGTTCATATAGCCAAACGCCAGCTGCAAATAAAGTAAATTTCTGGTTTAATATTCCCAAAAGTGCCTTATATATAGGCACATATAACGGTACACAATGGAATAATGTGGGCAATTTTTCAATCTCTTTTGGCTCTAATAACCAAACGCCAGCTGTATATTCTTTTACAAATGGCACAAGAAACATTATAAATGGAGATTACGGAATTGCGATAGGAGACAGTAATATTGTAGATGGTTATAAAGCCATAGCCATAGGAAAATCTTTAAAACCAGAAGCTTTTTTAAGCGTTGCAATAGGTAAATATAACTATTCCTCGCTGCAAAATCCTACCACTTGGTATGATAATAATCAAATATTTGTAATCGGCAATGGAAGCAATGAAGCTAATAGACATAATTGTTTTGTGATCCGCAAAAATGGGGATGTATATGCACAAGGAGCAATAACAGGAAATGTTGCCGATCCATCTAAATCTCAGGAACTTGATAATGTACTACCGCTAATAATGAAAATAGAACCCGTAAAAACATACAAAAACAATAAATTAACTTATCTTTTCACCTATGAAAATATGAAAAAAATATTTCCAGAGTTAATTTATGAAGGATTTAATAAAGACGAACACGCTTTTGCATATACTTCAATGATACCTATATTGGTAAAAGCCATCCAAGAGCAGCAAATAATGATAAAAGATCTGCAATATCAAAATTTCAAATTATCAGAAAAAATAAATGAACTGGAAAGAGAGATAGCAAAATTAAATAACAAAGAATAGTAATTTTTGCAAGTTAATGAGAGAATAGAGAATGCGGAGGCGTCGCGGAGGAGCGTGAGGGATTGGAGCGATATGAGGCGAAGGCAAAGGCTTAGGCATACTTGGCGGCGGAGGCTGAGCGGAGGAGCGAAGCCCCACGCACGCCAAAGCAAGCGAAATGCTTAGGCAGGCGAGTTGTCCGCCGAAGGCGGCTACCGCATTGCCTTGCATTTCGCTTGCGAGAGTATGCCTTGCCTTTGCCGAGCCGAATATAAGCGGAAAGCCCGACCCGAGCCTGAGCGAGGGACACGCCCTAAATCACATTACTTTTTCGGTATATGTTTCAAAGTCTCAATAAGAAAATCCCAAAACTTACGGACGCTTTCTATATGTACCTTTTCATCAGGTGAATGAGGATGCCTGATAGTAGGACCTATGGAGATCATATCCATATTAGGATATTTACCACCAATAACCCCAGTTTCCAAACCTGCATGTATAGCTTTTATTTCAGGTTTTTTACCGAAAAGTTTCTCGTAAACATCTACCATTATATTTAATATTTCAGAATTCATATTAGGCTTCCAGCCGGGATATTTACCATCAAACCATACTTTATCAGCATTAGCGAGTGTATAGATAGCTTCAAAAGTTTTCTCCACATCCTCTTTTGCAGTATCTACGGAACTACGTATCAATGCTAAAACTTCAATTGTATTATCTTGATTTACACGGACTACGGATAAATTCGTCGAAGTTTCAACTAAGTCTTTCATTGCTGTGCTCATACGAATCACACCATTAGGAGTACCTTGCAGAGCTTTTATTAAATTTTCCTGAGTAATCGGATCTATTACAAAATCGGGCATATCAGTTTTTTCAGCAACAAAAGACATATTTGGTTCGGTATCGCTATATTCATACTTAAATATGTCAAACCATTTTTGGACTTCTTCAAGTAGATATTTTTCTTTATTTTTAGGAATCAACACAGTAGCAAAAGCTTCTCTTGGGATTGCATTTCTGAGATCTCCAATAGATAGAGTAGATATCTGAATGCCCAAGTCGCGATAAGTATTGTATAAAAACCTAAAAAATAACTTAGCGGCATTAGCCCTTCCGAGATTTATATCTATACCGGAATGACCACCTTTCAAACCAGTAAGAGCCAGTTTATATGCGACGGTATCATTACTGACCCCTATTTTATTATATCTAAACAGCATATTAGCATTTGTGCCGCCAGCGCATCCGACATATAATTCTCCTTCGTCCTCAGAATCAAGGTTTATAAGAATATCGCCGGTAAGTAAATCAGGACTCAAATTAAAGGCGCCTGTCATACCGGTTTCCTCGTCAATGGTAAATAAAGCTTCAATAGGCGGATGCTGAATATCTTTGGCTTCCAAAATAGCCATAATAGCAGCGACACCAATACCATTATCGGCTCCGAGTGTAGTACCGTCTGCTGTGACCCATTCTCCGTCAATATAGGCTGTAATAGGATCTTTTTCGAAATCATGGACTTTATCGCTATTTTTCTGTGGCACCATATCCAAATGGGCTTGGAGCACAACAGTTTTCCTATCCTGCATACCAGGGGTAGCCGGCTTACGTATTAAAACATTGCCAACTTCGTCAACAATGGTTTCAAGAGAAAGGCTTTCTCCGAAATTTTTTATAAATTCAATAACCTTAGCCTCTTTTTTTGAAGGCCTTGGGATTTTAGTCAATTCAACAAAATTTTTCCACAAATTTTTAGGTGTTAGGTTTAATAATTGTTCATTCATAAGTTAGTATTTTTAGTTTTTGTTATAACCATCTTACAATTGGGAAATCTTGCCTATGCGGCAACAAAGAATGCTTAGGAAACATTCTTATTGCAATTTTATTTATACCGGCTTTTTGCGGCTTAAATTCAACACTATAATAAGCATTACTTTTATGAATTTTAACTAATTTAAATTCAGTTTTTTGCAAAATGTTTAATTTATTATCGCTTTCATCAGTGATAATCAATTCTATTCCGATACTTTCTGGCGAAATATCTTTTAGATTTAATACTACTTGTGCACTATAAGTTTTTGAAGGGATAAGAGATTTATCTTTAATCTGAGGCATAATTACATCAAGTACTTCAATATTATCCCATGAATGCAAAATACGTCTTTTCCAAGCATAGAGTTTTTGAACTTTTTCGAAGTCATTATCCAAAAGTTTTTTAGTACGCTTCCAAAGTTTAAGATAAAATTTATTTTTATAATCATCTAACATTCTGGCAGTTGTAAAATTTGGGGCAATATAAGCGAAATTATTTTTTATCATTTCTATCCATTTTTCAGGGACATTATCCTCGTTTCTATCATAAAATTTTGGAATAATT
>Ga0256833_1002987_pt1 | contig 11686 bp, 11 predicted proteins | sample 356284metaG_FD_190535 | JGI IMG/M metagenome (GOLD analysis project Ga0256833, IMG submission 190535) | Hydrothermal vent microbial communities from Mid Atlantic Ridge, Atlantic Ocean - 356-284 | ecosystem: Environmental > Aquatic > Marine > Hydrothermal vents | place: Atlantic Ocean: Mid...
CCTGAGAAGCCCCCACCAGCCATGAGGAACCCGATCATCGCCGCCACTGTTGCTGACCAGTGCCTCTCGAGTGAGAACGGGTTCTTGCTGGTGAAGGCGCTGGCGGCGAGTATGGCGGCGATCATCGAAGGGAAGAGTATTAGGAGCGAGGCGAACCATGCCTGAGTGTTCGTGAACGGGGGGCAGAAGCAGGAGCACCCTATGGAGAATGGGATGATGGCGCCTATGGTGTCTAATGCGTAGAAGATCGCTCCTATGCCCCCAATGATCGCTGCCCTCTCAAACCATCTAGTGCTTGCTATATCGGGGAGCAATTACCTCGAACTCCGCATAGTAATTCGCTAACAGGTTTTTAAGAAAGACCCACTCGCCGGACCATAGAGCGTGGAGTCCGCGTCAAGGAGGGTAACCATCATTAGGGCAGCTCCGCCTAAATCATGAGGGTATGGAGAGTTGGTGCTCCCCGATGTGGGCGATGATTGGGCCGAAGTCATTAGGGAGGCCCTGGAGAGGTTGTCGGGCCTGCCGAGGCACGAAGACGGAGTACTCGGCTCAATGACCACGTCCCCGGAGCCTGTCACTGCTTCGCTCTTTCAGAGGTTTATGTTCGTTAACGCTAATGATCCCTGGCTCTTCCCTGCGGTCAGCGAGCTCGAGAAGGAGGCAGTGGCGATGCTTGGGGAGGTGCTCGGGTGCCAAGGATGCTCCGGCATGATAACGAGCGGGGGCACGGAGGCGAACATCGCTGCCCTCTACCTGGCGAGGGAGGCCGGCTACGACAGGGTATACGCGACTGCAGCAGCGCATGACTCCATACGGAAGGCTGCGAGGCTCCTTAGAATGGAGTACGTTGAGGTGCCGATGGAGGACTTCAAGATGGATCCGGAGGCACTGGAGAAGGTCATGAGTGAGCGCGGTGAGGGGGTCGTGGTGGCGACTGTAGGTACTACTGGAGTGGGCACAGTCGACCCCGTTGAGGCCATTACCGAGGTTGCCGCCGAGAACGGTTCGGTCATCCACGTCGACGCCGCGTACGGAGGCTTCATATACCCGCCGCTCCACGGATGGTCGGGCCTAGGCTTCGGGAACGACGCTGTCGTTTCGGCGACGATCGACCCACACAAGTTCGGCGCTCCCATACCGGCGGGAGGGCTCGTCGTTAAGTCGCGTGAGTGGCTCTCCCCGCTCGTCTTCGAGGCCAGGTACATGCCGTCGGGTAAGCAGCTCGGGCTACTCGGGACCAGGCCCGGGGCATCGGTTGTGGCCACATGGGCCCTCCTCAAGGCCCTCGGCAGGAAAGGGATCGTTGAGAGGGCCGCGAGGCTAATGGGCATGGCTAGGTGGGTCTACGGGAGGCTCGTAGCTGCCGGTGTCCCCGTCGCGGCGGAGCCAGAGGTGCCGATAGTCTGTGTAAAGACGAGGAGGGAGGGCGTGCTCATAGATGCCTTGAGGGGGATGGGCCTCTACCTATACAGATGCGGTGTAGTCAAAGGTGTTAGGGCCGTGATGATGCCCCACGTCACCTACACCCACCTGACGAGGCTGGTGAACGCCTTAACCGCCTTCCTCTCCCCCTAGCCCGAGCCTTCTCATGAGGGCCTCATCGCTCACGACCCTCGAGAGCTTCCTCTCATGGTACCTCAGGGCCCTCGCCACGGGCCTGGGGTACTTCTCGAGCGCCTCACCACACACGTAGCGCTTAGGGGCTAGCCTGGCAGAGCACCACCTAATGAAGTCATCCCAGCCTTCGCCGCCTCCCTCAGCCAGCCACGCCGCGTACTCGTGGAGAGTCGGCCTTAGGGTCCTACCCCTCAGTGCTAGCCATGTGAGGCAGCAGTCTCTACCGTCCGACCTTGGCATGACCCATTCTTTGCAGGGGCTGTAGGGCCTCCCGAACGCCCTCGCCACTGCCTCGAGCCTCTCGTGCATGCGCCTCCTCCACTCGAGGGTAGGGTGGAGGAGCCTCCCCTCGCCTGATACGTCGTAGGGCACCAGCTCGCTCGGGGGCTCCTCACCGATCACCCTATACACCCTCTCCCACCCCTCCCTAGTCTCCCGCAGGGACTCACCTATGACGCCCTCAGCCCCCGCGCTCATGGCGTCGGCGGCAACGGCGACGTGCTCGTCCTCGAGCCCGGGCATGAGGGGCTGAACCCTGGCAACGACCGGTACCCCGTGCTGTCTCAGTACCTCAATGACCTCGAGCCTCGTCGTGGTCGAGGGTGCCCCGGGCTCGAGGGCCTTGGCGGTCTCGTCGACGAATGCCGCGCTGACCTGGACGAGTATGAGGCCCTCCTCGGCCAGCTTCGAGGCAATCCCGAGCCAGGGCTCCTCAGCTATGAGGGCTGTCTTCGTGTTAATGACTATGGGTACTCCGTACCTTAGAGCGGCCCTCATAACCCTGAGGGTTAGGCGGTGCCTCGCCTCCGCTGGCTGCAGAGGATCAGTTAGGGTGCTCACCCTGAAGAACGGCCTTGGCCCCGAAACCTTGCTCAGCCTGTGAGCGAGTGCCTCGAACGCCCTCACGTGTTCTGGTTGAGGACCTGCTGAGTGACCCCAGTACCACCTCGCGTAGCAGTACATGCAACCTACAGGGCACCTGCTATACGGCTCGACCTTGAGGACCGAGTAGCAGAGTGCACTCACGTAGTTACTCGGCTTTATAGCGAACCAGGCCCAGTCCATCACTTGACCCTCTCGAGTAATGCGTAGAAGAAACCTATCGTCCCGTGTCTGTGCGGCCAGGCCCTCATCGTGCCTGTGAGTATGGGCGAGGGGTCATAAGGGCCCTCGATAGGGATAAGGCGGAAGCTCTTGTTCTTCTTGAGGAACCTCGAAACAACCTCCTCGTCCTCCTCCGGTAGGAGGGAGCACGTGGTGTAGAGTATCCTCCCACCAGGCTTAACGAGCTTCGACGCCGCCACCAAGAGCTCGTACTGGAGCTGGGCGAGCTTTGGCACTTCAGCCTCGTACATTCTCCACCTGAGGTCCGGGTTCTTCGGGAGCGTGCCGTCCGAAGTGCATGGCGGGTCGACGAGCACCTTATCAGCTACTTCTTTCCCAAGCTTCCTCGGCGCTGTCCTGCCGTCCGCTCTATGTATTCTTACTATCCTCACCCCCGTCCGGCGGAGGAGTTCCCTCATCCTCCTTATCCTCGCCTCATCGATGTCGAAGGCGTGGATCATGCCCTCGTTCCTCATTAGCTCCCCCATGTGCTCCGTCTTACCCCCAGGCGCGGCACAGAGGTCGACCACGAACTCACCTGGCCTCGGGTCAAGGATTATTGAGGCAAGAGCCGCTGACTCCTCCTGAATCACTATCTTCCCCTCACGGAATATCCTCGAGCGGTCGAAGTTGTATGGGCCCTCAAACCTTATCACAGTCGGGACCACATCAGAGACGACTGGCTCCTTCCCCTCACGCCTGAGGGCCTCGAGAACCTCCTCGACACTGGCCTTCAAGGTGTTTACTCTCACACTTATGAGGGGCTTCCTCCTCAGGGCCTTGAATAGCTCCTCCGCCTCCTCCCTGAGTATCTCCCTCATCCTCCTCACATACCATGCAGGGAGGAGGTAGCGGTACTCGAACTCCTCGTCTTCGGTGGCGGGGACGTACTCCATCCCCTTAAGCTCGTCCCAGGCGTCGAAGAACCACATTCCAATGAATGGATGCGACCTCTTCGAGAGCCAGGAACTTGTCCTCCTCCTCGCCTCTACCTCCGGCACCACCCTAACCCTGTCTTTAGCAAGCGCCAGCACGTGAGTAGCGACCCTCAGGGCCGCCCTTAGCCTGGCATCGAGGAGGTAGGGGCTCCTCACGCCGGTCAGCCTCTGGATCAGCCTGTCGAGTATGCCGAGCCTCAGCATTATGTCATAGAATACGGCGGTGAGGGGAGGGTCGTCCCTCGTCCCGAGTATGCCGTACTTCCGGAACACGTCCCTCTTAGCCTGCTGCACCGGCTTAACAGCCTCAGACCTCAGCACCGCCTCAACGAGGGCGGCGAACTCCCTCCACCCCATAACGTAGGGCTCTTTCCTCCTCGCCATCGCCCGCACCTGGGTTCGCTAACTCTTAACACCTAAAATCTGTGGAGGCCACCACGCTTAAGGGGACCCCACGCAATAATGTTGGGGGTGTCCCAGATAGCCTTAACGAGGGGATGGCCTTCATCAGCGCCTGAAGAGGTCGCCAGGCTAGCCTCCATGATAAGCTTAGGGGAGGGCAGCACCCCGGTCATCGAAGCGCCGAGGCTGGCGAGGAGGGTCGGTGTTGCTAGGGTGCTGATGAAGCTGGAGAACAGGAACCCGAGCGGAACATTCATTGATAGGGGCACAGTCTACGCTGTTGCTGCGGCTAAGGCAGCCGGCTGCGGCTGGGTCACGGCAGCTGCTGGAGGCGACGCTGCGGTGTCGATAGCTGCCTACTGTGCTAGGGCGGGGCTCGGCCTCACGATCTACGTGCCGAAGTGGGCTAACGTGACAAGCATTGCTCAGGCGAGGCTAATGGGTGCTAGGGTCATCTACACGCAGTCATGGGAGGAGGCGGTTAGGAAGGTATTGGGCTCGGTCTGCGGCCTAGTGCCTAGCACCGGCTACTTCCTTCTCGGGTATGCTGGCATAGCTGAGGAGATAGCTCCTGTCGTTAAGGAGGTTGACCACATAGTCATGCCGACGTCGAACGGAGGCCTCGCTACCGCAATCTATGAGGGCCTGAGGCGTGTGGGCTCCGAAATTCCCGCCATACACGTTGTGCAGGACTCGAGGTGCCCCGTAATAGCTTCAGAGGTCCTCGGCTACCCGGTTAGGGAGTCGGGTGATGAGGGGGAGACTGGCGTGTGCTACCCGGTAATGGGTAGGGCTGCTGTGGAGGCGGTGAGGGGTAGCGGGGGCTCGGCGGCGATCGTTGATGATGAGGCCATAAACGATGCCGCCTCGATCCTCGCTTCCTCGGAGGGCGTCGTCGCTGGGAGGGCGTCGGCTGTTGCTGTGGCTGGTCTTTCGGCCCTCGTCTCTAGGGGGGTGATCGGTGAGGGTGAGACCGTGCTCCTCATAGTGACGGGGTCGGCGCCGACTTACTTGGAGACGATCCCGATAGTTGTGAGGGCCACCATGAGCAGGCGCTCTATCTGTGACGAGGTGTACGCTGTTCTGCGCAATGGCCCGAACCATGTGAGGGGTGTGTGGAATGTCCTAAGGCAGGTTGGGAGGAGGTGCTCGATAAGCTCGGTATCGGAGTGCGTTAAGAGGCTCGAGGCCGAGGGTAGGGTTAGGTGTTTTAAGGAAGGAAAGAAGAAGGTGTGCGTAGCCAGCGAGGGGTAATGGCTCGGGGATGCCCACCTTATTACGGGTGCCCTTATTGAGGTAGAGAAGAGGTTGTGCTGAGGCCCGACGGGGTTTGATTAGGAAAAAGTTTGTGATTCTTTTATTGGAAGGTGACTTTCCTGTTCTTTAGGCTGCGGTTGAGGAGGTCTGCGTGTTCGAGGGTTACGTGGTACTCAGTAACTTTCTCCAGCTTGATCTCGCCGCCCTCAAGCACTACCTTATTCACATATACTTTACCCTCATCGAAGCCGACTGTGTACACGTACAGGTCCTTACTGCTTAAGTACTCCCTTACCTCCCCATCCTTTATCGCCTCGGCCACGCCGCCAGCGGCGAATATCCTTACGTGGAATATGAAGGCCCCCGGTACGCCGGCCTTGGCTGCCTCCTTCAGGAACTTAACAAAGCTCTTCTTTACCTCCTCAATAGGTGACTCACCGCCGAACTGTAGGAGAACTGCCTGGGCTCCGAACTCCTTCACCCTTCTCGCCACTTCCTCCTCGTTCTTGCCGAGTTCGACCATGAAGTGGTACGTGACGCCGCCGCTCAGGTCTAGGAACGTGGCCTCGGTGGCGGCTGCTATGCTACTGCATATAATGTTCTTAGGTGCTACCACAGCTAACTTATTTATGCCCAGATCAGCTATGGCCTTTCCGACTAACCTCCCCGTCAGAACCCTAAGATATATTTCCTCCTCGAACGTTGTGAGTGCCATGATTTTTCGCCCGATCTAAAAATCCATGGGTTAACATATTAAACTTTTCCCCCACATAAATTAAGTAAAACAGTCAAGCAGATATGAAAGAAGATAATAAACTTAATAGAAAAAATGAGATACGGGCACCCACCTTACTTAAATTACCAGACGGGATGAAAGCCACTTAGATAACACGTTCATCTTAAACTCTTTGCACACTCGCAGGGGCGATGGTCAGTCAGGCAGTATTCTTTTTAACTCATTCACTATCTCCTTGACCACAGCGTCCAAGAACTCCCTACCCCTCTCAGCATCTGCTCTCCTCGGGTCCCCTGTCACACCCTTAGCGAAGAGCTCCCTCGTCGCCTCCCTGTCGTAGAACCTCACCCCCACCTTGGTATAGGATGGGCCTTCCTCGGCCGACCCCATATCGACTAGGTCGGGCCTTATGGCTAGCACCGCCGCCGTCTCGTCCTCGCCAGCGTGGCCGGGTGCGGTGAAGAGCCTCTCCCTAACCTCCTGTGCGACGTCGCTCCACCAATCGACGACCCCTACCTTCATGCCGGTCTCGAACGCCACCTTCTTTGCCACTATGTGGAGGGCTCTTGTGTTGCCTCCGTGCCCGTTGATGACGAGCGCCGCCCGGAAACCGTTCCTCGCGGCCTCCCTCAGCACGGCCTCAACGTAGGCGATGAACGCGTCGTATCCCACATCAATCGTGCCGGGTAGGTGCGCCAGGGACATGCTGACACCGTAGGGTATGGTTGGCATGACCACCGCTCCCTCACCGAGGGCCTCAGCCACCCTAGCTGCTAGGTACTCGGGTATGATGTAGTCAGTGCCTAAGGGGAGGTGGTTCCCGTGCCTCTCGACGGTGCCGACAGGGAGTATGGCTATTTCCTTCTTAATCACCTCGAACGCCTTACCCGTTAACTCTCCCCAGTGAGCGACCATCTTAGCCACCGATCGATCAGCGGCGCAACAGTTTTACATTATCATCTGTGAGTAGGTCACCGCTGTCGGGGCTAGGGGTCGGCGATAGGGTCACCCCCTATTACGTTGGGGGTGTTCATGAATAACTCCATTTTTAAATTCATGAAAAGGGTATCCGATTACTCACTCCCTCGTGTACGGCACGCCGATGTACTTCGGCGGCCTGGCCCCTCTCGACATTATGACGAGCGCAACTATGATCACTATGTACGGCAGCATCAGCATGAAGTACACCATTTCAGGGTGCCCCATCTTCTGCAACGGGTCCTGGAGGGTGATCGATATTGACCAGGTCATGCCGGCCTCACAGTAGGTGAGCTCCGCAACAGCCATACCGCCTACGAACACCACGTTCTTGGTCCGCGACAGCTTAATCGCTAAGTAGCCGGCAACGAAGCAGGACTGGTCGGTCCTAACAGCGGCAACCGATACCTGAGGGCCTATGTAGTCCGGGGACCCGGCCACGGCGAGGAAGTAGACGTCCTTATATTCCTTAGCAAGCTTCGCCATGGGCTCGCCGAACTGGAACCCGAGGCCCACGATGAGCTTGTAGCCCTGCTGAATGTGAGACCTTATCTGGGACTCGATCTGGGCCGGGTCATAAACGCCCTGCACCCAGGCTATCTCGACCTCCGGGTGCTTGCCCTGGAAAGCCTCCATACCCCTGTACCCGGCCTCGTTCCACGCTGTGTCGGTGATACTGCCCGGGAATATGAAAGCCATCTTCACCTTCTCGGGTGCCTGAGTGGTGGTTGTCCTGGTCGGGGCCACCCCGCCCGGTCACTGCGTGGTGTAGTACGCCAGCTCTCCAACGATAATGATGATAATTATCGCTGTAATGGTAATCTTTGCAGAGGATGACATAGCCATGAACACACCACGTGTTATGAATCAGAAAATGCATAAGTAATCAAATCCTAACTGAAATACGTTATATATTTTTCTACTTAATTGCATAATATACTATAAAAAACAAGCATGTATTAATTAACTGTATGATCGTCTGTGATTGTGAAGGATCTTGTCGTGAAAATCTTCATAATTATGCTAATGTGTAATCCGTAACCTTTTACTGTACTAGGTTAACGTGGCTGTAATTTCCTCTCATTTATTAGTGCGGTTGCCCTGGTTGTATGGGTGTTTGACACGTGTCAAATATTGGTCTGGCGGAGAAGATCCGTGTATTCAAGGAGTTACTGAAGAAGATCCACGCTGGCGAGGACGTGGGAAAGCTTAAGCAGGAGTTCGCCGACGTGCTCAGGCAGGTCAATCCTGTGGAGATACCGATCATCGAGCAGGAGCTGATTAAGGAGGGGTTCAGGGTTGATGACGTCATAGCCCTGTGCGACCTCCACCTCGAACTCTTCCGTGACTTCCTAGTCGGGAAGGAGCTTAGGGACGTGCCGAGGGGTCACCCACTCGGCATAATGATCCGGGAGAACGACCTCATTATGAAGCTCTCAGAGGTTCTCGCACTCCATGCAGGTGCCCTGAGGAACGCTGACACCCCTGAGAAGGTGGGCGAGGCCCTTGAGGGACTGAGGAAGACCCTCCTCGACGTTAAGGGGACTAGGGTCCACTACAGGAAGCTCCAGATGACTATCTTCCCATACCTCGAGAGGAGGGGCATATACGCCGTTCCCAGAGTGCTTTGGGGAAAGGAGGACGAGATAATCCAGGCTACCAGGAAACTCCTAAAGAAGGTTGAGGAGGCCTCGGCTGAGTCCCTAACACCGGAGGCGAGGGAGGAGATAGCTAAGGCCGCTGAGGACCTCTCGAGGAAGCTCGCTGACCAGGTGTTCAGGGAGAACAAGATACTCTACCCGAGCCTGTGGGCTATGCTCACCGAGGGCGAGTGGGCGGCGATCAAGGAGATAGGGGACGACATAGGGCACCTCGTAGACCCCGGTGAGGAGTGGGTGCCTGAGGCCGAGCCAGTCATGCCCTACGAAATAACCCCGGAGGTGACCCCGGAGCTCATGAAGAAGCTCCCGCCCGAACTGAGGATGATGGTCGGGGGCGAGATAGAGCCCGACAGGTACGAGATAAGGGGCGAAGAAGACATAGAGCTACCGACGGGGTTCCTAACGCCAGAGGAGGTCGACGCAGTCTTTAGGGCCCTCCCCCTAGAGATCACTTACGCGAACATGGACGACAGGATAAGGTACTTCAGCCAGTCATTCCTCCACAAAGGATTCGTCAGGACGAAAACAATCGTTGGGAGGAAGCTGGAGTACTGCCACCCACCCAGGCTCGAGTACTACGTGAAACACGTCGTGAAGCAGCTCAAGGAAGGGAGGCACCCGTACAGGGAGTTCTGGACAAGAATGGGCGGCAGGATCATAAGAGTCCTCATAGTGCCGGTGAAGAACAGGAAAGGCGAGCAGATAGGGACAGTGGAGATAGTCGAGGACCTGACAGAGGTAGTGAACAACCCGGAAGCAATAAAGAAGAAGATCTTGGTGCTCTAAGATGAAGACACCGTACGAGCTAGCCTACAGGTACGTCATACCGTACATACAGAGGAAGCTAGTCCTATCACTGAGGGGGAGGGGCCTCAGCAACACAGAGATAGCGAGGAGGCTCGGCATAACACCCTCGGCTGTCACCAGGTACCTGAAGGGCGAGAGAGGGGCGGCGATAGACCTCAGCAATTTCGGGGACATTAAGGAAATGATCGAGGCGCTGGCTGAGAAGATCACTAAAGGCACGGCCAGCACCTACGAAGTCCTCGCGGCCACAACGGCGATAACGGCTTACGCACTCTCCAGAAAATACCTCTGCAACTACCACGCTCTAATAGATGAGGAGGTAGACCCCCATAAATGCGGGGTCTGCCCCCAAGTGCTAGCCCCCGCAGCCTCCCTCGCTCACGAACTACTAAATAAACCATAGGGGTCAGGCAGCCACCGCCCAATCACCGGTCATCAGTGGTCGGAAAAGCACATCATCCCAACCAAACTACTAAAGGAACGTAATTAAATGAGGGGCCGCTGAGACAGCCCCAGCAACCACTACCTGCCGCTCTGCCCGCGTCAGGTCCTCGACTATTCTTAAGACGCTCCCTTATCTTGATGAGCCGTCTCTTCGCCTGCTTAAGATTATGACCTCCCTAGCGAGGCCCTCGACCACGGCCCAGTCGCCGAGTAACGCTGTGGCTAGCGAAAAATAGTTCATCCTAAGCGGGGTGATGCTACCTCAGCCGCCGATCCCCACTGCACGGATCGCCCTCCTTAAATTCCCTATGAATACCGCGGCCCACAGGCCCAAGAGAAGCGCTGTCTCTGCGTGGTGTATGTAGGCTATGGTGTGGAGGGCGATGACCTTCGCTATCAGGGCTGTCGCCGCTGTGTAAGCCCCCAGCGGGAAGACGAAGGCCCACCAAGAGGGCGTGTACGGCAGGCCCTTTCTGGCTGCGTAGTGGGCTGTCATGATTATCGCTAGGGCATCGTATACCGGGCCCTGAGCCGAGGCCATGAAGTGCCCGCCCATGATAGGGATCACTATGAGGCCGACAGGGGGGATGAATACTGATGGGTTAATGTGCTCCATCTTAACGCCCTCACCCTTGAACAGGTTGAAGGGCACCACAACACCAAGGGCGAAGGTAAGGACCGCCCCCACAACTCACAGAGGGAGAGCCACCTAATCAAGCCCCAGGACAACCGAGTAGTCGGAGACAAGAACCATTAATCCAATAGGGGCTGTAGGGTAGAAGTTAGCCAGCACAGGGTCCTCCAACTCCGCCCGAACAGCGCCGGGGAACAGGGCAACCTTACAGCGAGCAGGGAAATGATTAGGGTAGCTAGGGCGGTGTTAAGGTAGGTGAAGACCACAGCGACCCGGTGCCAGAAAATTATTCACTACAACAGCAACGACGCCAGTACCCATGACGCACGCACCATAACTGGGGAGAAAATAGATCAGGGCTCCTCAAAAGTACCCGCCCACAGAAATTAAAGCGCGTAAATAGGGGAACGTTTACATATGTGCGATAAATAATGAGCAATAGCAAGAAATTCTCGCCCAGAACCCAGCCAATAAGGTGCGTAGGTAGGTAATTAGTGGTGGTTGAGCTGATGGTCATCAACGACTACCTAAAGAAAACCCTAGCTAGGCTAGAGGAAGCATCACGCGAGGAAGGCGTTCCATCCATCGACGAAGAAGACGGCAAGGTGCTGATGGCCCTCGCCTACTCCTCCCACGCCGACAAGATCGCTGACCTAGGAGCGGGCGTGGGCTACTCAACAGCATGGCTTGCCGCCGGCGCCGGGGCCAGGGGCGAGGCGGTAGTCTACGCCGTCGAGGCATCGGCCAAGAGGTTCGAGAAGCTACTGAAGCTGCTCGGCGGTGTTAGGCTCGGGAGAGCTGTAGTCGAGCCTGTGAGGGCGGAGGCGATTGAGTGGCTTAGGGGCCTCCCCGACGCATACCTCGGGATGGCCTTCCTCGACATAGAGAAGGTGTACTACCCAGCCGCCGTTAAGGAGCTTGAGAGAGTGCTTAAACCGGGAGGGATCCTGGCGGCCCACAACGCCCTATTCCCCACACTCCCAGACGAATTCTTCCAAGCAATTAAGGAGGGGCCGTGGGAGAAACCGATAATAGTCCCGACCTGGGCAGGCATCCTAGTCACCGCAAGGAAGGGTTAAGGATAAGATCACAGCAGGAGACGGGC
>Ga0256833_1002988_pt1 | contig 11684 bp, 11 predicted proteins | sample 356284metaG_FD_190535 | JGI IMG/M metagenome (GOLD analysis project Ga0256833, IMG submission 190535) | Hydrothermal vent microbial communities from Mid Atlantic Ridge, Atlantic Ocean - 356-284 | ecosystem: Environmental > Aquatic > Marine > Hydrothermal vents | place: Atlantic Ocean: Mid...
ATACATTAACCGTGGATGGAGGCTGGCGAGTGAAGCAAAGGTAAAGCTTGATAAGAGGAGTAGACAACTCCTAATATATTTAACCTTTACCAAGGAAGTTGAGGAGTATAAACCCAGAGGTTACATATCAGTCGACGTTAATGAGAATAATGTAACGATACTAGTTGACGGAATAGCTTATCTCTTTGAAACTGATATCGAGAAACTAGTTCTTGGTTACCACTATCGTAGAAAGAGAATCCAAGAGAGATACGATAAACTCTATGGCAAGAAGTCTAGGATTAGGAGGAAGGTTTTGAGGAAGCTTAAGGAGAGGAAGAAAAAGAGTGATATCAGGTGGAAGATAGCGAACATAATAGTTAGAGTTGCCTATGAGAAACGCTATGCTATTGTTCTTGAGAAGCTGGGTAAAAGAGTGGCAAATAACATGATTAAGAGGATAAGGGATAGACAGCTACGGCATAGGATATTCCAAGCATCATTTAGCGGCGTACAGAGAGCTATCGTGGAGAAGGCTAGAGAGCTGGGAGTTCCACTAATCTATGTTAATCCAAAGTACACTTCTAAGCTATGTCCGATACATAATACACCGATAAACTACGATAATAGTTCAAGGATAGGTAGGTGTAGTACGAGTGGAGAGCTTTGGCACCGTGACGTGGTTGCATGCTGGAACCTCCTCTTCAAAGCCCTACGGGGTGATGGGAGCCACGCTCCAAGCCCCGCAGGGCATGTCCTCGTAGATGTGTCCCCCATGCCGTTGGGGACGAATGCCACCCATGACCCCATAGGGATACCTAAATCCCTATGGGCGAGGCGGAACTCCCTAGGCGTGACCATAAATCTATATAAAATGACTGGAATGAACACCTAGGGAGAAACGGTTCTTGTTTTCGGTGTTTCGTGAGGGGGTGGTTGGGATCCTTAGTCTTCGCTTGAGCTGTTCTTGGTGCTTACGTCGACCTTGGTTTCGCCGTACCCTGCCGACCTGTTCCCCCCTAGGTTTGTCTTCTCGCTCAGCTTTAGGAGGTACGCGATTAGCTTCATCGCTTCTCTCGGCGTGCCTTTCTTGGGTCTTACCTTCACCCACCCCACGAAGCCTGTTGGTGCGTTGGTTCCTGACTTGGTTCTCGGTGTCTTAATGTCTATCCCGGCCACGTACACGTGGTTCGCGAGCTCCTCCGGCTTGGGGTAGCTCCTGCGCGTTACGTGCCTCGCTATCGCTACTAGGTTGCCTAGGAGGGCCGTGAGGTCGGGGTACAGTATCTTGTACTGCGCGTCACCCCTCAGCGGGTTTAAGTATGTTGGCGTGCTGAAGTAGAGGTCAATACCTCCCCACTCCCCGGGCGCGTCCTCCCACAGCTTATCCGTGGCCACGACCTCTATGCTCAGGGAGGACACCCTGAACCTGCACTCCCCCACAACAACCTCAACACCCATCAGGGAGGGGAGCACCGAGACCGAATCCCTGGCAACGCCCTCATCAAGGAGCGTAACCGAGAACCAACCCCTACCCCCAGCCTCCACCAACGCCTTGAAACCCATCCTAGAACCCAAGCCCCACCTAAGCGGCGACCTACCCTCATCCTCAACCCTAACCCACCTAACCCCGGAAACCACCCTCAAAGCCTTAAGCGACATCACCGCCCTCCTACCCCTAGCACCGCCCTCAACACCGGAGTGGAGTCTCTCAGCCAAACCCTCATCAACGCACCTAACAGCGCGGAGGAAACCACCCCTAGTCTCATGCCCGGGAAACCAAGGAAGGACGCAGCCAGACTCAGCAACAACCTCGAAAACAAACGTAGTCAACGCACCACCACCCAACACAGCCCAACACCCCCAAATAACTTACGCACTACACTAAAGTCTAAGGTATAAAGAACTAAATTCCTTAACCACTCCCCAGAACCTCGACGATGAAGGGCCCCTGACCTCGCCTGCCGCTAAGTAGTCCGCGGTCACCAGTGAGGCTACGCCCAGCAAGTACAGGATCCTCCTCCCCCTCCTGCCCGCCGATCTCTTAACGATGCTGAAGTAAGCGCTCCTCACAACCTCAAACACGTCCGCTAAGCCCCCGCACGACCCCTTAAGGACGTGGCCAGTAGCCTCCCCCAACACGTTGAGGTACGCGTCCCTAACTACCCTGTCCGGTATTAAGTCGCTTAACTCGGTTAAGCCTCCAATCACGGCCTCCTCAGGCGGTGGTTTAGGAATATTGGCAAGTCCCTTAGCCCTACCCCGCACGTCCATTGCGTGGTGGTGGAGTAGCGTCGCGTATAAGGTAACGTCAAGCATCCCTGCTGCGGGGGACTCGTCCCCGATTAGCTCCCTCCTCATTAGTTCGATAAAGTATGCTGAGACCCACTCATGCCCTGCGAAGGACAGGTACTTACAGCCCTTACTGTCTTCACGCCAGTTGTGCTGGTAGAACGCCTTACCAACGTCGTGTAGCGCTCCAGCAATTAGTAGTGAGTTAACGAAGCCCTCCTCCTTAACCCCTCCCTTAATTGTTGCGTACCTAGCCAGCGGGGAGCCCCTAACACGTTCTAAGTACTTAACGACCCTGGCGGAGTGATCCTTGAGGCCCTCAGCTATTATGTCCCTATCACCGCATACGTAACGGTATGAGTAGAGCCTACGCTCAGTCATACCTTAAGCCCCTCCCTCGAGTCATACTCAGCCCTAACTACGAAGGCGTTGACCCCCGAGCAAACAATGGCGCTGATTAGTCGCCTAAGTATGCCGGCTGAGACCACGTCGCGCCTACCGCGGCTACTTAGAGTTGCTTTGAGAGCGTGAACCACGCCTTCAGGTAGTGACGTCACCTCAGACCCGATCACGGCCCCAACCACCTTACGTGACCTATACAGCCCCAGGAAAGTGGGTAGCGACACAGGCACTGAGTTCTCGAGCACGTCCCCGGAACCCCTCACTAGTTTCTCAGGGATCACGGGGATTAGTGATGAGTCACGTACGAAGGAGCCCCCAAGCCCGTTAAGCAGTTCCGCAGCCCTCCTAGAACCCCTCATGTAGTCCGTGACTATGTCCTCCATGTTAGTAAGTAGCCTGCGGGACACTAACCTCCCGGCACGGCCTTCCCAAGCGTAGGTGCTCGCCAGCACGTCGCCGTAGCCCGGCCTTGGTTGCGTGCCAGGCAAGCTTCCCGGCACTTCAGGTAGGTGTAGGCTCACTAGCCCGCCGTGTGCCTTAACCCACTTAATCGTTGCCTCCACTAAGCCACGTTCGTACACCTTGTAGAGGCCTGCCTCGCCGGCCTTCACCGACGCTTCGTCACCCTCCCACCACATGAGGGCCCTACCTTCCCTCTCCCCGTACCTAAGGAACCTCCCGGCCCTCTGAACTATTGTCGTGGGTGGTGCGGCGTCCGTTGCGAATATGTTTGACGTTACGTCCACCCCCGCCTCAACCGCTTGCGTAGCTATTACCGCGTAGGGCCTCCCGTCCCTCCCTTCCTTAACCTCCTTGGTTAGGGAGTCGAGCCTACGGATTAACGCCTCCCTGTCGGAGGACGTGAACTTGGAGTGCAGTAGTAGGATCCTGTCAGGCTCTATTGGGAGTTCCTTAACCGCTAGCCGGTAAGCCTTGACGGCCTCCCCCACAGTGTTGAATACCGCTAGAACCCTAGTGGGCCTGAAGTTACCGCTCCCGCAGGTCTCCGCCACCCACTCCACGGTCGCCCTGACGCCCTCCTCACTATCCTCTGCAGGCCTCGTCTCCACGACGTACTCCTTACCCGCCCTCTCAAGGATGAAGTCATCCCTGACCTCACCTCCCCCAGCCCTCCTTAAGTGCTCGGTGAAGCTGATGATTCTAACCTTACCGCGCCACTGCCCAACGACGTCCTTAATGACCTCAGGCAGGTGCGGGGGCATCGTGGCCGTCATGACCACCAAGTGCTGGTCATGCAGCACCGCCTCCCTCGCTAGGAAAGCTATGAAGGTAAGGGCCTTCCCCGAATCGGCTAGGAGGTGAGCCTCATCAACAACTATGTTTGACGTGAATGCTGAGGCCCAGGAGAAAATGTAGTGGCCCATGGACCCCCACTCACGGCCGTTGCCCGTTATTGATGATAACACCTTACCCAAGTCTTCCGGGGCAATACCGAGCATAGTTAAGGCTAAGGTGTCGACTGTAGTTAAGGTTACGGGCTTTATGAGGTAGGGTGACTCAGGATTCATTAAGTACCTGGTTCCCACGAGCCCCTCACTTATTCCGCGGGCCTTGAGTACGTCCTTAAAAATCATCACTTGTTGCTCGAGGAGTGACCTGAGTGGGTAGGCGATTATGGCCTTAAGCTCCTCCTCAACGCTGAACTTAGCGATCGTTAAGGAGATATCCGTCTTCCCGTACCCGGTGGGTGCCTCAACAACGAACACGTTCTTACTGCCCCACTCCTCATCAAGGACATCGATTACATTATCTATGAATGGCCTGCTGCGCCCACCGTAACGATTGCTGATGACCTCCTGATAATGCCTCTTAAGGGCTCCCAGAGCAACCACCTACGTATGAGGCGGGCTTACTTGATGAGCTCCCCAACAGCCCTATCTAACCCGGCCACCCACCGCCTATAGGTACGCATCCTCCCCGCAGCGCCCCCATCCCCACCGCTCCTCAGTAGGGCCTCAAGCGCGTCGGCCGCATCCCTCAAGTGCCTAACGTACTCCGCCAGCGCCGCCGGATCCATTAACGCTGTGAACCTGTAGAGGGCGTCGATGGCCTTCAGTACGTGGTCGTTCTCCTCGCACAGCCTTATTCGGGCTGCTCCCTGACTCTGACTCTTACGGGCGAAGAGCCTAACGCAGTGCATTAGGGGCGAGGAGCCGCTGACGTGCTCCGAGAGGCTCCTGCCTAGATCCCCCTTAACGTACGGTTGCCTCCTAGCCTCCACCGGGGTGTCTCCATACACCTTGTATATGTTCCCCTCCTCATCAACCCTCACTAGCCTTAGCCTCAGCACCTCAATATTCCTCTCATCCAACGCCCTAGCCAGCCTTAGGCTGAGGGCGATCCTAGCTAGGATCGCTGAAGGAATCACTGTAGCCTCGGGAAACTCCGCTATGACCTCCTTCCCAGCATTCCTAGCGTTCATCTTCTCACGCAGGATCTTCGAAGCGTCATCACCACTAATGATTGATGTGCTCAGCGCCTCGGCAACCTCGGAGGGGTCAAGGAATAGGAAATAATTGCTGTTACCCACTCTCCTCACGTACGAGGAGTACAGGCCGAGCAGGCATATCAGGGCAACATCCAGCGACAGCCTCTGCCCTACCTGCTCGCTTATTGAGGTGAATTCCCACACCCTCAACGATCCGTACCTATCGCATGATTTAAAGAGGGCTAGGGTAAGTAGGGGTTTGCCTAAACCAATGACTACTTCCTTACCTTTAAACCACACGCTGACGTTAATTTCCCCACTACGTGCCAATGCTTCAGGCCTGCTCACAGCTAGCTCGGCGATAGTTGCTATTAAGCGACCATAAGATACCTTCGAAGCTTCTTCACCTCTCCTTTTCTTCGGCCAGAAATTCTGGGCTTTAATGCCTAAGGAGTTAAGTATCGCGTTAATTGAGTTTTTGTCATTCTTACCTGTTGTGGCTATTTCTAAGTACTTCTCAAGCCCTCCTCCGCTCTCGTCAGCAACGCTTCTGAAGGCCCGCACGAACGCATCATCAGGTAGTTCTATGTAGTCAGGCCTCACCTCACCCCCAGCCACGCTGAGTAGGTAGGCAATGCCCTCATACAGTGTTGAACTGAGTATTGAGGCGTCAGGGGGTACTTTGAGTACTAGCCTCAACCCTTAATCACCCCCACGACAGTCCCTACCTCCTCAACCTCCAGTAGCACACCATCCCTAGAGGGCCTAACGAAGGCGACGGGCTCGTCACCGCTGGCGGCAAGCACCGGCAACGCGAAGGACATGCTCTCCCCTCTCAAGTACCTCAGGGCGGGTGATTCACCCTTAGCGTAGGGCTTGAAGGGGTCTGCGTAGGCCTCCACAACCCATCTCCCTCTGGGTTCGTACTTGGATAATGCCTCGAGGGGGAAGGAGAACCTTGTTCTTGCTTGAGAGCCTTGAGGTAATGCCTTAACCTCCTTAACCAGGACCCTAGTTACGGATGCTAAGCTCTCCTTACTTCCAATCCTGTGTAGCCTCCATAAATGCTTAGGGCTTAACGGTACGTTACTGGGGCGTGTTAGGGGCTTGGGAACCTTGATTACCGGATTCCGGCGCCACACCAGAACCCACTCTATCGTTGGTGGCTTACCGTTGAGTGAGGCCAGTATGGTCTTGCCCCTTGCTGGGGCGTCGAAGGATCCTTGAAGGTCTCTGGAGCTGGGGTACCTATCTTTCCCTGTTTGTCTGATTGCTATTACTCTATTAATATCTTGATATCTCACAGGGATACAGTTAACTGGTCTTAGAGCCACAGCCACTAGATCCTTGGTCAGGGCGCTCATCAGCGTTGGGAGTGAGTTTTCCCCTAATCCCTCCGACCTAGCTATCGCTTCAGCTATGGCTCCGAGCACCGTGGTTGGGGGCGGGTAGGTGTAGGGTGGCGGCGACTTCGTCAGGCCGGCTATGGTTGCTTGGTAGCCCCACACGAACTCCACGTCAATCACGTACGCTACCGCGTTACCGGTGGTCAGCACCTTGCGCGCACCCTATCCTTTCGGGTTACTGCTTCCCAAGCCTGTCTAGGGCGTCCTTAATCGCTTCCTCAAGCACCTCCTCCAGGGTCTTCCCCTTCCCTGCCTCGTATATGTGGAGCTTTGTTCCCTCGCTGACCGCTGATAGCTTCTTCCTGGCTGCTTCGATGTAGTTCCTGCTGAACGGGCTTGGCACGGTCCAGACGTCGTTCGACACCGCTATTACTAGTGATTCCCACTCCATGGTTGGTAGGAACCTTGTTTTCTTGGCTCCGAAGCCGAGCTCCAGTATCAGCTTCTTGAGGGCCTTTAACGCGGCCTCGATCCTCTTAGTCCTTTCCTCCTCGCTCACGGCGAGCTCTCCTGCGTGTGCCGTGACGAACGTTGTTTTCCCGACGTACCTGGTGTCTAAGTCGAAGCTGAAGGTGTATGGCGCCGACGCTATCTCTACGTAGTATATCATCTGGCCCTCACCGCGTCCTTCCTCACCCTTCTCAACGAACTTTGTTCCGAGCGCGTACCTGCTGTGTAGTTGGGCTTCCGTTACTGCCGCCTCCAGCCCCTCCGCGACCGGTATCATGTACCCTACGTAGAAGTTCGAGGTCCTCTTAACCTGCTTGAGCTGTGCCCTGCCCCTCTCAGCGTAGAGGAAGCCGCCGACGTCCTCAACCACGCACCCCTTAATCACGGCCTTCTCGAATTCGTGGGCTAGCTCCTGCTGATCCGGCTTCTTGGACTTATCCTTGGTCTCGCCTTTAGCTATTTTAGCCAAATCATCGCCGTGAGCGTGCGCTACGATGTCGAGCTTGGCTGACTTCAGGAATATTCCTTTAGAGCATAGCTTGCAGACCTTTAGGCCGGCGTTAATGGCTTCCTTGGCTAGGAGTTCTTGGTACCCGTGAGCTATCGCCTCACCGGAGACGGCGGGGACGTGTATGGTTACGTACTCCGTCCCCCTCCTCATCACTACCGGCACTCGCCTGTGCCTCACGTAGTTCCCTACCGACTCGGTCATGTTCAGTGCTTCCACGTTAAGGACGACCCTACCGCGGACGGATATGAACGCGTTCCCAGCCATTACACACCACCTGAGCCGGACAAAACCTCCTGACCCTCACCCTCAGCCACTTCTGGGGCCCTAGCTCCCCTTAGCGTGAGCTTACTGGCTAGCGCTATCGCCCTAGCCGCTATCAGGGCTAGGGCCTCCCTCAACTCCCTGTACGTGCTTACCGAGCTTAACGCGAGCACATCCTTATCCAGGAAGTCCGCCTTGACCTCCCTCAGCATGTCGTAAGCGGCCTTAACCTTGAAGGCATCCCTACCTAGCCCCATCAGGGAGTGGGCGTCCCTCAACGCCTCCTGAACGTAGGTCAGCGCTAAGTCCTTGGACGGTGCCCTAGCTATCCTGTCAACGTGTGAGGGCCCTTCCTCAACCATCAACACGGCGAGGATCTTGGAGAGGGAGTCGAACTTAGCGACCAATCAGCACCACCCTAAGAGAATATTGGGGGATTGCTAAATAAGTCTATGTGTAGAGTAACTCATGCATTAGTCCGTTTGAGGAGTATTACTCACGGGTGAATACTTATTCAGTTGGGCCGCGTGGGTATTACCCTTAATCCTTAGGCCTAGCCCCTCATGATGAATGGCTCGTATGGCGCCCCTTCACGTATGGCCTTAGCCAACCTCCTTGCTTGAGTCATTATTAAGTTCCTTACGGGTGGTTGAGTATCTCTCAACGTAGTGATCACGGCTCTCCAGACCTCCCTCACGGCTTCCCTCTTCCTGTCCTCATCCCTGCTGTTGAGGTTCTTGAGCTTCCCCGGATCCCTCCTAGCCATCTTTATGATTGGCTTATCGACGGCCACCGGCCTGAACTCTTCCATGAGGTCGTAGACTAGGCTCATCCTCCCTGCCCTCCTTTCATGTAAGTACCCTACGTACGGGTTCAGGCCCGCCGCGAACACCGCCCTCCAAACTTCCTTCGCTAGGGCTGCGTACCCTATGTTTAGGGCCGCGTTAAGCGGGTCGATCACCTCACCCTCAGGCAGGGAGAAGCGCTTGAGCCTCTTAGCGAATCCTAACTCCTTCGGCACTATCTCGGCGATCCCCTCCCAGTACTTCCTGGCGGCCGCCGCCTCCTCTTGGGCGGCCTCCCTCCAGTCCTTAACGTTCCTCACGTTCCTTGCGTGCCGCAGGAGTTCGTCGTAGATCCTCCTTAACTTCGGCACCCTCCTACCACCAGCTTCCAGGGCTTTCCTGTAGAGCCTAATCACGTATGCTTGATTCCTTACCTTCCCCTCAACGAATGCTGAGGCCAGCTCAGCCCTCCTCTCAGGGTCTTCCCTCTGCCTTAACTGCTCCAACCATAACCAGGTTGTGGAGCCGTAGGAGGCGGGAAGCATCCTCGCTATGGGGCCCTCCCACGTAATTAAAACCACGTCTATCCCGTGCTTCGCCGCTAGGGTTAGGGCTGAGGTCGTTACTGATGCTTTATCCGTAGCGATTATTATCGTGTCCAACTCCGTTGGCGCGGCATCCGCCACCACCGACCACTTCCGCCCCTCCCTCACCTTGAGTATGAAGCGCCCCTCCTTAACTGACAGTGACGCACCTATCTTATCCACTATTAAGTACTTCCCACTCAATCAATCATCCCTCCCCTAAGCAGTAGTGCCTGTAAGGGCACTCCGGCGGGCATCCCTCCCCCCTTGGTTTCCCGGGGTCTACACCGTACTCAACTATCTCCCCCCTCTCGTCCCTAGCATCTATGAAGTCCTGCCTTAAATCCTCGGATATGGTGATGATTTTCGGCCTCACGATTAACTCCCTCCTCTCCGGCCTGACCCAAACGTATGTAAGTACTGCGTGGTTCACTGGGAACCCGTACTGCGCCTCAATGGCTAGCGCGTACCCTGCTAGGGCTAGTTCGAACACCCTCCTAGGCTCCCTGGTCTTGAGCTCCATCATTATGTTGGGCGGGAGGAGTGCGTCAACCCTTAACGCCCTGCTCAACCCTATGACTGACCCGTCGATCGGGAACTCAGCTATGACTGGGACGGCCGCGTGAACGAGGGAGTCAAGCCTTAAGTATCTCGACTTAGTGCGTGCCTCATCAACAGCCGCTGAGTAAGTCCTGACAGCCATGCCCCAGAGCCTGCGAAACACCCATAACGCCACGTCAGGCTCAAGCAAGCCGTACTTCCTGAGGATCCTTCCTTGCATCTCCTCACCCGCCCTCCTCAAGAAGCTCTCCACGCGATCCCCGTCCGTCTCTGGCCAGGTGAGGTACACTGCCTTCTTAGCCTCCTCGACCGCCGTTTCGAAGACTTCATGCACTAACCTGCCCATCTGCAGTGTAGGGTTATCCCTACCCTTCACGCCCTCAACGTACCTCAGGTAGAGGTCCCTGCCCGTTGGGCAGAAACCCGAGGTTATGTCTGAAACCCCCAGCAGGCGCGACTGTGTTGTCGTTACCGGCGACTCTTCCCATGACCAGCCCCTTAACTCGTCACTCACCTCAACCTTGGGGAGGGCCCTTAACTCCCTGGCGAGGCGGGTTACATGTTCTAGGGTAGGGAACAGCAAGCTCCCACAAAGATAAAGGTGGTTACGAAGAGAAAAACTTGGTGCTAATCACGGAGGAGGCCCCCGAATTCACGGTTAATGACTTGAAGCACTTCTACTGGTGTGAGGCGATAATCTACGTTAAGTACTTCCTAGGGATTAAGGAAACCCCAACAGAATACATGCTTTACGGGAGCGAGCAGGAGGTCGAGAAGCATGTGGCCTTCGCCATCAAAGCGGTTAAGGCTGTTAGGGTGCTTAAGCACCAGTACCTAAGAGACCCTCAACTATCGCTGGGAGGCACCCCAGACTACATCCTCATAACAGGGCATGGCGAGGCAATTCCCCTAGAGGTTAAGTGGTCCGAGCCCAGCAGGAGCGGGTCACCTAAGAGGGATCACCTAATGCAACTAGCGGCGTACGCCATCCTAATAGAGAGGTGCTTAAGGAACGAAATCAAAGCCTCGGTAAAGAGAGGCCTCATCTACTACTTAAGGCCTAAGGGCAGGCTAATCAGGGTAAGCATAACGTACGGGATGAAGCTAAACGTGGTTAAAGCACTCAAGAAAATCAAGGAAATAGCTGAAGGAAAGAGAGAGCCGAGATCACGGGCAAGCAGGTGCAGGTCATGCAACTACGCACGCTACTGCCCCTACGCAAAGACCTAAACAAGGACATCAGCCTCCTCCCCACCCCCAAGCGAGTAACCCTCAGACAAAACAACCCTACCCTCAAAAGCACCAGGAGTAATCAAGAAAATCTGAACATTATACCCAGACCTACCCCTCAACAACCTCCTCAAAGCAGCCTCAAGCTCAACCCTACCAGCACTACCCAAAACACCGGCAAAAGCAGACCTCTGAATCCTACTCAAACCAAAACGACGCAACAAAGAAGCAACAGCATACCTCAACCTATTATCACTAATATCATAAATAACCAAAGTAACGCCCCCACCCAACAAGACCCCCAAAACACAGAATAAGCAATCAAAGCAAAATACGTAACCCCAACACGTGAACTAAGCTTCATTTTTTGGAAGAGTTACGCGTGTTTTGGCTTGCTAGTGACTTCTTCCATTGATGTCCTCATGGAGTCCACGCACTGGAAGAACCTGAGCGAAACCCTTATTTATAAAGGGGGTATATAAGTATTCGGTATCAATGCAGAATGAATTGAAAGCTTCAGGAACGCCCATGCATTAATCGTTAAGTCATATGTATCAATGCAGAATGAATTGAAAGGGTTTATTGATAGGTATTATTTTAGGTATTACAATAGCTGGTATCAATGCAGAATGAATTGAAAGGGTGCTGGTCTAGGTAGACTATGGGTACGTACTGAAGTATGTATCAATGCAGAATGAATTGAAAGTTACGTTCTCTACGCTTCTTGATTTGGTGATAAGTAATGTCAGCGTCTGGGGAGGCTTTTGTTGATTG
>Ga0256833_1002989_pt1 | contig 11683 bp, 10 predicted proteins | sample 356284metaG_FD_190535 | JGI IMG/M metagenome (GOLD analysis project Ga0256833, IMG submission 190535) | Hydrothermal vent microbial communities from Mid Atlantic Ridge, Atlantic Ocean - 356-284 | ecosystem: Environmental > Aquatic > Marine > Hydrothermal vents | place: Atlantic Ocean: Mid...
ATTGTTATTATCTACCGTTCCACTTCCGTTTGAACTATTATTATCTACCGTTCCAGTTCCATTTGAACTATTGTTATCGTTATTATTTCCAATTCCACTAGAAAAACCTAAATGATTTACAACCTCATCTATATCTTTAAATTTAATATCTTCATCTTTTTCATGAATTTTATCTTTTAACTCATCTAAAGTTAAATCTAAAACTTTAATCTCTTCATTAAATTTATCTTTTAATTCATTGGCTATTTCTATACCGTTAGTAGCATTATTATCACTATCTAATGATTGTAATAAAAGGGCTATTTTTACAACATTATCATTTTTAACCTCTGAACGATTAACATCTACTAAATCTTGTGGAAAAACTTTTCCATCACTTGACAATTTGGATATAGAACCCAATTTAATTTTTCCAATATGAAAACTCACAGGTAAAGAACTACAACTAAATGTTCCATTTTCATCTGTAGTATTAACAACATCTCCACACCTATAATCTACACCTTCCACATAATCTACACCTTCCACAGCTGAATCTATTAATTTTCCTATAATAGTTACATTATTATCTATAGGTGGTGTAGTTAGATTATCATCAACCGAAGTTGTTGAATTGTTGTCTATCAATTCATTCTTTTTAGTTCCACTACTGTTATTGCCTCCACAACCTAATAAAATTAGTACAAAAAATAGTGTTATTGTGTTTAACATGAATATTCTCATAAATAATTCTCCCAATTTAAATTAAATTAATAATATCTAAATATTTCTTATTTTTTATTAATAAATTATTATAAATATATAATAATTTTATCTCCCAAATAAAGCTAAAAAAAAGAACTCTTTGCTACACTCATAATAGTTTTAAATAAAAGGAATAACAGTTGAATCTTTTTAGAAAAATAAAAGAGGACTTCTTAAACGTCAAACGAAACGACCCTGCTCTACACAACACTTTTGAGCTTTTTTTCAATTATCCTGGTTTATGGGCGATGTTCTTTTATAGAATCTCTAATGTACTCTATAAATTAGGTTTACGATTTATACCAAGGTTTATCTCTGCTATTGGACAGTTCTTAACAACAGTTGATATTCACCCTGCTGCCACTATTGGTTGTCGTCTCTTTATTGACCATGCTGTAGGAGTAGTTATAGGAGAGACAGCTATTATTGGAGATGATGTTGTTATCTATCAACAAGTTACATTAGGTGGGGTAAGTACCTCCCATGGCAAACGCCACCCAACGATAGAAGATAATGTAATTATCGGAACAGGTGCTAAAGTTTTAGGAAATATTACCATTGGAAAAGGGGCTAAAGTAGGTGCAAACTCTGTTGTTGTCAAAGATGTACCACCTTTTGCTACTGCTATTGGTGTTCCTGCTCGTGTTATCAACTGTGAAAATAGAAATGCCAAACTACGTCACGATATGCTACCTGATGTAAACAGAGAGATTTTTCACTACCTTATAAAAAGAATTGCTGTTTTAGAAGAGACTATAAAAACAGGTAATATTGAGCTTATGGAGAAAGAAGATGATGAATTAAGTGAAATTTACTCAACATTTATCAAATCTATGTAAATCTTAAGCTTGACTCATTAACTCTTGTAACTCTTGTTGAATCTGATTCAGATTTTTACGCTCTCTTGCTAACTTTTCTAATCTAGCTCTCTCTTTTTTCTGTGAAATATAGAGAGATATGATATATCCTATATAAGAGAAAATAGAACTAAGTAGAGAGACTAAACTTATAAATGTATAATCAAATTGATGATTCAACCCCATACGTGAAAGAAATCCTACTGTTTCTATTGGAAAGAAAAAAAATAGAACTCCAATAGTAATAGAGCCTATAAATATAAGTAAAAAGAGTGTTTTATTAGTCATTATTTATCCATAATATATATTATTTTTTGGGAATATATTATAACAGATAGAAATTAAAATCTACAAACCTTTAAGGAGTATTTCATAAATTTTACTGATACTATCATCATCTAAATGAATTGTACTTGCTGTATCAAAAAGTCTAAATATGTCTCGTTTATTTAGCGTTGAGCTATTTATACATTGTGGGTGTGCAGGAATAAAGGCTCTCATTAATCCAATCTCTTCTCGTAATTGAGTTTGACAAATATAGCAAAAATTAGTGGAATGAAGTCGTTTTTCATATTTTAAAATCTCTATATAAGCTTCAATAGCTAAACGTTTAGGATTTTGCTTGTCCCATTTTTGAGCTATATCTAAGAGTATATTAAAATAGAATGGGTCTAAATCTAAAGAATCTTTAAGATGAGGTTCAAAAAGTGCAATAAATTTTTGCCAAATAAGACAATGTTTTTCCCAAAATAACCAAGGAAATTGCACTTGTGAAAGTGAACGCATATTGGGCAAAAAACCCTTTTTACTCTCATCTATATTGAAATCTATTAAATTACCCAACCGTAATATGGAGTGTCTTGTCCCAAAGAATCTCCAGTACTTTTTGACGCTATCACTGCTAAGAACGGTAACAATAACATCTTCATTTTTAGCCTTTCTTATATTAATCACAAAACCACGCATTAGTAGAACCCACTCTTAAACTTCTTTTTGATATTATCAACCCAAATTTGGGGAAAAATGTTTTTTAGAAACCCTATCAGATATTAATTAAAGGTTGGCTTATGCAAAAACTCTTTACATCGTTTAAAGATAACTGTGGTTTTGGACTATTGGCATCAATTGACAATACTCCTTCACACCAAAACTTAGAGGATGCAATAACCTCTCTTTCTCGTATGATGCACCGTGGTGCTATCGGTGCAGATGGTAAAACAGGAGATGGGGCAGGACTCTTGTTATCGTTACCAAAATCGTTTTTTGATAAAGAGGCACAAAAAGATGGTATTGATTTACCAGAGCGTTATGCTGTCGCAATGGTTTTCTCAAACAATGAGAGTGATTTTGATGTCATTCGTCAAGTGTGTGAAAACAACGATTTAGATGTGCGTTATATTCGTACTGTTCCAATTAATACTGATGCCTTGGGTGTTCAAGCGTTAGAGTCTTTGCCAACTATTAAACAGGTATTTGTATCGGCAAAGTCAGCAGTAGCTACACAACGATTTGATGCGTTGGTATATCTATCACGTAAAGAGATAGAGGCTAAATTAGCAGAAGATAAAACATTCTATATTCCATCATTTTCAACATCTGTTGTCTCTTATAAAGGTCTTGTTATGCCTACACATATCAAAGAGTTTTACAAAGATTTAGCAGATGAGAATTTTAAGATTTCATTTTGTCTCTTTCATCAACGATTCTCTACCAATACACTTCCACAGTGGAAATTGGCTCAACCCTTTAGAATGATTGCACACAATGGAGAGATTAACTCAGTTACTGCAAATAGATTTAATGTAAAAGCCAAAATGGCTTCTGTCAAATCAGAGGTATTTAGTGATGATGAGATGAAGCGACTTATTGATGTCATTCAAGATGATATGAGTGATTCTGCTTCACTAGATAACTTTATGGAGTTTTTACGTATTAATGGTGTAGATTTCTTCAAAGCTGCACGGTCATTAATCCCTGCACCTTGGCATAATGCCCCACATATGGACTCTGATTTGAGAGCATTCTATGAGTATGCTTCTACCTGTTTTGACCCATGGGACGGTCCTGCTGCTGTCTCTATGACTGATGGACGTTTTATAGGTTGTGTTATTGATAGAAATGGATTAAGACCATCTAAATATATTAAAACTAGAGATAATAGACTACTTATAGCATCTGAATATGGTGTTTTAAGTATACCTGAAGAGGAGATTGTAGAGCGTGGACGACTTCAATCTGGAGAGATGATTGGGATTGACCTAAAATATGGGAAGGTTTTAAAAACAGATGAGATTGATAACTATATCAAGGGGATAAACCCATACTCTAAATGGCTAGGAGATAATATGTCCTATCTTCAAGAGTTTGTTCCTGATACTCTTGTCAAAAAAGAGCCTCTTAAAAAAGAGGATATGGAGTCAAAACAGCGTTACTTCAACTATACATTGGAGCTTATGAGAGAAGTTATTAAACCAATGGTAGCAGAAGGCAAAGAGACCACAGGTGCAATGGGAGATGACACTCCTCTAGCTGCATTTTCTAGTGAACAGAGAAACTTTACAGATTTCTTCAAACAGAAATTTGCACAAGTTACAAACCCTCCTATTGACCCAATTCGTGAAAAGAGTGTTATGAGTCTAAATGTTGGTTTTGGAGAGGTTCAAAATATCTTAAATGATGATGCTAAACATGCTAAAAGACTCAAAACTGTACTTCCGATTATGTCAAAAGAGAAATTTAGACTACTTCATGAGTTTGGAGATATAAACAATAAAGTTTATGACCCTGCTTATAAACTTGCTACATATAGTACAACTTATACCAATGATTTAAAAAGTAGCCTATTTAGTTTAATTGAGAAGATTATCCAAGATGTACGCGATAATGGTATAAGAACTATAATTTTAGATGATAGAGGATTAAACTCTGAAAATAAAGTTATTCCTATGTTAATGGTTATTGGTCGTCTAAATCAAGAGCTATTGCGAAATAATCTACGCCATTTAACGAGTGTTGTTCCTGCTACAGGAGAGGTATTTGACCCTCACTCTGCTGCTTGTATGATTGGCTATGGAGCTACAGCTATCTTCCCTTATCTCCTTTATTATACAGTAGAGGAATTAGAGGCTGAAAATAGTGCTGATATGAAATTGATACTCAAACGTTTTAGAAGAGGAATGGGTTCAGGTCTCTTAAAAATTATGTCTAAGATGGGTATTGCTACTATCTCATCATATAGAAACTCAAAACTATTTGATATTATTGGATTGAGTAGAGAGATTGTAGATGACTGTTTTGAGGGAACTACTGCACTATTAACAGGTCTTGATTATAGTGATATTGATGCACGTCTAAATACAAATCATCAACGTGCATATACAGATGCCTTTGAGGGTAAAAAGAATGTTCTCTATAAAGGTGGGTTCTATAAATATAAAAGAGGCGAAGAGTTCCATGACTTCTCTAGACCAACTATCTCTGCAATGCAAAAAGCTTCACAAACAGGCTCTAAAGATGATTATAAAAAAGTTCAAGAGTTAGTTAACAAAAGAGACAAGAAGTTTATTCGTGACTTTTATGAGTTAAATAGCGATAGAGAACCTATATCTATTGATGAGGTTGAGCCAATCTCTAAAATATTTAAACGTTTCTCAACAGCTGCTATGTCTATGGGTTCTATCTCTCAAGAGGCACATGAGACATTAGCTACAGCTATGAATCGAATCGGTGCAAAATCAAACTCAGGAGAGGGTGGAGAACACCCATCTCGTTATGGAACAGAGAAAAACTCCTCTATCAAACAGATTGCATCTGGTAGATTTGGGGTTACTCCAGAGTATTTACGCTCTGCAACAGAGTTACAGATAAAAGTAGCACAAGGTGCGAAACCAGGAGAGGGTGGACAGCTTCCAGGCTCTAAAGTCTCTCCATTGATTGCAGAGCTTAGATTTACTAAACCAGGTGTAACTCTAATCTCACCACCACCTCATCATGATATATACTCTATTGAGGATTTAGCTCAACTTATCTTTGATATGAAGCAGATTAATCCAAAAGCTAGAGTCGCCGTCAAATTGGTATCGACAGCAGGTGTAGGAACAATCGCAGCAGGTGTAGCAAAAGCTTATGCAGATAAGATTATCATCTCTGGTGCAGATGGTGGTACAGGAGCTGCACCAATAGGTTCAATCAGATTTGCAGGTAACCCTTGGGAGCTTGGGCTTATAGAAGCACATAACGCACTAAAAGCAAACAATCTCAGAGGTCAAGTAACACTTGAGACTGATGGTGGGCTAAAGAGTGGACTTGATATTGTAAAAGCAGCGATACTAGGAGCAGAAGAGTATGCTTTTGGTACAGGTGCATTAGTGCTTGTGGGTTGTATTATGCTTCGTATTTGTCATTTAAATACATGTGGTGTAGGTGTTGCAACCCAAGACAAACATCTAAGAGAGAGATTTACAGGTAATGTAGAGAAAGTTATAAACTACTTTACACTTGTAGCCCAAGAGGTAAGAGAGATTTTGGCAGAGCTTGGTTATCGCTCACTTGAAGAGATTATTGGTAAAAATGATTTACTCAAAGTAATTGATGATGAGTTTGCTAAGAAATTTAATTTTGAAGAGCTTCTTTATAAATTAGAGGGAGAGAATAGTTGTCAAGTATCCTCTAATGAGCCATATGACCAAAACGAGTATGAGCAAGAGATTTTAGCAGAGTTGATGCCAACTATCAAAGACCCATCAACACCTATTGTACTTAATAAAGAGATTTCAAACTTAAATAGAAGTTTTGCTACACGAATATCAGGCGAGATTGCAGAGCTTTATGGAAATGCAGGTCTTCCTGATGGAACAATTACTCTAAACATGAAAGGTACAGCAGGACAATCACTAGGTGCATTTATGTCTAAAGGTATTGATATTAATATCGAAGGTGCAGGAAATGACTATATCGGTAAAGGTATGAATGGTGGTAATATTGTAATCTCTGCTGATAAAGCTGGTAAAGATTTCTCTCTAGGTGGAAATACATGTCTATATGGAGCAACAGGTGGAAGACTCTATGTACATGGTCAAGTAGGAGAGCGTTTTGCTGTTCGTAACTCTGGTGCGATTGCAGTAGTAGAGGGAACAGGAGACCACCCTTGTGAATACATGACCAGTGGAACAGTAGTTATATTAGGTAAAACAGGTGTAAACTTTGGTGCAGGTATGACAGGTGGACGAGCATTTGTTTATGATTGTGAGGGTGGTTTTTATGAAAAAATTAATCCAGAGTTGGTTGAACCATTACGAATTGATACCGATGAGTGGGATACAGAGATGTTTGAATTAAAAGCATTAATAAAAGATTACTATAAAAAAACAGGAAGCAGACAAGCCAAGTATATCTTGGACTCATGGCGTTCAGAGATTTCTAAATTTTGGATGGTTGCACCAAGAGGGATTAAACCGACTATTTTAGCCGATAAAAAAGGGGAGTAGTTATCCTCTTTTTTTGATTTATCTCTTAAAAGAGATGAGTAATTTTGATAAACTTAGTCACTATTGATTCCGATTATGGTATTATTCTCGTATTAAAATAATCGGAGAGTATAAAATGAACTTTGCCAATCTTTTCTCTAGTATGTTAAGTAATAGCGAGACTAAAAAGGATGAACGAAGCAGTTGGATTAAGTGTCCTAAATGTTTGGCACTTATGTATTATAAAGAGGTGGAAGCAAAACAGAATGTTTGTCCAAAATGCAACCACCATTTTAGAATTAATGCCAAAAAACGTGAAGAGATTCTATGTGATGAAGGCTCTTTTGTTGAACATGATGCCTCTTTAGCTCCTATTGACCCTCTCAAATTTATCGATAAAAAATCATATAAAAAACGTTTAGATGAGGCAAAAGCCAAGACAGGAAAAACCTCTTCTGTTGTCTCTGGTTCATGTACTATAAATGGTATTGAAACTGAATTAGTTATCTTTGATTTCTCATTTATGGGTGGAAGTTTAGGTTCAGTTGAAGGAGAGAAGATTGTTCGCTCTATCAATCGTGCTATCGAGAAGAAGTGTGGATTTATTATCATCTCTGCATCAGGTGGTGCTAGAATGCAAGAGAGTACCTTTTCACTACTTCAAATGAGTAAAACATCAGCAGCATTAAATCATCTACATCTCAAAGGTCTACCATTTATCTCTCTACTAACTGACCCTACTATGGGTGGTGTCTCTGCCTCTTTTGCAATGCTTGGAGACATTATTATAGCCGAACCAGGTGCATTGATTGGTTTTGCAGGACAGAGAGTTATCAAACAGACTGTAGGTGTTGATTTACCAGAAGGTTTCCAACGTTCAGAGTTTCTACTAGAACATGGTCTTATTGATATGATTGTGGATAGAAATGATATAAAAGATACTGTTCATGGTATATTAAAACTATTTTTAGAAGATAATCCAAATATTCAAAAAAATGATTAGAGATGATTTATGCTCTCTTAGATAAAGAGGTTCTCGTAAAACGAGGTCTCTCATTGATAGAACTCTCCCAAAAAATCCAATCATTAAATATTCCCATTGCTCAATACAGAAATAAGATAGACTCTCTTAATGAAAAACGTCAAGATTTGATAGAGATAAGAGCTATCTATAGTGGTATATTAATTGTAAATGATACAATTGAGCTTATAAATTATGCTGATGGACTACATATAGGTCAAGAGGATATTAGGCTCTATTCTAATGATTTAAACAAAGCTATCACTATAATTCGTAAAAAAATAGGTTCTAAGCTCTTAGGACTCTCTACGCATAATAGAGAAGAGATTTTAGAGGCAAATCAATTAGATTTAGACTATATAGGTTTAGGTGCTTATAGAGGTACTCAAACTAAGGCAGAAGCCAAGATATTAGGTTTAGAGGCATTAGAACTGGCAAAAGAGTCCAAACACCCTGTTGGATTAATTGGTGGAGTTAGATTAAGTGACTCATTTCCTACTCAAATAAGATATAGAGTCATAGGAAGTGACCTCTATGAAAATTAACATTTATATAATTGATAAAAAATCAAAAGATAGACTATACTCTCCATTAATTGAACATTATAAAAAAATAGCCAAACCTTTTGCCAAAGTAGAGGTTTTTGAACTCTTTAGCAAAGAGATTACAAAAGCACATGATATTTCCACAGAGGCTTCACAAAAAGCTTATACCCTTGCATTAGAAAAACATCTATCTGGTGCTTACACTATTGCCTTAGACCCTGCTAGTAAAGAGCTAGATAGCTTTGAATTTTCAAACTTGTTTAAGGATAGAGGGGTTGTAAACTTCTTTATTGGTGGAGCTTACGGGCTTGAGAGCCGTTTTTTGAGACAATGTAACCAAGCTATCTCTTTGGGTAAAATTACACTGTCACATAAGTTGGCAAAAGTAGTACTAATGGAGCAGATATTTAGAGGATTAACAATTCTAAATAACCACCCATACCATAAATAACTAGGAGAATATAAAAAATGTTAACTACGACAGAAATAAATAGTTTTAAAGAGGCACTAGAAAAGAGAAAAGCACATATAGAGCAGAATCTTGGTAAAGTAACCATTGATATAAATGGGCTAAGAAGAAATGAGCTAAAAGATGAGGGAGACCACGCTGCAATGTCACTAGAGGTTGCAGTAGAGAATGCTATTTCAGAGCAACAATCAAAAGAATTAGCAGATATTGAACTAGCTTTGGATAAAATAAAAGAGAATCTCTACGGTATATGTGAGATGTGTGAAGAGGAGATTAATATAGAGCGTCTAAAGGTTAAAAACTTTGCACGTTACTGTATTACTTGTAGAGAGGTTGTTGAAAAAGAACAAAACTAAAGGATTATTTATGCGTTTAGGTTTATATATTATAGCTTCTATAATATTAATGGTTATTGTTGGTGTTTTTGTCTATATGATTAACCCTGGAAACTTCTCTTATAATGAGTTAGGGTTTCCCTTAGAGTTCCCAATAGCTGTATGGGTTGTATTGCCAATGTCTGTTTTGATGTTGGCTTCACTTCTACATATGATGTTTTATGGAACAAAAAACTTCTTTAAATTTAAGAAGTGGGAGAAAGATATAGAGACCTTAAATGATTCTATCTATTGGTCGCTTATACATGAACCACAAACGCATAAATTTACTCTACCACAACTAAAACAGACAGCTTCACTTCTCTCTGTTTCTACTATTAAAGTAGAGGGTAAAGTTCAACAAGCTTCTACAAAAATCAAAGAGGCATTAGAGATTGTATCGGCGATAGATAGAGGAGAGTATGTCGATTTAAAAGCAAAAAAACTTTCTCGTGTACTCTCTGTTGAAAACCCTTTGTATAAAAAAAATATTCTAAATAGATTAGAAGAAGATAAAGCTTTTGCAGAAGAGGTTATTCAAAATAGACTCTCTTATAATGATACTATATTTAAAATTGCTATTAATAAATTTGCATCAAATACAACTTTTACTCAAGCACAAAAATATATAAATCTATTTGATAAAGAGAGTCTACTTATATTATTAGAACGTGTAACAGATGAAGATGATTTAGGATTAACTAAAGATATTTTAGATAAATTTATTATTGAGTTGGAATCAGAGTTGGATTGTGCAGATTATCTAAAGATGTCAACACTAATGATGAGACAACTCTCTCCTGTTGATAATCTAGCACTCTGGAGAGAGTATCAATCAAAATACTCTAATGCAGAGATTGCCTATCTCTATCTACTTTTTGAATATGAGATGATAGATAAAGCAGGAGAGTATCTTAAAGAGCATGGAGAAGATGATTTTAAACGGTTTAGAGCATTATATGATTTGAAAAAAGAGCATAAAAAATATAAAATTACCGATTTAATGGATATTCGTCATATCTGTGATGCTTGATTTCTCTAAACCACTCTTTGCCCTTGCCCCTTTGGCAGGGTTTACCGATTTACCCTTTCGTTCTGTTGTCAAAAAATTTGGAGTTGATTTAACTGTTTCAGAGATGATTAGCTCCAATGCGTTAGCCTTTAAAAGTAAAAAGACCTTTAAAATGCTAGAGAAAAATCCTCTTGAAAATCCCTATAGCATACAGATTGCAGGTTCTGATTTGGATATTATCCGTCAAGCTGTTGAGCTACTCAATGAACGAGACGGGATAGATATTATTGATTTAAACTGTGGTTGTCCTGCTCCAAAAGTGGTTAATAACTTACAAGGTTCTTCTCTATTGACCGATTTACCTCAAATGGCAAAAACCATTCAAACCATAAAAAAATACTCAAACAAAAAATATACTTCAGTCAAAATGCGTTTGGGCTTTAATGATAAAAATCATGTTGAGATAGCAAAATTATGTGAGGATAGTGGTGCAGACTATATAGCTGTACATGGACGAACTAAAGCAGGTAAATATAAAGCCGAGGTTGATTATGATGCAATCAAAGATATTGTAGATGCTGTAAATATCCCTGTATTAGCAAATGGAGATATTACAACACCTCAAAAAGCAAAATGGGTTTTAGAACATACAGGTTCAGCAGGTGTAATGGTTGGGCGTGGAGCTGTGGGTAGACCTTGGATTTTTAGACTAATGAAAAACTATATCAATGGTACAGGAGATTCCAAGCCAACTTCAAAACTCATTCAAGAGGTTGTTTTAGAACATTTTGACCAGATGGTAAACCATTATGGAGAACATGGAGCGATTATATTTAGAAAACATCTACACACCTACTCAAAGGCAGGTTATCAAGGTGCATCAAAATTTAGAGATTTAGTCAATAGAATAGAAGATGTTTTAGAGATGAGAGAAGTAACAAAAGAGTTCTTCTCTCAAGAGATTATCTCCTAATGAGATAGTTGCATATGTGCTGTGGAGTGATGCTTAGGTTTATCTCCATAATCTCTATCTTTAATTTGATGAGAAGAGAAAGATGATGATGAACTTCTAGTGTGCATTCGTGCATTACCTCTTCTATATTCATCTCTATGGCTATGATTTGAATAGTTTTCGTTTCTATAATTATTCCCTCTAGTCGTACTCATTCGTGCAGTATCTCGATAGTAATGATGGG
>Ga0256833_1002990_pt1 | contig 11683 bp, 12 predicted proteins | sample 356284metaG_FD_190535 | JGI IMG/M metagenome (GOLD analysis project Ga0256833, IMG submission 190535) | Hydrothermal vent microbial communities from Mid Atlantic Ridge, Atlantic Ocean - 356-284 | ecosystem: Environmental > Aquatic > Marine > Hydrothermal vents | place: Atlantic Ocean: Mid...
GCGCCAGCTATCACGACATCGTATCTCTCGGGCAAGGCGCTAACCCTGGTGATGTTCTCCTGGACAGGTTATTATGTAGTTACCCGCTACCATGGGTGGTGGTAGGGATGAGTGTGTTCAGGGAGGGATTCGATGGTGAGCTAGTGATTATCCCTACTGGAGATCCGGATAAGGTCTGCAGCGACGCTCTCCAGAGGTTTCTTGAGATGGCTGCTAAGGGAGCGAAGAGGGTGAGGATAATTGTTAAGACGAACAAGGGGCCCGAGGTCTGGGTTCCGTATGTCAAGTGTATAATGGAACAGAACCTTAGGGTCTCGATCGAGGTAGTAACTGAAGGTGACGTAAGGGGTTGAGCAGTCCCCCCTCCACGACATTGTGCGAGGTATGCGAGGCCAGGCCCGCTGTCGCTAGGTGCAGAATCTGCGGTAGGTGGGTCTGCAGCGAGCACATAGGTGTGGACGGCGTCTGTGCGGTGTGCCATGACCTGATGTGCCAGGTGTGTGGGAGGAGGCTCGCGGTTGACGCATGCGTTGTTTGCGGAAGGCTAGTATGCAGGACTGACTCAGTCGAGCTCCAGCCCGGGATAAGAGTGTGTAAGCTGTGCTGGCCCCGCCTTGACTCAATAATTGAGAAGAACCCTGAGTTCTCGTATCTTAGGAGGTACCTTCGTGGGCGTCGGGCTGGTCTAGGCACATCACTGGGTCAGCGCCGGTAAATCCTCCTCATCCGCCGAGGATTAATTCCTCTAAACGGTTTAAGGGTTGGTTGATGAGGAAGAGCCGAGCTGAGCAGTGATGAGGTCTATCCTCGGCTGACGTACTGTTTAATAGGGTTTATCACCTCACTAGCCCCTAGCCTCACAGGCCTCCAAGCAACACCTAAGACATACGCGAGGCCAGCGGCAAAGAGCCCCGCCCACGCTGCTGTGAATATGTTACCCATGAGAAGGTTCGCTATCACCAGCACGATCATAGAAGCAGCATAAAGTGCCTCAACCCACATTCTAGTCAAGACGTTAATACCTCCCTCCGGCTTCTCAGCAACACCCTTAGGAGTAATCTTGTACTTGGCCGACTGCTTTAGGGCGGCGAGAAGGGTGTTCGCCGTTACCACCGGCGAGAGAGCCACGGTTATGGCTGATGTGGTCCCCAGTATCTTCACGGCCCTCACCCTACTTATGCCGGCCTCAGTTAGTGAGTCATAGATACACCACCCATAGAGCATCATTCCGGCGAGGAGGAAGGCGGCATACGCCGGGTGAAGAAGCATAAGATCAACCCTCTCCCACACCGCCATGAGCGGTATGAGGAGGGAGGCGAAGAACGCTATTGCTTGGGGCACGTACTGAGATAGGAATGTGAGGGCCTCGATCTTCTTCATGAGGGAATAGGGAGCTCTCCAGAGCTGCCTCAGCGACTTCACCATCACTTCTATTGCCCCGTATGCCCACCTCGCTTGTTGTGTTCTCAGCGCTGAATACGTGGACGGAACAAGAACTAGTACCCTCCTATCGTCAAAGTACTCTATCCTTTTTCCGGCGCCGAGCAGCTTAGCGCCTATGTGCATGTCGTCCTGTATAATGCCGCTATCCCATCCACCCACCTCCAGGAGTGCCTCACGCCTAAAAGCTGTCCCGGAGCCTAGAGGAAACACTAGGTAGTTGAGAACCCTCCTTCCCTTATAAATAGAATCAACCACGAACTTCATGACCTTCCCTGTCGACACCGCTATTCTAGTCCTCTTCTTCTCTTCCCAGTAACCCTCCCACCTACCGACACATGCATCAGCACCCGACGCAATACATTGAAGAAGACCGCTTATGTAGCCGGGCTCAGGCCTTGAATCAACGTCAAGAACAAGCATAACGTCATAATCCCTGGTAAGGTCAAAGAGGGCATAATTGAGAGCGCCAACACGTCCACTCCTCCTTCTCACCTCCTCCTTGTCCCTGACCACAAAGTGTGTCTCGAGCCCGAGCCTAGAGCCCAGCTTCTCCGCACGTCTCTTAAGCATCATAATGCTTTCTTTCTCTGGGTCGTCATCGCTCACTATGAACAGAGCCGAGCCCCTAACCTCATCGGCTACGACGCTAGCCAGCCACTCAACCATTCCGAGAACTATGTCCTCGGGCTCACCCTTGACTGGCACAACGATAGCCGTCCTGAGCCCGTCAGCGGGGGCCTTTGGCGGGTCAAGCTTCTTCCCGCGTCCTTTAAGGTAGTACAGGCTGTGCTGTATCATGAGGAGCGTCATGGGGAGAAGTAATACGTACGTAAGCACCTGCGCTACGAATGTGTCCAAATTCAATAGATCACCCCACTAGGAGGACTACGAGATCATTGACGTTAGTTCCGGTATATCCCGTTATTATCGCTCTGCCGAGTTTCCTTAGGGCCGTGTATGAGTCATTCCTCTTCAAGGCATCAACGAGGTCAACATGTGATTCGGCAGCCTCACGCTTAGTTGAGCACGACACAATCCCCCCGGCAGCCTCACTAACACCGTCTATGCCATCAGAACCCACACTGGCTAAGACAGCAGTTACGTCCTCACTACAGTGTATGGCGAACGAAAGCGCCAGCTCCTGATTCCTCCCTCCAACTCCGTCACCTCTCACCGTGACTGTGGTCTCTCCACCGAGGATTATGGCTAGGGGCGGCTGAGCAGGTAAACTAAATCCTGTGGAGGAGGACGCGAGGCCTGCCAGGAACCTCCCGATTTCTCTAGCCTCACCTGTCATCATGTTCGTTAGCACCAGGGGCGTGTACCCTCTCTTACCGGCTTCTTCAGCCATTGCCTTAAGAGATTTGTAGTTGCTCGCAATAACGCGGTTCACTACGCTACCGAATACTATGGAGTTCGGCTTCGGTGTTTCAGGTATCTCACCCCTTAGGCCGGCCTCTATCACAGCCTTGACACCGTATGGTGCCTTACTCCATAGGCCCCTTCTCCTCAGCACCTCAACTGCGTCAGCGTAGGTTGTCGTGTCCGGTGCCGTGGGGCCCGAGGCTATGAACTCGATCGGGTCCCCGACTACGTCAGAAATGATGAGGGATACGACAGGTGAGGGGTGGAGTATCCGGGCGAGCCTGCCACCCTTCACCGCGCTTAGGTGCTTCCTCACAGTGTTTAGCTCGACTATGTCGGCTCCTGCTCTCATGAGTTCCTTCGTCGCCCACGCTATGTCGTCGAGGGTCGCTGGACTCATCGGTTTCTCGAAGAGGGCTGAGCCGCCGCCGGATATGAGCACTATCACGGGCGCAGCCCTCGCGCGGGCCTCCTCACAGATCTCGAGAAGGGCCTCAGTAGATCTTAGGGTGTCCTCGCCTGGTATGGGATGGTTACCTGGCAAAACAGTTATCTTGCCCACCTCCTTGATTTCGGCAGCCACCTCTTTGGGCGCTATTACAGCGCCCTTGACAATCACGTCCCCCAATACATCGACGACCCCTCTGGCCATCGGTACTGACGCCTTCCCGAATCCTATGACGTATACACCGCCGCTGGCCTGCACGCAGTGCTCCCCAGCACATATGTTCCCGGACTCGAGCCTGAGGTGCTCGAGAACCGACTTCCTTGGGTCAGCAGCCCGGATGCCTGCTAGGATTATGTTGAGGGCGTCCTCGTGCATTGGGTCTCTCGCTAGCTCCCCCCAATTCTTGATGATGTTCTCCTCCACTAGCTCGGCACCTAGGAATCATTATTGATGTGTTAGTAAAAAGGGGTGCTTACGCAGGGATGGAGGGTACTTCTTTTCTCTCTATTGTGAGCTCCCTGCCTTCGAAGTGCTCTAGGCTCGAGAGTACCTTCATAGCCTTTGATTCCACAAGGTTTACGAAGCGGGCTAGGAGGAACCTCGTTAGGGCGTGTTTCGGGCCCTTGAGGTAGAACTTAGCCATGATGTCCTTCGCCCAGTAGGCGCTGTGTCTTATGGCTACCCTGAAGGCCTCTAGGTGCTCCGGCGTTACCCTGACCCTAGCTATTATCCTCTTGTCGCCCTTCAGCGACCCCATCGGGACGAAGAACATCGGGACTATGAGGGATCTGTAGGGCCTCAACCTCTCCAATAGCTCCACGGTAGCCATTACGTCCTCCGGCCTCTCACCCGGAAGGTTCAGTATGAAGGTCGCTGCCGGGACTATCCTGTGCTCGTGCATAATGGCGAAAGCCTCCTCAACTATCTCTGGGTACTTCTCCGGCGGGTACGGCGCTGCCTTACCAGCCATGTAGAGCCTCACTAGCCTCACAGAGCCCGTCTCTATCCCGACCTCAACTCCGAGGTAGTCCTGCTTGTTCTCTGAGTAAACTATGTCGGTTATCTTAGTGATTATCTTCCCGTTCCTCTGCGCGGTCACTATGGCCGCTAGGGATGCATGCGCCCACGCAATCGACCTCGTGTACTTCGTGAATAGCTTGTGGAGCTTGATGAGCGGCTCCTCCTGCGGGATAACGCCCTTAGCCCTGTAGAGGAGGACGTCCTCGGAGTGAATTATGGCGTCTATTACCCCAGCGTCCCTGTTCACTCTGAGCTCGGCCTCGATCTTCTCGTACGGCATGAACCTCAAGGGCCTGAGGGTGACCGAGCAGAACTTGCAGCCCCTCGGGCAACCCCTCATAACCTCGACTAGGCCGTTGACTGAGGCGCCCTTTATCACCGGGATCTCATCCACTGACGGGACGTCGACAGCGCCCACATAGACGTACTTCGGGAGAGGCTCGCCGTTCAGTACCTTCTCAGCGAGCTTCTTGATGACTATCTCAGCCTCACCGTCGACGACCGTGTCCACCCCAACAGAGTGCCAGAACTCCGGCTCCCACAGCCACTGCCATGCCGCCGGCCCACCCACTATTATCTTGAAGCCGTACCTCCTCTTCCTCTCTCCCAGCCACCTCATGAGCCTCATTAAAGAGATCCTGTTGATTGGTTCTCTCCCCGTGATCAGCCACCACTCCGAGGACGGAGGGCCGTAGGCGAAGAAGTCATGATGACCCACTAAAACTGCCTTGGCGTGCCTAAGGTGCTTCTCGAGGTGGTCGGGGTCTATTATTGCTGCCCTGTAACCAGCATCTATGAGTGCTGCCTCAACCTTCCTCAGCCCGTATGGGGCCTCAATAGGTTTCCCTTCCTTGTCGACTTTTGGCTTCGGGCAGCAGAGCCTGAGCCACACCCTCTCCGGGAAGAAATAGGCAGGGCCGGTGGCGAGGAAGCCTATGAATTCCTTTCCATGGTGGTTGCTCATCATGGTTCTGTCCGTCGTTATTATGAAGTCATACCCCCCACTCACCACTCCCGACCACCTCCTTCTCTATAATCTAGATTAGTGACGTAGTATATACGGGTTTAGCTAAAGTGCAGGCGTCATCACAGCAACCAGTGGAAGGCTTCATGATAAAGTTGATAGACGGGAGTGTGTGGGCCGTCAAAGGATGTGTTCACCCGGTAGGTAGGGTTGTCGCTATCCCTAAGAGGGGTTGGTGGGGGAGGGCCAAAACCATGAGAAGGTCTCTGGGGATCGTTAGGCGATACTATCGCCACTACCTCACGAGACTAGTAACGGGGGATGAGGCTCCGGCCGTTCCCTACGATGACATAGATCAGGTTTTAGCGCCCTCCACAAAATGCCCGAGTGGACGGATCGGTAGCTCGTGCAGGGCGCTTCTCGGGGTTCTTTCCGAGTGCGGCATCTGCGGGGTAACGGGCTCAGTCCTCACCGGTGACTGGGGACCAGAGTCTGATGTAGACATAGTGTGCTACGGTATTAGTGACGCTGAAAAGTGTCTGGAGAGAGTAGTTGAGAGTAGGGGCTACCGGCCGTTTGAGGGCTTTGCCTCCGTGGAAGTTGCCTCAGTATATGAGGGTATCCCCCGAAGCGCGCACGAATCAATGATCCGTGAAAGGTTTCTCCAGGGTTTCTTCAGTAATGTTCCTTACACGCTTAAGTTCGTTAATTGCTCTATTGACCCGTTCGTAGGAGCTGGGGACGTGTATGCATATCGAGAGCCGAGGTTATTTTTCGAAGTCATCGATGATAGGAGGAGATTCCTTATCCCCGTCACCTATAGAGCCTGGACTGATAGGTTCGGCTTTGTTACGTTATATAGTCTACGTATCAGATGGTGCGAGATGAAGGCTGGGTTCGTTGGGGTCCTTCGGAATGCCGCTGTTTATAGGTTAGGGGGCGGTGGCGTGGTGGTTAATTTAGACAGATCCGTTGTTGAGTCGATTCTTTTCTGACGGCACCACTTTTATTGGTGTGGAGTAGGGCTTAGCTTAGGATGTGGAAGGTCATGATATTCCATAAAATCTTTCCCTCGCTACGCGGGGTGTGATGAGATGAATCCGAAAAGAAGGAGGGTCAAGGCATACGTTGATGCACTGGGTAGGCTAATACTTAGTGAGGCCCCCTCGAGGGAGGAGGCTATCGATCTGGTTAGGCAGGAGTTGGAGAGAGAGAAGGTCGAGCCATTCAGGGGGGCGTCAAAGCCGGAAGACATATACGAGAAGGAGCTCATCAGCCTTTACATCGTAGCCTCCAGAGGCCTCGGCATTGGCGAGGAGTACGGTGACACCATTAATAGGGTGTTTGAAAAAGAGGAGATGTATGATAAGGTTATAAAAGTGTTGCTCTCGGGCGTATCCACTGAGGAAGTTAGGGAAACGGTTAAGTCCCTCATACCTGAGCTGAGTGACTCAGAGGTTGCGAGAATACTGAGGTATGCGCTCACGCTCCATTACCTTAACTTCGAACCGTGGGAGAAAGTAGTAGCGGTGATCAAGAGATTCCTAGAAGCCTTCCCGGAGCACGAAGACACAGTAAGGAGGTTCAGCAAGTTCGTGATAGCGGTCGAGTTAGCTGAGGAGATAGCTAAGGGGAAGATAAGGAGTAAGGTCGATAAGGAGATAAGGAAGCAGGTACTCTCCCTCGAGGTAGGGGTACAGAAGTCCACGCCCTCTGATGAGTACATAGCGAAGATAGCTAGGGAGGTATTCGAGGTGCCTCAGAAGGTCCTCAACAAAATATTCAAGCAACAGAGAGGGAGGAAGAGACGAGCTTATAAGTCGAAAGAACCTAGCACAGAGGGTGAGTCCAGTGATAAGGGTTGAGAGGCAGGGCGTGTACAGGGTGAAGTCCGGGAAGGAGGAGTATCTTGTCGAGATAGTGGCTACGAGGGAGGGCAAGAGGTACGCAGTCATACACAAGACCCTCAAGGGCGCGTACCAGAAAGGCGACGAGATACACTCCTGGGAGCTCGAGGAACTCGACTGGGCCAAGGACGCCGAGGTAGTCGATTATGCTGAGTTGCCTAAGGACGTCAGGGCGGCGATCTCGGGAGCTTTCCCTGACTAAACCCAGGCTCGTTGTTCCCCACGAATTCATTCGAGAGATCTGCTCCCTATACAAGGAAACAGGTATTGAGCAGGCAGGCTTTCTCCTAGGAAGAGTAGAGAGTGGTGAGGCCCTCGCTGAGGCGATGCTCCTCGGCAGGAACATCGATAATTCCCCGACGTCGTTCACTATCGACCCCCAGGCCGTGATAGAGGCGGTCAGGCTAGAGGAGGAGGGGGTCGCCGAGGTAATAGCCCTAATACATGCGCATCCGTGCGGGCCTGAGCCGTCCCCCGCTGACCTCAGGGGCTGGGAGGCGTGGCCCATACCGTGGGTGATAGTCTCAGCTGTCGACTGCTCCGCTAGGGCATGGTGCGGTAGGGAGGAGTTAGTGCTCGAGGTACTTGGCACTTAGGCTTTATTCGGCGGTGAGTAAGGTAATAACGGCCCCGCCGTCTCACACCGCATGAGGACGCCTGAGGCGGATGAAGATGAGTGCGGGCGGTCCGGCGGGGGACAGGCGGTGTGAGGAGCTTTCGGTCGCACCTATCGGTGAGGAGTCTCTTCCTCCCACCGACCGCCGCCCATAGCTTAAAACTCGAAGAGATCTTCTTGATCGGCGATCTTATGTCGAACTTACTGGTTCGCGGGGGCAACGTGGTCACTCCGTGGGGTGTTATCGAGGGCGATGTCCTCATAGTCGAGGGAAGGATACGGGCTATTGGGAAAGGCCTCCCTGCAGAGGGTGCTAAGGTAATCGACGCTACCAATAAGCTAGTGCTCCCGGGCGCTGTTGACGAGCACGTCCACATGAGGGAGCCCGGTCTCCTGCACAAGGACGACTTCACCCACGGAACTATGGCGGCCGCGGCCGGAGGTGTTACCACTGTTGGGGAGATGCCTAACACACTACCCCCAGTAAAGAATAAGGAAATCCTGGAAGAGAAGGCGAGGCTCTTATCGAGCAAAGCATACGTGGACTTCGGGCTCTGGGGTGTTTTAACCAAAGGGAACGCCGCTGACGTAGAGGAGATGATCACGGCGGGTGCCGTAGGCGTTAAGGCGTTTCTGGGGCCGACGACAGGCAACATACCGCCGCCGAGCAATCAGGATATGCTCGCGGCGCTCGAGGTATCGGCTAGGCTCTGGTTCCCGATAGCGATCCATGGCGAAGATGCTGAGATAGTTGATTACTACATGAGGAAGATGAAGGCAGCAGGCAGGGATGACCCTGCCGTATGGCCGGAGGCAAGGCCTCCGGAGGCTGAGGAGGCGGCTGCGTGGCTCGCGTACTCCCTAGCTAAGGCGAGTGGGGGTTGGATACACATTGTCCACATAGGTGCGGCAGAGGTGCTTGACGCACTGGCTAAGGCAGCTGCTGAGGGCGTTAACTTAACTGGAGAGACGTGCCCGCACTACCTGATTCTCGATATTGAGGACTACAGCAGATACGGTAACGCTATGAAGGTGAACCCGCCTGTGAGGGGAGGGCGCCATAGGGAGGAGTTGATGGAGGCTGTTAAGTCGGGGCTTATAGAGGTCGTGGCCTCCGACCACGCCCCGCACGCTGCGGAGGAAAAGAACAGGCCTGTGTGGGAGGCTGCCTCTGGGTTCTCTGGCACCCAGACCCTGTACCCATCAATGATTGATCTAGCTCTTAGGGGTGAGCTTGGTATAGAGGACGTCGTCAGGCTAGTTGCCGAATCACCTGCGAAGGTCCTCGGCCTCTGGCCAATGAAGGGGGGCATCATGCCGGGCGCCGACGGCGACATTGCGATAGTTGACCCAAGAGGCGAGACTGTGGTCACAGAGGAATGGTTTAGAAGCAGATCCAAGATCACTCCGTTCATGGGCTGGAAATTTAGGGGCTCAATCGAGTACACAATACTACGGGGCATTGTGGTGTACGATAGAGGCGAGATAGTATCTGGCCCGGTAGGAAAGCATGTTAAACCGGTAAGAGAATGAGAAAAAATTATAAACGTTGTTTTTCTGTATCAATAGTATTAGATTAATATTATCGTGGCACCAAGATGTTTAGGGTGTAATTTGTGTCATCAGCGGGGACGAGCTACGAGTCCACACCCGAAACCAGTCTCGAGCACATAGTTAACTACGCCGCGATAGCGCTTATTGCGGCAGTGATACTCTATGGAGTAGCCACCCTAATTTACGGTGGCATATTCATCTGGATCGGTACTGGGCCTTTCGGCTCTCCGAGGCTTATAGGAGCTGGCGCACTGGTCATAATAGGAGCGCTTGCCGAGATCGGTGCCGCGTCCATTCTACTGCTACCCGTGATCGGCGGAGGGGGCTTGCCGAGAAAGGAGGAAATTCTCTCGGGAGTAGGGAGGTACGGTATTCTCTACTACCTTGTGCTTGGATACTTCTTCCTAATCGGGCTAGGTTACACTGTAGCTGGTACCTACCTGGCAGGGATTTCACTAATATTAGCCGCTATATTCCTAGGGCTCGTGTTCGCTGCCTGGCGCAGAATGTTCGCTATACCACCAGTGATTACCGCGATCTTCATGGTTATTGGTGGGGTGCTTTTCTCAATATATGGGTTCGCCTCACTGGACATATCCCTTGGAATGGAGGCAGGGGTTCTCGGACTGGGCATACTGTTCGTGGGGATCTACTACCTATTGATCAACATGGGCGTTAGGAATCCCGGGTTAGAAAAAGCGATGTACTACATAGTAATCATGACCGGTGAAGCAGGCTTCATAGTAGGCGGGATAGGGGGCTTTGTAGCAATAGCTAACAGCTTGGCCTGGCAAGGCGTGCGTATAGCTGCCTCAGTGTTCACGCTACTTTACGGCATAGCCGCACTCATCGGCGGGCTAATAGCGTTCCTCTACACAGTTAGGCAAGCGATAGTTGAGATCTCTGCAAAGAGTCCCCCTCCTCCGCCAGCAGCCCCTGCCATTCCTCCGGCGTCGCCTCCTCCCCCGCCGCCTCCTAAGAGCTGAGGTTCTCTGGTTGGAGACATTATTTTTACCTTTGTTATGGAATTTTATTTGGTGCGGTTATTGGGGATTTCGTCACCCGCTGAGCTCCTCATTGACACAGCGCTCAGCGATGTAGAGCATGCTGAATGGTTCCCTACTGAGGTGCCATTACCCAATAAGTCCCTTATGCCCGGAGAGAACAGGTACGCCGCATGCTTCATGCAGGTGCTAAAGGAGAGCATCGAACTAGCCACGAGAAGGGCGAGGTTCGCTGACTTCGTGAGGGCCCTCACAAATAAGGTATCTGAGGACCCCGCATGCAGTCTCCTCTTAAGGAGGGCGTCGTCGGGTAGCGTGAGGAGGTACGGCAACTACTTCGTTGAGCCCGTGAAGGAGGCGGGTATGCCTGAGGGCGCCGTTAACGACGGGGAGGTTGCCTACGTGCCCTACTCCGTGAACCCGAAGCACTACGGCATTTACTTCATCGCTCCAGAGCTCGTGAGGAGATTTGGTGAAGCCCTCAGCATGCTGTGCACGGTGATGCCCGCGACCATCGCTGACGCCGCTGGGTTCTGGCGTATGTACCTCTACCACGTGTACGTACACGCCCTAACGCACCACGTACTAGAGGACATAGCGTCGTTAACGGGTCGCCGCTACCCGTTCCTCGACAGAGAAAGTGAGGAGGGGCTGGCGGAGTACCACGCGTACGTAACGGGCCTAACCCATCTCTACCAGCACAACCCGTTCCTCACAGCCGAGTCCATGAACCCTCTATGGGCCCCGCTCACCCTCTTCTCACCCGAGAAGAAGCCCGTGCTCGGGAGCAGGAGGAACATAATGAAGGCTGTGATATATAGGTACCGAATAGGCGTGTCGTACCCGCCGAGAATCAGTAAGGACGCCGTGGCCACTGTCTGGCCCCTGTGGCCAGCCGTCAGGGAGGCCACCATCCGCGGCGGCGCCGCCTACCTCAGCGACGTCGTAAGGGAAGAGATAATGTCGAGAGTCTGGGTAATATCTCCAATAACCAAAGGCGGCGCCGTTACTCATACCTAAGGGCCACGGCCGGCGGTATCTTCGCCGCCCTATACGCGGGGAACACTCCACCAACCGCGCCGACGAGGAGGGTTATGAGGAGGGCCCTCAGGACCCCGATAATCGTCAGCTTCGGCGGAGCGTAGATCACTATTGAACTATCAGCAACTCCTATCCTCAGGCCTGAGGAGCTTAGGACATGTGCCCCGGCCATGCCGAGGACTATGCCTATAGCAACTCCCATAAGTGACATTAGGAGGGACTCCGCAAGGATCATCGCCGTCACCTCGCCATCCGTGAAGCCCAGGGCTTTCAGGACGCCGATCTCCCTCGTCCTCTCGATAACTGCTGTGATCATCGTCG
>Ga0256833_1002991_pt1 | contig 11683 bp, 12 predicted proteins | sample 356284metaG_FD_190535 | JGI IMG/M metagenome (GOLD analysis project Ga0256833, IMG submission 190535) | Hydrothermal vent microbial communities from Mid Atlantic Ridge, Atlantic Ocean - 356-284 | ecosystem: Environmental > Aquatic > Marine > Hydrothermal vents | place: Atlantic Ocean: Mid...
CCTCGAAGCTCTGGGTCGAATATATTATGTGCAAGCCCAGGCTCCTTCCCTGCCGGACCGATGCCTCCATGTATGCCTCCGCGTCTCCCAGGTACCTCCAGGCCTCGTCAACAACCAGCACAGACCGATGCCTTGCACGGCCCTGGACATAGCATTCGAGGAGGCTCCTCACAGCATTTGCCCCTTGCCCCGCGAGCCTGGGCCCTATTATAACGGTAGCCCTCCTCGAACAGGCTTCCCGCACAGCCTCCTCGATGCTAGTGGCAGTGAAGGCCTCGGGGACTGCCCGCGCTATAAGCCCTGCGAGGTCGCCTTTAGGATCAATTACAACCACAGATGGCCTGTCACCTAGCTCGGAGCTGGCTAGCTGCGCAGCTATGCCTAGGAGGAGCACAGTTTTTCCTCTCCCGGTTGGGCCCACAATGCCTATGTGAGTCTCGAAGTCCTTGGGCCAGTCCAGAGCGACGAGGGCCCCATGATCCGGGTCTATCCCAACCACAATACTGTCTTCACCGGGCCTCTCGACCCAGGGGAGAGCTATGTTTGGCTCTACGCCGGCAACAAGCGACCTGGCCTGCTGGAGGGCCTCTTCTATAGTGCCCTTGAACTCCTTCAGCTCCAGCCCTGTCTCGGCCTCTATAAGGGTCTTGACGGCCCTAGCGTCATGGGGACGCTCGCGGCCCCTCCATACAACTAGTATTGTGCTCCCAGTGTAGGGCTTGGCGGACCGGACGACGTCTAGATATAGCTTCTCTAGCACCCGCATCCTTTCCTGGTATTTTGGACTGCCAGTAGATTCGTAGGCTAGCCTAGCCCTCTCTATTTCTCTCTCTAACCTCTTGATAAGCGCCGGTTTGTCTGCGCGGATGAGCGTATATGCTATTGTCGCGTCGAGCCCTGACTGCCTTATTATAGCGGCTATCCTGGATCCCATTGCTGGGTCCGGTTTCCTAGAGGGAAGATTGCCTACGTACACTAGGGGACCTGGCCCCTCTCCTCCCCTCCTCTTTCTAGTCCCTAATATCTCGGGAGATATGGCCATGTTCTTGACTAGTAGTGCAAGACTTGCGAGAGCTATGATCCCTATGAATATGTCGAAGAGCCCCATCTGCTACGCACCCCGCTTAAAAGAGCTTTATCGGGAGCCGCTCTCTTCCGCCTATAAGCCGGGCTAGTCCCGCACTGGCTGAGCTGAGTATCGCTATGTAGAGAAATGGTATTGTGAACCAGTAGTTGATGTATGCTTCTAAAAAGTTAATATTGAAGAAAGATATAGCGCCCTCCATCCAGCTCGCATAGTCACTAGGCCTAATCTTGAAACTAGGAGGCTGACAACTATAGTCAACCTTAATATTATACTCCCCCGGGGAGGAGGCTACAAGCCTGATAAAGTGGCCCTCGACACCCCTCCACTCCCACGATCCCTCAGACCTCTCAAGTCCTGGGCTAGAGACGGTGACACTACATTGGTCAGCATACCTCACTTCAACGTAGCCTCCAGATGTCAGACTGATTGTAGCTTCAACCTTGGACCCGTCGTCACTAGCAGAAGACACAGTGCCGTTCGTGTAAATTAGAAGACCGTCAGAGCCTTTTACTGTGTATGGGCTTTCGAGACCGAGCTCCCATACGCCGCCACGTACCTTGTAGTCGGACTGGTTCACGGGATAGGGGACTAGGTAGAATATGACTCCTTCATAGTGGAGCTCGTACACGAGATCTGGCCTGCTAGGTATCGACACAACGCTAATTCCTTTATCGTTAAGTGCTTGGCCGTTATCTACAAGGTATATGGCATACTCCTCTTTACTCTGAAAGTCTACAACATGCAGCTCTCCTTCAAGCGGACCGGTCCAGCCAGTAACATTGAGCCTGGCAAGCGCTATGCCCCTAATAGCCATATCGTCTATGATGCTGCCCGTAGGAGGATTGCTTATCGAAGACACAAACACGGGCAGGATTTGAAGGCCGAGTGTGAACACTAGTGAGAAGCTTATCAGCCAAGCACCGGCTGCCCGGGAGACCCTGAAGGGCACCGCCACTAGGACTGCTCCTAGGGCTGCCAGGAAGCGTCCATAATGATGCACGAGAAGACCTAGGCCTCCTATGAAACCTAGGAAGTAGAGCCCGGTTGTGGCAAGCTTATCTATGGGGCGCAGTATGGCCAGGATTGCGTCCGTTATCCCTATGGGGTCGGGGATCGCCTCGACAGCGATCCTCAGCCCTTTCATAGCGAGAAACTCTGTCACGCCCCCGGCGAGCCATGAGTTAAAGTATTGCCATGAGCCTCCTGCTAGCTGGGCTATGCGATCCGCTAGCCCAAAAAGAGCGTCGAACCCAACTATTATCACTACTACAAGCATACTGTCAACTATTAGCCTCGGAGCCCACCTTTTCAGCCCGGGCAGGGGAATTGGGAGAGCATAGATCAGGGCGCCTAGGCTGAAGGTCAGCACGGCGAGCCTATAGGCAAGCACAAGCAGGTCTGTATCGCTTATCATGCCCGGCCCCCGCAAGCGCTACCCAGTAGCAAGCCTCACTAGGTACACGATTAGGTTGAACACTGTGCTACCTATCGCCAGCCAGAAGGCTGCCCACACGCTATCCTCCACGAGGCTCCCGCCAACCCTCTTCAGCCTTCCTATCGGGATTGGAGATCCTCTCAGCGTCCAGCCGAGGCTCCAGGTGAATAGAAATAACGCCCAGGCAAGAGCGGTTATCTTGTTCGTGGCGTCCTGAATAAGCTGAACGAGATCCGCGTAGCTCACACCTGTCACCCCCGCCCATAACTGGCTTGCCCTTTATAAGCGAGGGGCGGGGAACTATGCGGCAATTCTCCTTCCCAGTCCGGAGCTATGGGGCTAGATGATCGCCTCTAGCACGCTGAGCGACGTAATGATTGCCTCTTCTACTCTAACGGTCCGCGTGCCCTGGAGAGGCGCGGTATTCAGGAAGATATCATAAAGGGTCCGGGGAGCCTCTTCCCACACATGCGTCCGAGGCCCGCCAAATACAACCACAATGCCTCTCGCCCTCGCTATAAGCCTGCGGGCCCGCTTGTAAGCACAGTTTCCGAGCCTGCTTGCCCCCACGACTAGGAAACCTATACTCCTTGTCTCCCTGAGATAACCGGCAAGGCTTGCTACAGGCCTCACACTCGGATTCCAGTAGTATGGTGGCATATAGATCTCTCCTTTAGCTGGACGGCCCCGTGCTGGGGGGCTCACGATGCGGACCGGCACAATGTCTCCCCTCCGAGGCCTGGATCTCCTATATGCCACTATTCCTGGCCCCATGGATCCGAAGGAAACTCTGCAGTGTCTAACACCGCATCCCTCAACCAGGCCGGCAATAACACTCCCCCTCTCAAGCCGGTTCGGCGGTGTGTGGGCCGGCGTCTGGAGGGGCTTCATTAGGCCCACGTAGCGGAGTCTCTCATCTAAGGGGAATGCTTTCTTCTTGAGGTGCGGCGGGGTCGCGGCATATCTCGCGAGGAGTGTGAAGAGTTTCATTTCCTCCCGCGAGGCCCTTCTACCCTTGTAGATCACAATTCTGTCTGCCCGGAAGAGGGCGGCGGCCCTGACAATCTCTGATGCTCTAATACTTTTGAGAGCTAGCCCGGGCTCGTTAGCTATAACGGAAGCTGGTACAGCAATAAAAAGAGGCTTGCCCCGCCTCGGGGGAGGCCATGGGGCACACGACAATATGTGCTACCTCTTCTTTTTCGGCATACGCTTCTCCCTAGTCTGCTGGACCTGCTGTTCCTCCTTCCTCGATTTCTCCATGAACAGGCTAGTCCTCTGCCTTCCTCCCATCGCTAAGCACCCCTCTCTTCCCCGGAATTCCTGTACATGGTGCTGGGGCGCCCGAGAATTATAAGCGTGAGGAGGTGTACCCATAGTAGAGCGGGGACGGAGATATGGCTTTTCTATACAAGAACCGGAAGGAGGACCCTGGTGCCGAGCTTAGAAGGCTCCTGGCCGAGAAGGACATAATCGTGGCTCCAGGGGTCTTCGGGCCTAGCGTGGCTCTCCTAGCGGAGAGTATGGGATTCGACGCTGCCTACCTGAGCGGGGCCGCGCTCACAGGGCTCCTCGCCATGCCTGATCTCGGGGTTATTACACTGTCCGAACTCGTCGCTATGACAAGATACATTACCAGAGTTACAAGCATACCTTTGATAGTTGACGCGGACACCGGCTTTGGCGAGACCATAAATGTTCAGCGGACCATTCGTGATCTCGAGGAAGCAGGTGCCGCCGCTATACAGATAGAGGACCAGGTTCTCCCCAAGAAGTGTGGACACCTCTCAGGCAAGAAGCTTGTCCCCCCCGAGGAGATGGTTAAGAAAATCGTGGCAGCTGTGGAGGCTAGAAGGAAGGACACGCTAATCATCGCCAGGACCGACGCGAGAGCTATAGAGGGAATTGAGGGGGCTATCGAGAGGGCTAAGCTCTATGTTGAGGCAGGCGCCGATATAATATTCCCGGAGGCCCTCCGAAGCATCGAAGAGTTCAAGGAGTTCTCCCGGGCTCTGCCAGGCGTACCGCTTCTAGCCAACATGACTGAGTTCGGGAAAACCCCATATATTAGCGTGGACGAGTTCCGCGATGCCGGATTCAAGATCGTGATATTCCCCGTCACTACCTTCCGCATGGCGATGGGAGCCGCTAGAAGAGCGCTTGAGATCATAAGAGAGCAGGGCACGCAGAAGCCCCTTGTAGAGGGGCCCATACCTGTTAAGATCATGAGCAGGCAAGAGTTCTATGAGCTCATAGGCTACTATACATATGAGGAGGCTGACAGGGAGATCGCTGGCAAGGCTGAGGAGATAATGAAGCGCTTCCGCAGCGAGGACTAGCCCTGGCAAATTTTTAACCTGCACGCCTGCCACCCCTGGAGGGGTGGCGTACCCGGGCACATACGGTTCCGAGCTAGTGGGGGTTAGAGATGGGAGCACGAAAGAAGAGCGCGCCGAGAAGAGGCAGCCTCGGCTTCTCGCCGAGGAAGAGAGCCAGCAGAATAGTGCCTAGAGTCAAGACTTGGCCTCAGGTTGATATCGGCAAGCCAATACTGCTGGGCTTCCTCGGCTACAAGGCTGGCATGACGCATGCATACATTATCGAGGACAGGCCTGGGAGCCCTATCAAGGGCCAGGAAATCTTTGTTCCTACCACCATAGTCGAGACACCTCCCGTTTACGTGCTAGGCATACGCCTCTATGGCTATGATCCCAACAGGGGAAGATACACGCTGGGTGAGGCATGGGCTGAACCTCCGCAGGAGCTGGAGCTACAGCGCAAGATAAAGACGCTGGGCGGGTTCAGCGTGGAGATACGTGCTATCATAGCTAGCCAGCCCAAGCTAGTGGGAGGACTTAGCAAGAAAAAGCCGGATCTCCTCGAAGTCCAGGTCGGCGGGACCTCCGACAAGAGCAAGATATTCGAGTACGCGGCCAGCATTCTAGGCAAGACAATAAGCGTTAGCGATGTGTTCGCTCCCGGCCAGATCGTGGATGTGATAGCGGTTACGCGGGGCAAGGGATTCCAGGGCCCCGTCAAGAGGTGGGGTGTCAAGGAGTTACCTAGGTGGCACAAGCATAGGAAGGGTAGCAGGAGGGTGGGAGCGAGAAGCCATGGTAGGAGTACATGGTGGGAGATCCCCCAGGCTGGGCAGACCGGCTACCACAGGCGGACCGAGTACAACAAGAGGATTCTCGCTATCGGGGAGAACGGCTACGAAGTGACGCCGGCCGGAGGCTTCCTTCACTATGGTATAGTTAAGAGTAGCTACGTGATGCTTCAGGGCAGCATACCGGGGATACCGAAGAGGCCCATTGTAATGAGGTGGCCGGTCCGCGCGCCGAGGTGGTATCTCAAGATGCTGGAAGAGGCTGGGGGCAAGGAGAAGGGCCTGATCGCCCCGCCTCCCCCGAAGATCACGTATGTGAGCCTTATGAGCAAGCAGGGCAACTAGGCGCAGGGAGGTGAGGATGGATGATATATAGTGTGATGGCCCTCTACCTTAGGGAGCCCCTCTCCGTCCCTCTCTTCACATGGGAGGGCGGTGATGCCGGCCAGGTGGTTCTGCCCGACGTCTTCCGCCTGCCGGTTCGGAAGGACCTAATACGCCGCGTCTACCTAAGCGAGTTCACCGCCTCTCTCCAGCCTAAGGGCAGGGACCCTATGGCAGGTAAGAGGACCTCTGCAAGGAGCTTAGGGGCGCATCACGGAGTGTCGAGAGTTCCCCGGATCAGGAACGGTATGCGGGCTGCCCTAGTTAACATGGCCCGCGGCGGCAGGCTTGCCCACCCGCCTAGAGTGGAGAAGGTTATTCATGAGAAGGTTAACAAGAAGGAGAAAATACTGGGAACTATGAGCGCTTTAGCGGCTACTAGCATACCAGATATGGTGAGAGAGAGGGGGCATAGGTTTACCGCCCAGTATCTACCCGTGGTTGTTGAGAATGCTGTCCTCGAGAAGATCTCGAGCACCAAACAGGCGCTAGCGCTCCTGGAGAAGGTTGGCGTTTTCGATGATATAATAAGGGCTCGTAACGGTGTTAGGCAGAGAAGCGGTAAGGGTAAGAGGAGGGGTAGGAGGCTTAAGAAGCCGAAGAGCATACTCTTTGTGCTTGACGATCATAAAGCCCCCTTCGCTAGAGCAGTAAGAAATCTGCCAGGCGTAGATGTGGTAGAACCCGATCTAGTCAACGTGCTCGTTCTGGCCCCCGGCGCTGTGCCCGGGAGACTAATGTTCATTACCGACACAGCGCTCAAGGCGCTCGAGGAGAAGTACAGGGTGGTGGTGCCATGAGCAGTGTTATCATACGGATTCACATGAGCGAGAAGGCTCTCCAGCTGATTGAGGAGCAGAATACTTTAACACTGATTGTTGAGAGAAGGACGACTAAGCAGCAGATAAAGAAGGCTGTAGAAGAGATATATGGAGTCAAGGTCGAGAAGGTTAGAACTCTTATCACTCCAAAAGGCGAGAAGAAAGCGTATGTTAAACTTGCCAGAGAACACAGCGCGAGCGAGCTAGCTACTCGACTCGGCCTTGTCTAGCTCCTGGCCACTCTCGCTATCTTTGTTGTTTTCTTCCTCGACAATCTCTATTACTCTTTTGGCTGCTTCGAGGAACGCCTTGGCGGCTTCGCTATCGGGATACTCGAGGAAGAAGAGCTTTCCTTTGTCGTTGGCCTCCCTTATCTTGGGGTCTATCGGTATTCTACCTAGGAATTTTATCCCGTATTCTGTGGCGAGGTCCTCCGCTGCCCCCTTACCGAATATGTATTGAATGCTTCCGTCGGGACACTTGAAATATGCCATATTATCGATTATTCCTATAACTCTCTTATTTATTCTATTAGCAAAAGCTATTGCCTTTTTTACTATAGCCTTAGAAACCTCACTCGGTATAGTAACTAGGATGAACCCTGTCAAGTCAGGGATAATCTGAGCTATGGTCAACTGCTCGTCCCCAGTACCGGGAGGCAAGTCTATTAATAGGTAATCTAGCTCGCCCCAGTCAACGTATGCGAGTAGCTCTCTGAGTGCGGCCGTCTTGAGGGAACCTCTCCATATTATAGGAGTCTCGTCTTCAGGGAGCAACAAGCCCAGACTGGCAAGCTTTATGCCTGGAGGTACCTCTACGGGAAATATTGTGCCGTCGCTCCTTGCTGGCATACCGAATCCTGTGGGGAGCCCCAGCATTTTGTGTATTGTTGGACCATGGATATCAGCGTCTAGAACTCCAACTCTCTTGCCGTTTATTGCTAGTGCGCCGGCTAGACTTGCTGTTACGAAGCTCTTTCCTACTCCTCCCTTGTTACTTAATATCGCTATTTTATACTTTATTTTTCTCATTCTCTTAACAATAAGTTTTTGCTCTTCCTGTATTTTTTTCATCCTCTCAGCAACACGCTTATACTCAGCCTTACTTATCCTCCTCGCACTCAACCCCAACACACCTCTATGCCTAGCCCCTACACTACTGCCCTCACCACAGGTTTAACTGCTCCTTATATATCCCTAGAAGTGCGCGGGCCATGACCCATTAATCCTAGACGCCTACAGACTCTCAAGTGGGCGGGATGATGACTTTACCGAGTACCGTAGAGCCCCGGAAAGACAAAAAGCACGGGGCACTGAGGAGTGAGGACCTCGCCGACCGCCTTCCTAGGAAGAACGCTATAAGCCTTGTATCCCTGCACTCTTCCTGGGCCGGCGATGAAGCCGGTTTTAAGAGCTGAGGTGATAAATAAGTGGGCGATGCTGAAGAACCCACGCCGCGAGTCGGCCCCTGTCTTGAGGATACAGCTATTGTTGATGAGTCTACTTCTATAAACCTGCACGCGCTTCTAGAACCAACAGAGTACAATATAGTGGATCTGCTCATCCCCCACAACGAGCTAGAGGTGGTGCTGAGAGTATTCATAGGTCTCCGTTGCCTACACGTACTGGAAGTGAGAGTGCGGGGGTGCGGGGAGAGAGCCGAGGTCGTTAAAAAACTCTATGAGAAGCCCGAGTTCACCTCTATAGTGCTTGAGAGCAACTGCATCGAGGTGGCGGCGCCCTGGGACCCGCCCCTACGCCTGCTAGGGGCCCTTAGGCTAGTCGGCATCGAGCCGCCGATTGAACCCATTGCCTACCGTGTGGTGGATAGATTTGCTCTTGATAGATGAAAGACTTAGATTCCGCCTGAGAGGCTGGATCCCGGATGATGAGTTTAGAAGGCTTCTCGAGTTTTCCAGGTACTTAGGGGTATACGACAGGTATAGGCTCTTCGAGCTCGACTTGGATAGGGCTCGTCGACACGGGTATACGACGGGAGACTTGATAAGCGTGCTTTCGTCTCTTGATAGTTCTATTGTGAAAGAAGATTTAGAAAAAATAATTAATTATCTTAAAGATCTTGGGAAAGTCACCATATATATGGCAGATGATGGCTGGCTCCGAGTTAGAAGTAGAGTATACCTGAAGCCACTCCTACAAGATCTGGGCATTATGCTCCCCTACGACCGTATAAACAAGGCGTACAAAGCGCCTCCACACCTCTACAGAAGACTTGTCGAATTCTTCCGGTCAAAGAACCTTATAGTAGATGACAAACTTGGCCTTATAAACAACAGAGAGCTACCGCGCAGGATGGAATTCCAGGGCGAGCTCAGGCCCTATCAGAAAGAAGCGCTTGAGGCCTGGCAACGCAACGGAGGCCAAGGCATCATAGCGCTACCAACAGGCGCGGGAAAAACGGTCATAGCGATAGCCGCGATGGCCGAGCTCAACAAGTGGACGCTTGTCGTTGTCTATACTCGTGAGCATGTCAAGCAATGGACCGAGGCTATCTCTAGATTCTCAAACGCTAGGGCCATGGTTGGTTCATACTATAGTGATGAGAAACGTCTTGCGCCAATAACGATAACAACGTACCAGACGGCATTCCGACATATACGGAAGCTAGCTCCCCTATTCTCTCTAACAATATTCGACGAAGCCCATCATTTACCTGCAGAGAAATTTAGAGCCATAGCAACAGGATTGCCAGCACCGTTTAGGCTGGGCCTTAGTGCCACACCAGAGAGAGAGGACGGCAAACATGAAGAACTATTTCCCCTGCTAGGCGGTGTAGTCTATAGGACAACCCCGGGAGAACTTATGAAAATGGGTTATCTAGCCCCCTTCCGTGTCCAGACAATAAAAGTAGAGCTCGATCCTGACGAGAAGAAGAAGTATGAGAAACTTAGGACTAGATACAAGCTCCTCGCAAGGGGAAGAACCTTCCAAGAGCTGCTTGCCGCCGCAAAGAGGGGAGATTCCATGGCTGTAGAGGCTATAAGGATACATCATGAGATGAACGATATCGTTCAGTATAGTAAGGCTAAGCTTAGGGCTGTAGAGAGAATAATTAGGGACGAGCTAAGAAAGGGCAGTAAGATAATAGTGTTCACGCAATATCGCAAGCAGGCCGAGGAAATAGCATCGCGTGTCGGCGGCTACTTGCTACACGGAGGCCTGGATAAGCGTAGGCGAACCGCTATCCTAGAGGCTTTCAAACGCTCTAAGACGGGGGTCCTTGTACTCACGACTGTGGGAGATGAGGGCCTGGATATTCCAGATGCTAACGTGGGCATACTTGTGTCAGGAACCTCTTCGCCCCGCCAGTTCATACAGAGGCTTGGCAGGCTTCTCAGGCCTAGCCCTGGCAAGAAGCAAGCTATACTCTACGAGGTGATCGTGGCTGGGACTAGCGAGGAGTACCAGGCGAGGAAGAGGAAAGCGGGAAAAATACGGTGAGCGCATTATTCTTTCTAATTTTTCAGGGCCTCTCCTATTAGGCTGGGTATCTCGAAGGGAGTTTTCGCTACTCGCACGCCCGCCTCGCTGAGGGCCTTCACTTTGCCCTCGTAGGTGCCCGTGCCCATCATTATTATTGCGCCAGCATGACCCATTCTCTTGCCAGGCGGCGCTGTCCTACCAGCTATGAATGCCACCACAGGCTTCGTTATCTCTCCCTTCTTGATTAGCTGCGCCGCTCTCTCCTCCATGTCTCCTCCTATCTCTCCCACCAGTACTATAGCTTCGGTCTCAGGGTCCTGCTCGAACAGCTTGAGTACTTCACTGAAAGAGAGGCCTACTATTGGGTCTCCTCCTATGCCTATCACTGTGCTCTGCCCGTAACCTTTCTTGGAGAGCGCATAGCCTATCTCATAGGTGAGAGTGCCGCTTCTCGACACTATGCCTATCTTGCCTGGCTTAAAGACGTGCCCAGGCATAATGCCGACCTTTGCCTTGCCCGGCGATATTATGCCTGGACAGTTAGGCCCTATGATTGTGGTTCCCTTCTGCTTCGCGTAATTCACGAACTTGAGAGTTTCATGGACAGGTATATGCTCCGTTATTACTACAACAAGCTTCATACCAGCATCAACGGCCTCGTATACGGCGTCCGGGGCGAATCTAGCAGGCACAAATATTATGCTAGTGTTAGCCTCCGGGTGCTCTGCAACAGCCTCAGCCATAGTATCGTAGACGGGCACACCGTGGACCTGCATGCCTCCCTTCCCAGGTGTCACGCCAGCAACTATCTTAGTTCCATACTCAAGCATTAGCTTGGTGTGGAAGAAACCCTCTCGGCCAGTTATGCCCTGTACAATAACCCTCGAACCCTCGTCTAGCAGGACCGCCATCTCTATCTCACCCCCATAGCTAGAGTTCCATGAGGCGCTTTACCGCCTCTATTGGATCAACGAAAGCCTCTATTCCGGCTTCCCGGAGAATCTTTCTTCCCTCCTCCTCATTCGTGCCCGCGAGCCTTACTACTAGTGGCTTGGGCAGCTCTCCTAGCTCCTCTAGCGCTTTCACAATTCCCTTAGCTACCTCGTCACACCTTGTTATTCCTCCAAATATATTCATAAACACCTTTTTAGTCTTAGGAAACTCCATTAGGAAGCTAACAGCAGTCTTTACTAGCTCTGCACTCGCGCCTCCGCCTATATCGAGGAAGTTGGCCGGCTTTCCTCCATACTCATATACTAGGTCCATAGTGGTCATTGTGAGCCCAGCACCGTTCCCAATTATGCCTATGTCTCCCTCAAGCTCTACGAACGCTAAGCCTAGCTTCCTGGCCTTCACCTCCCACTCGGTATACTCGCCGCTCTCCTCCAGCCGCTCTCCGGCTAG
>Ga0256833_1002992_pt1 | contig 11681 bp, 10 predicted proteins | sample 356284metaG_FD_190535 | JGI IMG/M metagenome (GOLD analysis project Ga0256833, IMG submission 190535) | Hydrothermal vent microbial communities from Mid Atlantic Ridge, Atlantic Ocean - 356-284 | ecosystem: Environmental > Aquatic > Marine > Hydrothermal vents | place: Atlantic Ocean: Mid...
CGGCGCTCATATAGGCCGTCATTAACAATTCGGTTACGTTTAAACCGTCTTCAAAATTCTCCCGAGGCCGTTCATTATTCAAAAAGGCTTTAATCATATGACGATTTTCGGCTTCGTAGCCGTAAACTTTTTCTTCATCTACCACTACCGGCATTAAACCGACCTCCGCATTTTGTTTTTCAACAAGGTCTTCGCCCGCTTTCCCTTGAACTTTTCGACTAAAAAACAACTTTAAATCGCTGTTAAGCGTATCAATAGAAAGAGAATACTCCGGCCCCAACAATTCCATCCCTAAACGCAGTCCCGCGCCGATGAAAGACCAAGAAGTCGTTGTTTCCGCAATTATCGTTTTTCCGTTACGATCCCGATATTCTATAACAGCGCGAGCGTAATCTTCGGAAGGACGATTTTTATAGTCAAGTTTACCGCCGAACCTACTATCCAACTGTTTTCGGTATTCGGCAAGCTGCCATTTTAGTATGTTAGTGTGCGCTGTAATTTTTATCGGCGTTAAGGAAGAGCGCTCCGCGCTCGGCTCAGTTAGTAAAAACCGCGCGGATTCAACCGAGTGACACATCATATCGTTTAGTACGCCGCCGCCTTGTAGCGCGCCTTCCCAAAACCAATAATTGTGCGGCCCCGAATGTTCTTCCGATGTCCTGGCCAAATAAGGCCTACCCGTTGTGGCGGCGCCTCTGCCCCAAATGATATCGCGGCCTTTTACAATACTCGGCGCAAAAACCTGATTTTCCAAATAGCCGTCAAGTAAAGCGGCTTTTTTAACCCATTCAACCATTTTAGCAGCTTCGGCAACATTTCTCCCCAAAGGTTTTTCACAAGCTACGCCTATTAATTTACCTTTTCCCGAAATAACGACATCCGCAATCTCTTCCATCACTTCGAGCCGCGTAAAATTAGGCGAAGTGATCCAAATTGCGTCAATATCCGGATCGGCGGTCATTTCCGCAACGGAATTAAAAACTTTTGGCTTGCCAACGTCTAATTTTCGCGCTAAATCCGCCGTTTCCTGCGCGCTTTTTTTAGTGCGACTAACCACGCCCATAATATCGGCATTACGCACGCCAACCCAGGATTGAATGTGAAAATGAGCAATAAATCCACCGCCCACCATACCTATCCCCAGTCTTTTTTTTGCCATTTACGCTTCTCCTCTTTTTATCAAATCCGAAAAAAACTTAATCGTAGGAGCCAAACCATCTTCAAGAGAAATCTTCGGCTGCCAACGCAGCATTTTTTTTGCCAATGAGATATCCGGCTGCCGCTGTTTGGGGTCGTCCTGCGGGAGCTCCTTAAAAATCACCTTGGATTTTGAGTTTGTCATTTCAATTACTTTTTCGGCTAAATCCAAAATGGTAAATTCATTGGGATTGCCGAGATTTACCGGACCGATAAAGTCGTCACGTTCCATCATCGCCAAAACGCCGTTGAGCAGATCCTCATAATATTGAAAGGATCTCGTTTGGTCGCCTTTTCCGTAAACCGTTATATCCCGATTTTTTAAGGCCTGAACAATAAAATTGGAAACAACTCGCCCATCGTTAGGCGCCATTCGCGGACCATACGTATTGAAAATACGAATGATTTTTATATCCACGCTGTTTTGTCGGTGATAATCCATCATCAGCGTTTCGGCTACCCTTTTACCCTCGTCATAACAGCTGCGTATACCGATGGGATTTACGTTTCCCCAATAACTTTCCGGTTGCGGATGTACGCTCGGATCACCGTAAACTTCCGAAGTGCTTGCCAAAAGAATACGCGCTTTGATGCGTTTGGCCAACCCAAGCATATTCAAGGTGCCCATAACATTGGTTTTAATGGTCTTAACAGGGTTATATTGATAATGAACGGGCGAAGCCGGACAGGCAAAATGATAAATCCGATCCACTTCCAATAAAATAGGCTGGGTTACGTCATGACGGATAAATTCGAAATTGGTATCGCGCATCAAATGACGGATATTATCTTTTTTACCCGTAAAATAATTATCAAGACAGATAACTTCATGGCCTTCGTTTAATAATCGTTCACAAAGATGAGACCCGATAAAGCCTGCTCCGCCCGTAACTAATGTTCTCAAAATATCTCCATTTTATTTTTTCAATTTCTTTCTAATTTTCACGCCTATAACTACATTGCCTAATGAACGATTAAATTTTCCCGTTTCGGATAAACCCAGCATATAAAACACGCCAATAAACAAGAGATTCGAGACGACTGCCAAAGGTTCAATCCTTAGCATCCGGAGCCTAAAGCGCCAACGGAAACAATAACCTAGTGACAATCGCTGTTATATGCTTTTCAACGCCTGAGACAGATCTTCAATGAGATCGGACGGGTCTTCTATGCCGACCGATATCCGCACAAGATTTTCAAGGATGCCTACTTTTTGCAAATCTTCAGTCGAATAAGTTGAATGCGTCATAGATGCCGGATGTTCTATTAAAGAATCCACATCGCCGAGACTGACAGCCAACGTAAATAATTTTACTCTATTCATCAAATTTTGTCCCGCCTTGCGCCCGCCCTTAACCTCAAAACTGATCATACCGCCGAAGCCGCTCATCTGTTTCTTTGCCAGTTCATGATTGGGATGCATTGATAAACCGGGATAATGCACTTTTTCCACTTTGGGATGAAAACTGAGATACTTGGCAACCTGCATGGCATTTTCCTGATGACGTTCCATACGCACGGCCAGTGTCTTCAATCCGCGCACCAGCAGCCAAGCGTTTAAGGGGCTGATAATTCCTCCGAAATCACGTAAGTATTCCGCTCTCAACTCGTCAATATATTCTTTTTTACCGATAACGATTCCGGCAACCGTATCGCCGTGTCCGCCGATATACTTCGTTGCAGAATGTACGATGATATCAGCGCCCAGTTCCAACGGCCGTTGAAAATAGGGCGTGGAAAAGGTATTATCAACAACTAATGGGATCTTATGTTTCTTCGCAATTTTGGAGCAGGCCTCAATATCTATTATGGATAACGTAGGATTAGCGGGTGTCTCAATATATATTAAGCGCGTTTTATCGTTGATAGCGTTTTCGATATTTGCAAGGTCCAAGGCGTCCACTTCGCGTGCTTCGATTTTATATTTCGGTAAGCGGTCGGCAAATAAATTATGCGTTCCGCCGTAAAGCGTATCCGATGAAATAAAATTATCGCCGGAAGCACATAAGGAGAATACGACGCTGGAAATAGCCGCCATTCCCGATCCGAAGGCCAAAGCCGCCTCTCCCCCTTCAAGAAAGGCCATTTCCCGTTCAAATGCGGTTTGTGTCGGATTGCCGAGACGCGTATATACATAACCTTCTTTTTCCCCGAGAAAAAGAGCGGCGCCGTCTTCCGCGCTTTTAAAAGCAAAAGTTGAACTCTGATAAATGGGAATGCCCAGCGCGCCGGTTTGCTGATCAACGCCGCCCGAACCGTGTACGCACAGGGTGGCAAATTTAGCTTTTTTCATATTATATCCGCTCATGACGCTCTCCGATTTATAAAATTAATCCGTTCACAAATTTACCTTGAATATTATTTAAAAGCAAGGCAGGAAGAAATAAATAAGAGGGGAACGGAAAGTTAAAAAATAGGGGATATTTCACTAAGTTTGATAAAAATAATCACGTTCCCATTTCGTTTATTTCCTTTCCTGAAGATATGGAGATCGCTTTTAGCGCCCCCGTGCACAGTTGCATTGGCAAAAAATGCCGCGCCGAATTACGGCAGCCCCTAAATGAATCCGGATGATAATGCATAATCAGATATAATACGAATGAGCTGGTTATATTATTGTCGAAATGGAGCAAAAGCAAATATTAAACAACAGAATTTGAACCGCTCTATTGTTGTTAATTATCAATTAAAGGTGATTACAATTTGTAAATATTGCCCCTCTTTGTGGGTCACATCGAGAACGGCGTTATAATCTTTTAAAGCGCCCTCAAGTTGATCCGATATAACAGGCAGTTCCGTCGCTTCCGTGAAAGCGGCAAAACTTAACATAGAACCGTTACGGTGTGCATTAAGAGATATTTCTATAGCTCGGTCAGTTAACGGCGTTAAATAATTAATGATATAATTAATTACCTTTATTAAGGGCGTCGGATCGTCCGTTTCCAACTCGCAGTCAAACTCTAAGGTCATATTGGCATTCATACCCTTCTTTTCTTTAATCATCAACATTAAATCACGCAAATCCATGATATCAGCCCTTTCTTAAAATATAGGTATCGATATTTTATTATATCGGAATTTCAAAAACAACATATTTCAAACATTTTCAATATTTTTTGCATGCTCTCAATTATAGATTTATTCTTTCGAAAGAATGACAAACGTTAGCGTTTATTCCTTCAAACCTGTCATTCCGTAATAACACCCACTTGTCATGCCGTGTTTAATAAATTCGTATCGGCTTTTCCTCAGCGCAAAGGGATCTTAACCCAATTCTCTATAGAAGACTCCACTTTTATTATGTGCCGTGGAAATAACATCTCGGCTTATTTCTTTACAGGATAATAAAATATAAGCAGAAAAGTATCAAATATGCAAAAAATAAGCAAAAACCGCCTCCGTTTCCAAAATCAGGATTGTATAGAAAGGTTAAATTTACTATTTTTTATCTTTACAAAATGATACGGAGCGGAAGATGCAAGTTTGGGTTGACGCCGACGCCTGTCCTCGGGCAGTTAGAGACATATTAATTAAAATGGCCGTTCGTTTAAAGATAAACGTAACTTTTGTTTCCAATCAAAGACACCATATTCCCCGCTCCGAATTTCTTGATACAAAGCAAGTTGCCGGCGGATTTGATATCGCCGATGAATTCATTATAGAGCGGGCATCTGCTAATGATCTGATCGTAAGTTCCGATCTTCCTCTCGCGGCTGCATGTATTAAAAAAAAATCCTATGTCCTAACCCCGCGAGGACGTTTATTTGATGCGGACAATATTCATGAAGCGCTGACCCTGCGCAACTTGAAAGAAGAACTACGATCCGGCGGTATTAAAACAGGAGGTCAAAAACCTTTTTCAAATAAAGATAAAGAGCGATTTGCCAATCAATTAGACCGTTTTATTCGTAATTATTGGAAATATTAGACCAATAGGCCAATTACATATCATTGGCTCCGAAATTGAGTCATTATTTTTTATGGATAAAATAGTTATACTCTTTTTTCAATCCAAAGCGTTTAATATTTTCCTCGCTCGGATGCGGTTTAAAATCATTGGGTGCGTAATATTTTACCGTATCCCAAATAATCTTACCGCCGATAACGCGCGGGTCCTTGGTCCGTCTTAAATACGCTTCCATTTTCCGCGATAGTTCTTTTTTCACCGATTGATATCTTTCAACGTAGGCCACATTTACCATTTGATCTACATCTTTTTTTATATCATATAACTCTTCCGCAGGCCGCTTGGCAAAGGCCAGTTTGTACAATAAATCAATTCCCCGTTCATTTTTATGCTCCAAGATATAATTCTTGGTAGGAGAAGGATAATGCTGCATGTGAGCATCCACATCTCCAAACAGCGGCGGATCGCCCGCCGGCCAGCGATCGGGTTCGTAATTTCGGATGTAAAGATAGTCATCCGTTCGAATGGCCCTTCCCGGATATCCCAGACCGTTCTTGCGGCACAGCGCATGTCTTTCTCTGCCCGTTACAATAAAGTCACGCTCTTTTTCTACGCGACCCGAATCAGCGGATTTTAAAATATTTACAAGACTCTTGGCGGTCATCCCCTGAGGGATATCCAGCCCGGCAATCTGCAAAAAAGTCGGAGCCAAATCATTTAAATTAGCAAAATCGCTTACCGTTCTTGCGCCGGGAAAATGATTTTTCCAATAAAATATCAAAGGAACCCTAACGCCGAAATCATATAAATTAGCCAAGCCGCGCGGCATCTGCCATCCGTTATCGCTGCATATTACAACAAGCGTATTGTCCCAGTCACCTTTGGCTTTTAATACTTTTAAAATATCGGCAACCTGATCGTCAAAACGCTGAACTTCGAGATAATAATCGCAGATATCGCTGCGCACAATATCGTTATCAGGCAGGTAAGCGGGAACATGAACCTTTTTGATATCCAACCCTGCGGCGACGCCGCAACCAACTTCATAAGGACGATGGGGTTTATGACTACTGAACCAAAAACACCAAGGCTGATTTTTTTCATTTGCTTTCAAAAACGTTTCAAAGGATTTATAGCGTTTACCCGCCGGGTTAAATTTTCGGCCGCTCTCTTTAACGCTCCCCGGCCCCCATCCCTTGCCCTGACTTCCGACAAAATAACCGGCTTCTTGCAAAATATCGGTATATAGCGGAAATTTTTTAGGCAATATACCGTGAAGATTCGCCCCTTGCTCCAATCTCCAGATATCCTGCCCGCTTAACATACCTGCCCTGGCCGGAGAACAAGACGGCGCCGCACAATAGGCGTTGGTAAACTTCACCCCACCCGCGGCAATACGATCGATTGTCGGTGTTTTTACCAACGGGTCCCCATAACATCCCAAATGATTCCATGATTGATTATCCGACATCAACAGAAGAATATTGGGTTTTTTTGTTTCGCTTTTATTACAAGAAAACAATAAAAACATTAACGCCAATAAAAAATGAATTATGTACCGGTGTTTAGCATACATCATAACGCTCCCTAAGATATTTTCACAGTTAACATCCGGTTTTTAAAAAATCTACGGAGTCGCGACTCTTAAAGCAAAAAATTGTTGTCATATTCTATTGAGGCTTTCGCTATTTTTCTAATTTTCTAAAAGTTTATTCGGATACTAAAAAATTTGACACGCGTTATTTTGTACCGTAAATTCCGGCTTTCGTTGGGGCTGTAGCTCAGTTGGGAGAGCGCTTGAATGGCATTCAAGAGGCCAGGAGTTCGAGCCTCCTCAGCTCCACTTTAAGCCGCTGATTTTTAATCGGCGGCTTTTTTTACGCTATTTATTCTATATTTGCCGAGTTTTTATTATAATTTTTTTGTAATTCTGTTTTTTTTTCGTAGCTTTGCCCGACTTTAACAAATACAATAATTTACAGGGAGAATAAAGATGACCAAAACAGCAGAATGTCCGGTTTGCGGCGCTGACGTTGAGCTTCCGGAAGGAACTGTTCAGGGCGAATTAATCACTTGCCCCGATTGTGGCGTTGAGTTGGAAGTTATCAGTTTAGATCCTCCGCAAGTTGAAGAAGCGCCTCAGGAAGAGGAAGATTGGGGAGAATAAATTGGTTAAAATTCTCGACTCCACTTTGCGTGAAGGCGAACAAACACCCGGCGTCTATTTTGACGGGCATATAAAGTTAGCCATAGCCGATCATTTGGATGCTATCGGCATTGATATTATTGAAGCCGGCCATCCCATGGTTACCAAAGAAATTCATGAAGCCGTTCAACAGGTTGCCAATCGCGGCCTCAAGGCTGTGGTAGGAGCGCATTCGCGATCCGTTAAAGCGGATGTGGATATGGCTCTGGAATGCGGCGTAGGCTTTCTCGGTATTTTTTACTGCGTTTCGGAGGAACGTTTAAGCGGCGTCTTTAAAAAAGAGTTGAACACCGCCATCGATCAAATTGCCGCCATGATAGCTTATGCCAAAGAGCAAAAACCGGATTTATTAATTCGTTATACGCCTGAAGATACCGTACGCTCAAAATTCCAGAATGTACTCGACGCTTCCTGCGCGGCCGTTGAAGCCGGCGCCGATATTATAAGCGTGGCCGACACAACCGGTTATATGATTCCCGGAACCAACCATAATATGTATGATTATATCGCTCGCTTGAAAGAGGAACTCGACAAAAAAGACCACCGTCCAATGATTGCCGTACATTGCCACAACGACCTTGGTATGGCGCTGGCAAACGCCATGGACGGTTATCGCGCCGGCGCTGAAATTATCGACGCCTCCGTTCTCGGACTCGGAGAGAGAGCGGGAATCGTTGATTTAGCCCAACTTATTATCGCCTTAACCGACGAATTTCACGAAGGACAAAGATGGCATGCCGATAAATTAATGGAACTCTACCAACTGGTCAGTCAATATTCCGGCGTTCCCATTCCCGTTAACTTCCCTATTATGGGCAAAAATGCATTTACACACTGCGCCGGCGTGCACACCCATGCCGCTATTAAAAATCCCGCTCATTACCAAAGCCTTAATCCTTCCTTGGTCGGCAGGGAGATGAAAGTATCCTTAGACCACATGTCCGGCGTTTCTTCCCTTGAATGGGCGCTCGATAGGCTTAACATTGAGCTGGAAAAAGATATTTTAATGCACGTACTGGAAATCGTAAAGTCAATCGGTCAAAAGGGCCGTACGGTTGACCATACCGAATTAAAGCATATCGTTGAGTGGTGCCTTAAGCATCCCGCAAATAATTAATAATTCCTTATAACATAGAAAAATATAAAAGCAAAGAAAAGGGTTACTCTTTTTTATTTATAATCATAACTAAGATAAAAAACTTGAAAAATTTTGCATTTAAAGAATAGATTCAATTCAACTAAATAAAAAATTAACCATTAAATAAAGGATATTATGATGAAAGTAGGATTTTTGCATTCGTTGATTCGAAAAGATGAAAAACTGTTAATTACCGAATTCAATAAAAGAAAAGAGGTTGAGCTGGTAATGATTGACGATCGAAAACAGATTTTTCATCTCGGCAAAAAGCGAGTGGATGTGGATGTGATTGTGGAACGTTCCATCAATCACTCCAGAGCGCTGCATGCATTGATCCTGTTCGAAAACAACGGTATCACTTGTGTAAATCGTTCCGATGTTGCCTTAACCTGCGGCGACAAACTGCTAACATCCAAGGCCTTGACGGCGCATAATGTTCCACAGCCTGATGTCAGCATCGCCTTTACGGAAGAATCGGCTATCGAGGCCATTGAAGAAATGGGTTATCCGGTAGTTATTAAACCGGCCGTCGGTTCATGGGGACGTTTACTCGCTAAAATTAACGATCGCGACGCCGCCGAAGCGCTATTGGAACACAAAACGATTCTCGGCAGTTATCACCATTCGATATTTTATATTCAAAAATATATAGAAAAACGAGGCCGCGATATTCGCTCTTTTGTCGTAGGCGATGAGTGCATAGCGGCCATTTATCGCACTTCGGAACATTGGATTACCAATACGGCAAGAGGCGCAAAAGCCAGTAAATGCAAAATAACCGATGAAATTCGCGATCTCTCTTTACGCGCAGCTAAGGCTGTTGGAGGCGGCGTTGTGGCCATCGACCTTTTTGAAACTAATGACGGATTATTGGTAAACGAAGTGAATTATACGATGGAATTTAAAAACAGCATCGATACAACCGGCGTAAATATTCCGGCCTATATCGCCGAATATGTTATCGAAAAAGGACGGGGAGAATAAATTATGGAAAAACTAAAGGTATCCATTATCGGCGGTTCCGGCTATACCGGCGGCGAACTGTTGCGCATTTTACTATTTCATCCCTATGTTGAAATTAAACAGGTGACATCGGAACGCTTTTTCGGCAAACTGATACATAAAGCGCATCCCAATCTACGCAAAGGTAGCGCTCTTAAATTCAGCAGTATCGATGATATCGAACCGTGCGATGTTTTGTTTTTATGTTTACCGCATGGACAGTCACAGGAAAAAATCGATTTTTATAAAGATAAAGCAAAAAAAATAATCGACCTTAGCGCCGATTTTCGTCTTGACGATGAACAACTGTATGAAAAATGGTATAAAAAACCGCACGCGCGCCCGGATTTGTTGAAAAAATTTGTTTACGGTATTCCCGAATTACGCCGTGGAGAGATGAAAAAGGCCGCTTGGATTTCCAGCGCCGGTTGCAACGCTACGGCTACGATTCTCGGCCTTTATCCCCTATTTAAAAATAAATTGGTATATACCGACCGTACGGTTGTGGAAGTAAAAGTCGGTTCAAGCGAGGCGGGCAATAAAGCTACTTCAGGCTCGCATCATCCGGAAAGAAGCGGCTGCGTACGTTCCTTTGCGCCTACCGGACACCGTCACGTAGCCGAAATGGTGCAGGAGCTGGATTTCGGCGAAACGGTAAATATCCATTTTTCCGCAACGGCAATCGATATGATACGCGGCGTTCTGGCAACCAGTCACGTTTTCCTTAAAGAAAAAATGGACGAGAGGGATATTTGGAAAATCTACCGTAAAGAATACGGCACGGAACCGTTTATCCGTATTGTTAAAGAACGCGACGGCAATTATCGCTACCCGGAACCGAAAATTCTCGCCGGCACCAATTATTGCGACATCGGTTTTGAGATAGACCCGCTTTCCAACCGTCTCGTTGTAATCAGCGCTATCGATAATTTAATGAAAGGGGCGGCCGGCCAAGCGGTACAAGCGTTTAATATAATTAACGGAATAGAAGAAACAACGGGGTTGGAATTCCCCGGTTTACATCCGGTTTAAAAATATGTGCAGATTACTTTATGTGCGCAGCCGACAGCCCTTCGAGATTTATGAACATTTGGAAAAATTTTCTATTGTTGCAAAAAACAGCAAGGAATATCAGGGACACGGCTGGGGATTAGCGCGGCTTGTTAAAGGGCGATGGCGCCATTATAAAAACATCAAACCCATTTGGAAAGATGATTTGGGACAATTCGGAAAAACAACACTGCTAATGGCACACGCACGCAGCGCTTATCAAGATAAAGATATTATCGTTGAAAACAATATGCCTTTTTATGATGAAAAATATATTTTCATTTTCAACGGTGAACTGCACGGCGTAAAAATTAATGCCGAGGGACGTATAGGCGCTGAAAAAATCTTCAACTTTATCAAACGATTCGATAAAGGCGATATGTTTGACGCGCTTGCAAAAGGCGTCGAAATAATCAATAAACGCAGCCGTTATATCCGCGCCATGAACATTATCATCGGCGATGAAGAAAAAGCTTATGTCTCTTCGCTATTTAATGAAGATGAAGATTATTTTACCATGCATTATAAAAAGAGCGCGGACAGGTTAATTATATGCTCGCAGCCCTTTGACAATGAAAAGGATTGGCAAAAAATCAAGAATAACAGTGTGGGAGTTCTATAATGATCATAATAAAAATCGGCGGCGGCAACGATATCAATATAGAAGGCATTATCGCCGATCTTGCCGAGCTTGAAGAACAATTTATTATTATTCACGGCGCCAATGCGCTTCGCGATCAATTGGCCGAACAACTCGGCTATAGTAAACGCGTAGTTACTTCGGTTTCCGGATACAGCAGCGTCTTTTCCGACGAACAGGCTTTGGATGTTATGATGATGGCCTATTCCGGTCTGCGCAATAAACGCGTAGTTGAATTATGTCAGAAAAAAGGCATTAACGCGATAGGTCTTACTGGTTTGGACGGACGTCTCATTCAAGGACGGCGCAATCGCGGTATCCGTGTAAAAGAGAACGGGAAATTATTAATGTTAAAGGATTTTTCCGGCAAACCACAATCTATTAATATCGATTTGTTAAATATTTTAATGGATAACGGTTATACTCCCGTTCTCAGCGTACCGATTATTGATGAGAACGGTTATGCTATTAACACCGAAAACGACGATATTGTTACGGTTCTGCAAAACGCCATCCATGCAGATAAAATTATTCAACTGAT
>Ga0256833_1002995_pt1 | contig 11672 bp, 9 predicted proteins | sample 356284metaG_FD_190535 | JGI IMG/M metagenome (GOLD analysis project Ga0256833, IMG submission 190535) | Hydrothermal vent microbial communities from Mid Atlantic Ridge, Atlantic Ocean - 356-284 | ecosystem: Environmental > Aquatic > Marine > Hydrothermal vents | place: Atlantic Ocean: Mid...
ACACAGTGTCATATCTGGGAAAACCCTTACAGGCATATCATTTGTGTTATAAATACACAGATTGATATTCCCTTCAAATCCCGGTTCAAGGAAACCTGAATTCGTTAGAAAAAGACCCATTTTAGCGAGTCTAAACTTAGGCTGTACATAAACCATTACGTTATCAGGAACTTTAAGGTACTCTAAAGACTCAAAAATAAGAAATCTCTGTGGTTCTATTACAACTCCTTTTTCTGAAATATAGTCCTGCTCAACTATGTTTATGTAAGGATTTTTTAAATCAAGCATCTCTATTTCAAGTTCAATTTCTTTTGGATACCTGTAATATCTGTTTGATATTTTGATATCAACATAAGCAGAAAAAAGTTGAAAAGCCTCATCAAAAGGCTGAATTTGAATTTCCCCTTTATCTACAAGCCTTTTTATTTCTTTTTCTGAAAGAAACAATTTTTACTCCCTTTAGTAAATTAAGGTGGCTACAGAGCCACCTACTACTGTTTTGCAAGTCTTAAAACTTCTTTTACAAGTTTTTCAATACCTTCAGCTACATCTTTAATGGTTTTTCCTTCCATATAAGCAGGGGTTGAAACTATTTTGTGTTCTTCATCAACAAGAGCTTCTGAAACTGGGCAGACAAGGTGCTGTTGTCCCATCGCTTCTATTGCTTTAGCTACATCTTCATCGCTACCAATTGTTAGTTTTGCCTTAGCTTCCCTTAAAGCAGCAGCGACTATAACAGGGGATATACATACAGCTCCTATAGGTTTTCCCTTTTCAAACATCTCAACAAGAAGTCTTTTTACTTCAGGTATAACGTCTGCTTCTGCTCCTTTCTCAAGGAAGTTTGAAAAGTTTTTCGCAACACCATACCCACCAGGCATTATAAGTGCATCAATATCATCTGCTGAAACTTCATTTATGTCTTTTATGTTCCCCCTTGCTATTCTTGCAGCTTCAACAAGAACATTCCTTGTTTCGTCTGTTTTCTCCCCTGTAAGATGGTTTATGACTTCTTTTTGTGGTATATTTGGAGCCATACAAACAATCTCTGCTCCTTCTTTATCAAGGAAATAAAGGGTTAGTGTTGCTTCGTGTATTTCTGCTCCATCAAAAACCCCACAACCTGCAAGTAAAACTCCTACCTTCATTCGCTTTCCCTCCTTGGATGGTTAGAATTTTACACAGGAATATTGTAAACTAATTTACTGAAACAATTATCAGGAGGCAAGGAATGTATCCGTTGGAAGTGGTTACCCCTGAAGGTATTATATACAAAGGAGAAGTTAGTCAGACTGTAATAAACACAGCTGATGGAGAGATAGGTGTTTTAGAAAACCATATGCTTTTATTAACAAATGTTGTCCCTGGGAAACTAAGAATTGAAAAGGAAGGCGAAGAACCTAAAGAGTTTGCTGTTACTTATGGAATAATAGATGTTAGAGGGGATAAAGTTATAGTATTAGTTGAAGAAGCTTTTGAAATTGGGGAGATAAACGTAGAAAGGGAAAAAGAGCTTCTTAAGGAAGCAGAAGAGAAACTTGCAGAAAGGGAAAAACTTTCTTTAGAAGAAATAGAAAGATTTGAAAGACTAAAAGAAAGAGCTGAAGTACTTCTTGAACTTGCTGGTGTTAAAGTTCATTAATGGAAGTAAAAGATGATGAAACCCTTTCCCCGTTTATAAGGGGAAAGGTTCATATTATTCAGAAAAAAAGAGGATATAGATTTAATTTAGATAGTGTCCTCCTTGCAGATTTCATAAAAATCAAGAAGAAAAAATCTAAAATAATAGACCTTGGGACAGGTTCAGGTATTCTTTTAATTCTTCTTTCTTTGAAGTATAAAGACCCTGAGTTTTATGCCCTTGAAATTCAGGAAACCCTTTTTGATTTAGCAAAAAGGAATTTTTCTTTAAATAAAATAAAAGTAAATCTTCTCAATGGAGATGTAAAAAACATAAAAAAACTTCTTCCACCCCAATCTTTTGATTACGTTATAACTAACCCTCCGTACTACAAAACAGAAGGTAAAAAACCAGAAAATGAAGAGTTAAAGATAGCTAAGTTTGAGGAGAAAGCCTCTGTTGATGACTTTATAAAAGCAGCTTTTTATCTATTAAAGGACAACGGTAGTTTTTTTATGGTAAACCAGAGCAATAGATTAGCTGAGATACTTTACAAAATGAAAAAAAACAGACTTGAGCCTAAAAGGGTTCGTTTCATATATCCTTCTTATAGGGAACAGTCATCTCATTTCCTCGTTGAAGCTGTAAAAAACGGAAAAGAAGGAAATATAGTTGAAAAACCTCTTATTGTTTATAAGGACCCAAAGGAGAAAGTTTACACTGAAGAGGTAAACTTTCTCCTTGAAAGATTTGTTTAAAGTTCAAGGGATTTTTCTTCTATTATTCTTTTTGCTTTCTGGATAAACTCTTCAACAGGAACACTTCCAACATTACCTTTTTTCTTTGTTCTAACTGCAACAGTATTACTTTCTGCTTCTTTATCTCCAACTACAAGCATATACGGTATCTTCTGAAGCTCTGCATCCCTTATCTTTTTATTCATTCTCTCGTTTCTCTCATCAACTTCTACCCTTATACCTGCATCTTTTAATTTTTTCTCAACTTCCTTTGCATAAGGAATATGGGTATCAGCAATAGGTATTATCTTAGCCTGAACAGGGGAAAGCCAGAGGGGTAGCTGTCCTGCATAATGCTCAAGGAGAACACCTATAAACCTTTCTATTGAACCAAATATAGCCCTGTGTATCATATACGGTCTGTGTCTCTGGTTATCCTCTCCTATGTAGTACATATCAAACCTTTCAGGAAGGTTAAAATCAAACTGGACAGTTGAACACTGCCACATTCTACCAATTGCGTCTTTTATTTTAACGTCAATTTTAGGACCGTAGAATGCTCCTCCTCCTTCATCTATCTCATAATCAAGTCCTACACTTTCTATAGCTTTCCTCAGGGAATCTGTTGCAACTTCCCACATTTTGTCATCGCCAACAGACTTTTCAGGCCTTGTTGAAAGGAATATCTGAAACTCATCAAAACCATAGCTTCTCAGTGTATCAAGTATAAGCTGAAGGACTCCTTTTATTTCTTCTTCCACCTGGTCTTCTCTACAGATAATATGGGCATCATCCTGGGTAAATCCCCTTACCCTCATCAGTCCATGGAGAACTCCACTTCTTTCGTATCTGTAAACAGTCCCAAGTTCTGCGAGTCTTATTGGTAGTTCTTTATAAGAACGCTGTTTTGATTTGTATATCTCAACATGGAAAGGACAGTTCATTGGTTTTACAAAATAACCTTCTTCTTCAATTTGCATTTCCGGAAACATATTTTCCCTGTAAAAATCAACGTGTCCACTTGTTTTCCATAGTTGCTCTTTTCCAACGTGGGGAGTATAAACAAGCTGGTAACCTCTTTTTATATGCTCTTCTTTCCATGCATTCTCAATCTGATTTCTTATAACAGCTCCTTTAGGAAGCCAGAGTGCTAAACCTCCACCTATATCTTCAGTTATTAAGAAAAGCTCAAGTTCCTTTCCAAGTTTTCTATGGTCTCTTTTTTTAGCTTCCTCAAGCATATTTAGATATTTTTTCAGCTCTTTTTCTGTCCAGAATGCTACACCGTATATTCTCTGGAGCATAGGATTTCCTTCTTTTCCTCTCCAGTATGCCCCTGCAAGAGAAGTTAGTTTAAATGCCCCTGCTTCACCTGTTGAAGGAATGTGTGGTCCTCTACATAAGTCTACAAAATCACACTGGGTATAGACTGATATAGGTTCTCCTTCAGGTATCTGATGTTTTATTATGTCTATTTTGTAAATCTCTTTTTTGTTCTCAAAAAGTTTTATAGCTTCTTCCCTTGGTATTTCTTTTCTTTCAACAGGACAGTTTCTGTTTATTATTTCTCTCATTTTTTCTTCTATAACAGGTAAATCCTCTTCTGTAAGCCTTTTCCCCTCTATCTCTACGTCATAGTAAAAACCGTTTTCTGTTGTTGGTCCTATACCAAGGTGTACATTTTTGTCTCCATAGAGTTCTTTTAAAGCCTGAGCCATTATATGGGCTAAAGAGTGTCTTAAAAGCTCAAGACTTTCAGGGTCTTTTTTTGTTAAAAACCTTAACTCTCCACCTTCTCTTATAGGTGTATGTACATCAATAATTTTTCCGTTTAAAACACCACCTATAACATTTTTTACTTTTTTGCCTTCACCTTCTAAAGCAGTGATTACATCTTTTATAGTAATTCCATCTTCAAACTCATACTCCCCAAACCTGTTTATGTTTAATTTCAACATTTATACAGATGCCTCCTTCGTGTTTTTTTGGAAATCAATATTTTATCACTGTTTCTTCTTTTCTTTTAAAGCCTTTATTAAAACCACCTGTGGTTTTACGTCAATTATTTTCAGTCCAGAAACAGATTTCACAGACACATGTAGTATATTTTTTCCAGGTTTTATTTTTCTTCCATCTACAAAAGCTTTTATGTTTGATATATCAACAGTGGTTAAAGATGTTTTATACCCTTCTACAACAACAAGAACTTTGTCTGGCTTTATTTTTGTTATCACAATGTTTTCTGGAACGTTTTTAATCTCAACAGGGGTGTAAAACTCTATTTTCGTCTTTTGCATACTTGTTATATTCAGCCACAGTAGAAAAGCGACAAGAAGGGAAAGTATTTTAAGATGAAGATTTTCAAGTATAAGTTTTTTTAACTTTTCCATTTGCCAGTCCTTAATTTTTCAAGGGTTTTTGATATTTTTTTGGCTAATTTTTCGTATTTTTTTGAAGGACTAACTTCAAGAAGGCTCATAAGTCTTTTTTTAAGTGTCAAACTGTCAAGGTTTCTGTAAAGTCTTCCATCAACAGCAAGGGATATTTCTCCCCTTTCTTCAGAAACAATAAGGGCTATTGCATCTGTTTCTTCAGATATTCCTATCCCGGCTCTGTGCCTTGTTCCTATGTTTTTTGGTATGTTTGGATTTATTGTAAGTGGTAGAAAACATCTTGCTGTTGCTATCTTTTGCTCTTTTATAATAACTGCTCCATCGTGGAGGGGAGTCTGGGGGGTAAATATTGATATCAAAAGCTCTATTGTTATTTCCCCGTTAATCTTAACACAACCTTCTGTGTAGTTATCAAGGTCTATATTTCTTTCAAAAACAATTAAGGCTCCTATTTTTCTTTCAGCCAAAAACGTTGATGCCCTTACAATTTCATCTATAGCTTTTTTTCTTGATAAAAACAGGTTTCTGAATATTCCTGTCTCTCCAAGCTTTGCCAGTCCCCTTCTCAGTTCCGGCTGAAACAGAACAATAATAAGGAATATACCTACACTCCAGAGGTTATCAAAAATCCATTCTACAGTTCTCAGCTCTATAATTCTTGCTAAAAGCCATACAGAAAGAATGAGAAATATACCTATAAGTATCTGCCATCCTCTTGTCCCAATAAGAAACTTCAAAAGGTAGTAAATAAGTGTAGCTACAATCAGTATGTCTAAAACATCATTCCACCTTATTGAGTTTATGACGTTTATTATCCAGCTAAAGTTCTCAAACAAGTCTGTATCCTCTTATTGTGTCTAACATTGTTAAAAACTCTACTGTTTCTTTTACATCGTGGGTTCTTACAATATGTGCCCCATTTAAAACGGCGAAAGCTGTAGCTCCAAGACCTCCGTATAATCTTTCTTTAGGGGGAATATCTTCTTTCCCAAGTAGGTTTTTCAGGATAAGACCTATGAAAGATTTCCTTGAGATACCTATCAAAATCGGATATCCAAGAATTTTAAACTCTCTAAGCCTTTTTATTATCTCTATGTTGTGTTCTACGTTTTTTCCAAAACCTATTCCTGGGTCTATAATAAATCTATCATTCCTTATACCGTGCTTTATTCCATACTCTATCTGATTTCTTAAAAAATCTACTATATCCCTTACAACATCATCATAGTAAACATTCTTTTGCATATTCTGGGGATTTCCTTTTGTGTGGTTAACAATAACAGGACAGTCATACCTGCTTACAACTTCTGCCATATTTGGGTCAAAACTCATTCCACTTATATCGTTAACTATATCTGCCCCTTCATCTAAGGCGAGTCTTGCAACTTCAGATTTGTAAGTGTCTACTGATATTAAAAAATTATCCCCAAGTTCTTTCCTTATAGCTTTTATAACAGGAATAACCCTTGAGATTTCTTCTTCTAAAGGAACAGGTGTAGCTCCTGGTCTCGTGGATTCTCCTCCTATATCAATAATATCTGCTCCATCCTCAAGCATCTGTGCAGCCCTTTCTACAGCCTTTTCTATACGGTTAAACTCTCCACCATCAGAAAAAGAATCAGGGGTTACATTAAGTATTCCCATTACAGCTGTTTTATTCCCAAGATTTAAAAACTTTCCTTTGTAATTTATTTTGAACTGGGATTTATGTATATTTACCCACTGCTGGGTTAATATCTTTGCTTCCTGTGATTTCCCTTCAGATTTTAAAGTAGATATAACCTCTTTGAAATCATCTTCATCTTTTACTATTACAGGTTCTTTAAAAGGGTCTGAAAAAACTATTCTGTAAACCTCAACGTCCTGTGGAACTATGTAAGGGTTCATTTTTTCTCCTTTCACTTTAATCCAGGGAATAATATTTTAAACATTATTAAGCCAGATATTTTTGAAATTTTCGTGAATTTTTTCCTGTTAGATAAATAAGCAAAAATATTACTTTTTTCATAAAAGTTTCATCACAGTTTCTATATATTGATTGAAACCAGTAAGGTTATAAATTGAGAATTAAATCTGTATCTGAGAGAAGTAAATGGCTATATCACCTGAAACTGTTGAAGAAGTAATTAGGGTAGCAAATGTTTATGATGTTATTTCCCAGTATATAAACCTTGAAAAAACAGGTTCAAACTACAGGGCTTTGTGTCCATTTCACCCGGAAAAAACACCTTCTTTTATGGTTTCCCCACAGAAAAACATTTTTAAGTGTTTTGGTTGTGGTAAAAGTGGAAATGCAGTTAAATTTGTTATGGAATACGAGGGGATATCTTTTCCTGAAGCTATTGTAAAAATAGCCCAGCAGTATAACATTCCAGTTAAATACACAAAAGAAGATGAAAATAAAGATTTATTAGGACTTTACAATGTAGTAAAAAAAGTAGCTTCCTTTTACAAAGAACAGTTAAAAAAATCAGAGAAAGCAAAAAAATACCTGAAAGAAAGGGAAATAAACTACTCTACAGTTGATTTCTTTGAGATTGGATATTCTCCTGAAAACAGCAACATTCTCCTTGAGTACTGTAAAAAAGAAGGTATATCAGAAGAAGACCTAAAAAAAACAGGTATTATTTCCATTTATGAAAATGGGCAGATTGTTGATAAGTTTAGAGGTAGGGTGATTTTTCCTATAAAAGACCATAGGGGTAGAACTGTAGCTTTTGGTGGAAGAAGTATTGAAGAAAGTAAAACTCCTAAATACCTTAACTCCCCTGAAACACCTATATACTCAAAAAGCAAAGTTTTATATGGATATTATGAAGCCAGAGATATTCTAAGGGAAAAGAAAGAAGTAATCATAGTTGAAGGTTATTTTGATTTACTTTCCCTTTACCAGATAGGTATCAAAAATGTTGTAGCTACATTAGGCACTGCACTTACAGAAAAACATGCAGAACTTTTAAAAAAATTTGTAAACAGAGCATATTTAATGTTTGATTCTGACAAAGCAGGAAAAAACGCAGTTATAAGAGCATCTAAAGTGTTGTTATCTAAAGAAATAGAAGTATATTACATTCCACTGGAAAAGAAAGACCCTGATGAGCTTTCAAAGGAAGGAAGGAAAACTGTTGAAATGGTAATAAACTCTTCAAAAGATTTTCTACTTTATCTCCTTGACAGGATAAAAGAAACAACAGATTTGAAAAAAGAGAAAAAACTTATAGATTTATATCTTGAGATACTTTCTTACGTTCCAGATAAATATGTACAGGGGGTATACCTGAAAAAACTTTCAGAAGAAATAGGTATTCCTATCCAGTTTCTGGAGGTGAAAGAAAGGAAAAATCCAGTAGAAAAAGAAGAAAAAAATGTACTTGAAAGTAAGCTTTTTTATCCAGAAAAGATAATCTTAAAAACCCTTATTTTTGAGAAAGATAAATTATTGAGTATGTTTGAAGATTTTGATAAAATTGAAGGTTCCGAGTATTTTCTTTATCTGGTTAATTTGATTATTAATAACCAGTTGTCAGAGGGAGAGTTGGAAGAGATAAAATCCTTTGAAGTCCCTGTTGATACAAAAGCAGCTTTAGAGGCTTTAAAAAATCTCCATAAAAAATGGATAAAAACACAGATTGAACTATCGGCACTTTTTAATAAAACAGACGAAAATATCTTAAGCCTCATAATAAAAAACAATAAGGAGGATGTGATTGCTGATGATGATGCATGAAAGGGACGATGTCCAAAAACTTATCATCCTTGCAAAAGAAAAAGGTTATATAACCTACAAGGAGCTTTCAGAAACAATTGATGAAGACCTTCTCCTCTCTGATGAGCTTGAAGAGCTAATTGAGTACCTTAACAGTCTGAATATAGATGTTGTAGAAGAAGGAAAACCTGAAGAGTTTTCCGGAGATGGGACAGACTATTTAGGTATTGATTTCTCTGATGATGTATGGTCAAAAACAGATGACCCAGTTAAGCTTTATCTTAAAGAAATGGGAAAAATCCCTCTACTCACAAGAAGCGAAGAGATAAAACTTGCAAAGGATATTGAAAAGGGAAGAAAAAAAGTGTTCAGAGGACTTCTAAGAACATCTTTCTTAATGGAAAGACTGTTAGATGAATGGGCGAAAGTTGCTGATGGAAAGATGAAAGTTAAAGATATAGTCAATATTGATTTTGGAGATAAAGAGGACGAAGACGCTATAGATGAATCAGAAGTACTTGAAGCAGCTACAAAAGATTTTATAAACAAAGGACTTCAGCTTGCTTTAATGTACAGGGAGCTTAAGGATTTTGAAGACAAAATTATTAAAGACCCTGACAATGAAGAACTGAAAAAAGAGTTCATAAAAAAACATGCAAAGGTAAACAGATTTGTAAAAAGTCTGAATATAAAATTCACTAAGCTTGATAAAATAGCAGACGAACTGAAAGACCTGTACCAGAGATTAAAAAGAAAAGAGAAAGATTTAAACAAAAGAATTAAAAAACTCCAGAAAATAGATTCAGACATAGATAAATTACTTAAAGGTGATTACTCAGACCCAGAAATACTCAAGAAGATTGAAGAGAATGGATTTTCATTTGGTAGATTTGAGATACTCAGAACAGAAGTGCTTAAACTACAGGAAGAGGTCGCTGAACTCAGAGAAAAAATAGGAACTGTTCCCGGTGAGTTTGATTATGTAATGAAAATGATACAGGAAGGAAGACACGAAGTTAACGAGACAAAACAGAAAATAGTCCAATCAAACCTCAGACTTGTTGTATCTATAGCTAAAAAATACACAAACAGGGGACTCCAGTTCTTAGACCTTATACAGGAAGGGAATATCGGTCTTATGAAAGCTGTTGATAAATTTGATTACAAAAAAGGTTATAAGTTCTCAACATACGCTACATGGTGGATAAGACAGGCTATCACAAGGGCTATAGCTGACCAGGCAAGAACAATAAGAATACCTGTACATATGATTGAGACTATAAACAAAATAGTTAGAATATCCCGTTCAATGGTTCAGGAGCTTGGAAGGGAACCAACCCCTGAAGAGATTGCGAAAAAAGTAGGAATGCCTGCAGAAAAAGTTAGAAAAATTCTAAGAACTTCACAGGAACCTATATCCCTTGAAACACCTATTGGTGATGATGATGAATCACACCTTGGTGATTTTATAGAAGATAAAACAGTCCTTTCTCCAGAACAACATGTTCTCAGGCAGGCTTTAAGACAGCAACTTGAAGAAGTGTTATCAACCCTTTCTGAAAGAGAAGAACAGGTTTTAAGATACAGATTTGGTCTTGAAGATGATACAGAGTATACCCTTGAACAGGTTGGTAAGAAGTTTGGTGTTACAAGGGAAAGAATAAGACAGATTGAAGCAAAAGCATTAAGAAAACTAAGACATCCACACAGGGCTAAATACCTTAGACCTTTCTGTGAAGACTAAAAAAAGCCCCTTTAAAGGGGCTTTTTAAACTTTTATCTGGAGCTGATGCTGGTACATCTCTATAATCTCTTTTTCTGTGGTAGCATCTTCAGGTCTTTTATCAAACCTGTACCTTCCTGTAAAACGGGGAAATCTGAGACCAAGACCTCTGTTTAGTTTTATCTTATCCCAACCACAGGTATGAACAGGACTCAAAGTAAGTTCTGCTCCTGCTATTTCAAGGACAAGGAAGGGTTCATACCATATATCTGCTGTTAGTATTGAGTTTACCCTTGGGTGTTTATGGTCTATCTGGTGAGGAGCAAGTAGCTCATCAAGTTTCTTAAAATCGTCTTCTGTAAAACCTGTTCCAACCTTACATACTGTTTTAAACTGGTCTGTATCCGGGTCATAACAGGACATAAGCAAAGAACCAAATTTCCCTGCCCTCTGCCCTTTACCATAAAAAGCACCAACAACAACAAGGTCAAGGGTATCTGCAAGGTAAGATTTGTAGTCCCTTTTATATTTAATCCACAAAAATCCCCTTTTCCCTGCCTGATATATAGAATCTTTTTTCATTGATTTACATACAAGCCCTTCACAACCGTTTTCTATAGCCTCATGGAAGAAAGATTCAAGTTCATCAACACCGCTTACAACCTTCCTTGTAGCGAGATTTATCCTGTCTGTGGTTTTTATGTTCTCTTCAAGAATTTTCCTTCTTTCTGGATAAGGCTTTAAAGTAAGGTCTTCTCCATTCAGGTACATAATATCAAATATAAAACCTGCTATCGGGTACATCATTATATGAAACCTTGTTACGTACTTTACTCTCCTGTTCATCAAATCCTGAAAAGGTCTTATTGCTCCAGAAGAAGGGTCTATAACAACAGCTTCAAGCTCAAGTATATACTCCTGAGGTGTCGTATCCTTAAGGAATTCTATAAGGTCAGGAAACTGGTCTGTTATATTCTCAAGTCTCCTTGAGAAAAGATAAAAAGTGTCTCCTTCCCTGTGTACCTGTATCCTTTCCCCATCGTATTTATATTCTGCTCCTGCCTTTCCTCCAAGTTTTTTTAGTATAAAAGAAGGTATAGCCATCCTTTCAGCAAGCATAGGTCTTATAGGTCTTCCTATCTGTATTTTTACCTTCTTTACTCCTTCAAGTCCCTCATTTGCAAGAACATAAGCAACATATCCAAGGTCTGATGTTATGTTGTAAGCCCTTTCTATAACAGCTCTGTTCTCTTTGTCCCCTGTAAATGCAATGGCAAGAGCGTCCATTATAGTGTTATCCCCTATCCCAAGTCTGAGTCTTTCTGTTATTGTTCTAAGGAGAAACTTGACTTCAAGGGGAGTAGCTTTTTTTAACAGACCTACAAAAAGCTCCATTTTCTTTTTTGAAGAGCCATACCCTGTAGTTTCAGCTATCTTCCTGAGAGTGTTGTACACCTCTTCCACTGTTAATTTTTTCTGTGGTTTCATTTTC
>Ga0256833_1002996_pt1 | contig 11671 bp, 12 predicted proteins | sample 356284metaG_FD_190535 | JGI IMG/M metagenome (GOLD analysis project Ga0256833, IMG submission 190535) | Hydrothermal vent microbial communities from Mid Atlantic Ridge, Atlantic Ocean - 356-284 | ecosystem: Environmental > Aquatic > Marine > Hydrothermal vents | place: Atlantic Ocean: Mid...
TCGCCTACACCCCTAACCGTGGGCGGGAGATGAAGTATTACTCCCGGTCTGAGCGAAGGCTGTGAGGACCACTTACCCGTCCGATCCCGCTCTTTTCTCCTGTAGTTGACGTTGGCCGCTGCTCCCTCGATCACCCCCCGGTTAACGCCGGGTGAGACCGCAATAATACCAGCCCAGCGGGACTAGGAGGCCTAGTTACCTGGAATCTCCTTAATTGGAAGCCAGCCATATGCTTGGAAGCATGGGAGGTTAGGCGGTATGTCTCAGCTTAGTATTTGGGAGGTTCGGTGGGCTATTCCTGCCGCGGTGGTTCGCGCGGCTGAGGAGATTGGCGGGGGTGGGCTTGAGGGCGTAATGAAGGGTCTGCGCTTGCTGGCTGAGAGGAGCGGGGAGGAGTGGGTTAGACTCCTCTCCCGGGAGCTACTAGCCGACCCGGAAAGGGTCGAAGAAATACTGGAGGCGCGCATACAGCCCGACGAGAAGCTAGTGGAGAAGATACTCCGGAGTATACGCTAGATCTCCAGCTCGTGGATCCTCCTTTTCGCCTCCTCTAGGAATATCTTTCGGAGGGCGTCCCTACTCCTGTATAGGATCTTGTGTGTCTCCTCGTCGTGGCTGTAGATGTACGCGTATAACAGTCTCACAGAGCTGACCCGGGCTAGAGAGTCGAGATAGATGCTGAGCATTGGCTCGAAAGTTTTAATCTTCTTAACATCGAAAATTTTAATATCCTGGAAATCAAGAATTATCCCCTCCGAAACATCCACATGCCCGGCCCTCCTGAGTGCCCGGTAGATAATCTCGATCAGATGCTTCCTGAACTCCTCGCTCTTAAGGGCGGAGAGAGCACTATTCACCCTATCGACGCTTAGAAACTCGTTGCCACCGCTCCCGCCTATCTTCCTCTTAATCTCGGCTAGCAGAACATCGGGCCGCTTCAACAGGGTAATTGGGAGAAGATCCCTCCTGGTCAGTAGGGATTTTGCCCATCTCCTACTCCTGGGAGACCCGCTTGTCGCGGCATTGTTGAGCAGGCTCATAATATCGGTATCGGAGTATAGGATCACGCCGTCACGGATGATCTCAGCCATCTTCTCAGCATTGTAGAGCTGGGAGGGGTCCTCGACCGCACTGAGAAGCTGTCTAGGCGCGAGCTCACCCCACTCCTCGAATATTGCCTCAACAGCCTTGGTGAGAGCAATGTTTATTGCAAGCACTTTATGGTGGTGATAAACGTTCTTGTACATCTTGTATCTCGCATCAAAAATATCCTCGAGAGCGCTCAACCCTCTCGGGTGAACAGATATCTCGCCCTCCCCCGAAACATGGAGTGCTTGGATAAGCCTGGCAGTGTCAACTTTGCCGTAGACGACGCCTGTCATTTCACCGTCCCGTTCGAGATAGTCGAGCCTGTCAGCATCCACAATATCGTGCGATATTATGCTGTGGAGCACTCTCAATGCCGTGGTTCGGAGGCCGAGCTCCTCTAGGGGACACTCGAAACCCTCCTCCGGGAAGAGCGCGCACTTCACAGATCCAACTAGACTCGACTCCTCCCTGTCAAGGATCCCCGTATCTCCTGCTAGAACAGTTAGGAACGCCCTCGTATACTCCTCGTGGAGCTTCCTGCCACCACCTCCCAGGCCAGACTTGGAGGCCTCACGCACTATCCTCTCTGCGAGATCCCTGCTTATAGGCTCCGAATCCAGCGAGCGGGCCCAGCCCGAGATCTCCATTATGTGTGAGAGGCTTATCTCTAGCTGGTGGCTCAAGGGCGGATGCCCTATATCGTGGAGTAAGCCTGTGAGCCGTGCTATGTTCATGAAATTCTTTGGGCCCTTATCGCAGGACTCGAAAAGGCTCGCGCAGAGATTAGCGTCGCGGGAGAGGAATAGTACTCTTTCCGCTATAAGGCCTGCCACGTGCATTGTTCCAACGCTGTGGCTAAACCTGGTGTGTGAGGCTCCTGGGAATACTAGATAGCTTAGCCCTAACTGTTTAACATCGTGCAGGCGTCTCAGGAAGGGGTGCTGCATAAGCCTATATTCTAGGTGTGTGAACGGTATGAACCCGTGTATGGGGTCTCTAACTACTCCTTTAGCCCGGGAGGGGTCCATCAAGCCTAGCACCCTCACTATACTGTCAGGGTCCGGGGAGGTGAACCGCATGCATGGAGGTGAAGGCCTAGCCGTTCTCCGCCCCTATCCTAATATGTTGTTCCTGGCCTCCTCCGGTGCTCGAGTCCTACCTGGCTCCTCTTCTCTCCTATCGGTTTGGTTTCAAAGCGTACAGGTATCATACCAGCCTATATAAGGTATTATCCGGAGCGTCCCCTAAAGGAGCACGTGAGATATACTCCGAGCCTTCCGACGCTAGCATAGTTAAATGCTGGGGTGTTAAACGTTGGAGGCTAGTGCTGGGATTGTAAACATTGTTGGGGCTGGTCCTGCAGGTTCTGCCCTGGCCAGCATGCTTGCAAGGCGGGGGTTCGAGGTTAGGGTTTACGAGCAGGCCTCCAAGCCTGGTCTTAAGCCTTGTGGTAGGGCGATACCTAAGAGCGTAGATCTCTCCAGGCTCGGATTGGAGCCTCCGGGCGAGTGTATTGTTAACAGGCTGGCGGGTGCTAGACTCTATGTTGATGGTGAGTTCGCGGTCGAAGTTACGGGGCTGGAAGGGTTTATTATTGATAGAACCTGCTATACTTCCATACTTCTAGATAATAATAATATTAATGTTTATTTTAAATCTCACTATGTTTGGAAGGCGAACACTGTAAAACTACACGACGGCACCATAGTACGCCTGCCCCCGGAGAATACAATACTAGCAGTGGGGAGCCCGGGCTACCAGGGCGAGAAGATAGATGCCGTCCAAGCCATAATACCGGCTAGTAGCAGCCTCCCCGTAGAGGATGAGAAGATAGATGTCTACTTTGACACTGAAATCCTAGGCTACTACTGGCTCTTCCCCAGAGGCGACGGCACAGTTGAAGCCGGAGTCGGAGGCTATAGGAGCGCAGGCGGGCTCCTCAAGCTACTGTACAAGTTCCTCGACCATATAGGGAGCGCCAAGCCCATACGAGTGGAGGGAGCAAAAATCGCGGTAGGGGGAGTGAACGTCCCCGAAGGCTGGCCTTTAAAGGTGGGGGAGGCTGCCGGGTTCGTGCTACCACTGACCGGCGAGGGGATACGCCCCAGCATTCTCTCAGCGGCCGCGGTGGCAGAAGCGATAGCGGGGGGTTCGGATCCTAGACGGTCAATGCTTAAGTCCAGGATGGCGGAGGCTGTCAACGCTCAGAGGTATATCCTGGAGAAGATGAAACGTCTCAAGCCGGAAGCCAGGAGGAAGGTTCTACTCTCAATACCTGGAGATCTCCACGCCAAGGTAGCCCTTGGAGAGTTCACGCTAGGCGAGCTTAAGAGGGCCGCCCTCACTAGGCCGAGGCTTATGGCAGTGCTGTTAAGATACTTGTTATAGCCGGGTCAAGCGAGAGCCTCCGGTCATTGCCGTCGGCGGCTCCCACGGTTTGCTATATTTCATCCCCACCCGGGGGGTTTTGGCGATCTCAGGAATCTAAATAGTTTAAAATGTAGTCTGCTATCTCGGCGAACCCCTCGCCGCCCGGTTTGGCGGCTACATAGTCTGAGCGCTTCTTGACTTCCGGGTCGGCGTCTCCCGGGCACGCCTTGAAGAATAAGGGTAGGAACATGTCTAGATCGTTCGGCGCGTCTCCAACAACGGCAACACTCCTAAGGTTCACGCCTAGGAGCTCGGCAGCCTTCTGGACCCCTACCGCCTTGCCCCCTCCAGGGGGCTGTATGTGTATGGCGTACCCGCTGTATAGGAGTCTCATGCCTTCCTTCTCGGCAAGCCTACGCGCCTGTTCGACCTCGTCCATGGTCACCGTTCCCGGGAGCGCCATGAAGGCTACGTCGTGGAACCTGAAAATGTTCTGCCAGCTCTCCTTGAAGCCTAGTTTTTTAATAGCCTCTATAAGCTCCCTGCTAGGCCTACCCTCGCATAGATGGTATATCTCGCCTTCATAGAAGACCACGCACCCGTTCTCCGCTATCGAGGGCCCGGTTGCCCCTATGTACCTGGAGAGGCCTGCGACGACTGGCACGCTATTACCGCTGACAAGTGAAACCCTGATATTGTGCCGTTCAAGCTCTCTTATTGCCCGGATAGCGTCCAGCGATATGAGTAGGACTCCTCTTCTGAGCGTTAGGGTACCGTCAACGTCTGTAGCCACGAACTTTATCTTCACTTCTGCCATCACCATGTTTCCGTGCAAGCTACCGCTGTGCGCGGGTACTTCCCAGTCCAAGGATTTTGAACTGGGGAGTGTCTAGATATTAAGCGAAGAGGGTAACAGTATAGGCATGCGATTACCGGGTTCTAGGGGGTGCGGTATAGGCATGGAAATGTACAGGTGGAACTGGATAATAGAGTGGGGGACCCCGGCTAGCGCTCACATGCACGGGGTTAAACGGTTCATATATCATGGTAGGAGCGAGTTCCAGGAGATACAGGTTGTCGAGTACGAGGAGCTAGGGAAAGCACTTATCCTAGACGGTAAAACGCAGTCGGCGATCGTTGATGAATACGTATACCACGAGGCTCTAGTACACCCCGCAATGATCCTGCACGGTAATCCTAGGAGAGTCCTGGTTCTAGGAGGGGGCGAGGGGGCGACTATAAGGGAAGTCCTCCGGTTTAAGAGTGTGGAGCGTGTCGTAATGGTCGATATTGATCCTGTAGTGATCGAGGTTGCCAAGAAGTACCTGCCCGAGTGGCATCAGGGGAGCTTCGACGATGAGAGGGTCGAGCTCGTGATCGGCGACGGCCTCAAATACATAAACGAGGCCGGGGAGAAGTTCGACGTCATAATAGCGGATCTGGCCGACCCGTTAGAGGCGGGCCCCGCATATAAACTCTATGTTAAGGAGTTCTACGAGGCCGTCAAGAAGAGGCTCAACCCGGGAGGGGTCTTCGTCACACAGGCGACGAGCCCGAGCATAATGCCCTATACGCACGCCGTAATTTATAACACTATTAGGAGCGTGTTCAAGCACGCCGCCTACTATCACGTCTACATTAAGAGTTTCGACAGCGTATGGGGGTTCGTGCTTGCCAGTGATGAGAAGGACCCTTCAAGCCTTGATGCTGGCAGGATAAGAGAGTACTTGAAGAACAACGTTATTGGGGAGAACAGGTTCTACGATGAGATAGCCCATACTCACATGTTCAGTGTGCCGAAAAATGTGAGGATAGAAATAGAGTCTGTCAAGGACGTAGCGACTCTCGATAACCCAGTGTTTACTCCTGCCTAGCCCTCCTACTTTTCCAGTATATCCTCGTATAGTCCGCGCTTCCAAGACCTTGGAGGACAGCATCGACGTATTTCCTAGCAGTACACCCGGTAGTCTCCATCGGCTCGCTAACATGGAACCCCGCGTCGAGCGCGTAATGGAGGTCTTTAGCTGCTAGCTCCAACCTGAAACTTGCAGGCTCTGAAGGGTCCCGCCTCATCCTGTCAACGTATTTCTCGACTATGCCCGCGAAGACAGTCTTTGAGAGGAGGCTTTTGAACACTCCTACTTCAACCCCGTAAGCCTCCGCCAGCCTGAGGGACTCGGAGAGCGCGCTAACAGTATCTATTAGCAGTGTATTGAAGGCGAGCTTGAGAGCCTGAGCCTTTGAGGGGGTCTCGCCCAGATACAGTTGCTCTCCCGATAACGCTTCGAGAACAGGCCTGGCAGTATTCACGCATGCAGGCCTTCCTGCAACAATTAGTATGGCTTTCCCTGAGAGGAGGCTTCCAGGGCCGCCCACGACAGGGGACTCAACATAGCAGCCCCCGTTCCCCTCGACATACGCTCTCGCATGCTCTGCCGCGGCCGGCGTATGGGTTCCCATGTTGACAACTGTGAGCCCGTCGATCCTGCCGAACCTGGAGAGGACTTGGAAGAGTGCCTGGTCGTCTGAGAGGAATAGGAGTGCTATCTCAACAGTGCCTATAGCGTTCTCGAGGGTGTCTGGAGCTTCCAGGCCTAGCTCTTCGGCGAGGCTGGCCGCCTTCTCACGCGTCCTATTCCAGACTACTACGTTGAACCCCAGACTATGGAGTCTCCTGGCCGCCGCGGAACCCATATTGCCGGTTCCTATAACCGCGACGCGAGGCTTTGGAAGCGGCATGCTCATACTTCCCACCCAGGAGGCTGGTTAGGCCCGTGTTAACTGTTATGTGTGGAATCTCTAATATCCGGAATAGCTACTGGCGATCCACTATTTAGGCCTCGGAAGCGTCACACCTAGAATATGGTCTTCCAGTCCGCCTTTGGGTTGCAGGGCTACCCCTTGTTAGAGGAGTGATCACAGCATGGCGCGCGAGAAAGTATGTCCCAGGTGCGGGAGAACAAGCAGGGAGGTCCCGTTCATTGGAAACCTCTGCCGTGACTGTTACGTGGAAGTTTACGGTATAGCCTCCCTCCCCAGTAGGGTAGAGTTTGTCTACTGCAAGTACTGTGGGAGGTATAAGTATCAGGGCGAATGGTTTGAACCGTCAGACCCCACTCTAGAGGGGACGCTGAGGGACTACCTGTTCATGGTGTTGTCTAGGCGGATGAAGAAGACCGAGCACATTGATGAGGCGTGGATCGAAAGCATAGATTTTATCAATAAGCCGGGCGGTCCCGGCCTTTACCGTGCGAGGGTCGCTATTTCCGGTAGGAGCGGGGATGTTACTGTAGGGGAGGAGAAAATCGTCGAGGTCCAGGTGAACGTCGGGGTCTGCCCCCTCTGCACTAACAAGATCACCAAGAGGGGCTACGAGGCTATAGTGCAGGTGAGGAGTAGTAGTGGGAGGCTCGGGGAGGATCTGAGGTCCAGGGTTGACGCTTTCCTAGCGGAAGAGCTCTCGGAGCAGTTGAAGGACACGATTATTAGCGTTGAGGAGCACCGGGAAGGGTTCGACTTGCTGTTGTCCGATCCTACCGCCGCGAAGATAATCGCTTCGAAACTCAGGTCGAACTTCATGGCTAAAACGGTTGAGACCTACAAGCTTGTGGGTAGGAAGCCGGACGGTTCTAGGAAGGGGAGGCTCACGATCTCAGTCCGTATCCCAGAGATACGCCCGGGCGATGTTATACGGGTGGGTGGGAGGCTCCACTTGTTCCTTGCAACCTCCCGCCGTGGTGCTCCTGTGCTCGTAGACCTCCAGACTGGGAGAGAATATACTGCTAGGCCCGACTATCTCTGGAGGAAGGGGTTCGAGCCCTACGAGGGCGGTATGGAGACCGCCAGGCTTTTACTTCTGAGCGTGACTCCACGGTCGGTCCTATTCTCGGACGCCGGCAAGAATTACGATGAGATAATCGATTTCCCCAGGGAGAAGGTTAAAGTCTACGTTGAGGATTTCACTCCCGGGAAGATCTATAAAGCAATAATAGTTGGGGGTAGGGCATACGTTATTGGTGTCGAGAAGGAAAGGGTGTAGCAGGCATGGCTAGAGGAGGACAGAGGCAGTCGAAGAAGAGCATGCCCTTGCCGGACGAGGAGGAGGGCACCATACTATGTGTCGTTCAGAGGAACCTTGGCGGCGGCTTCCTGGAGGTCCTCTGTACTGACGGCGAAGTCTACAAGGCCTGGATCCCGGGTAAGATGCGTAGGCGTGTCTGGATGAGGGAGGGGGACGTGATTCTCTTCCTCCCGTGGGGGACGAGCGATGCTAAAGGGGAAGTAGTCTACAGGTATAGGAGGGACGAGGTTAGAAAGCTTATAGAACAAGGCCTAATAACAGAGGAGTTCCTCGAAGAGGTAATAGAGTAGGTGCGCCGCTATAGTGCCTAAGGCCAGATGGTTTAAGAGGCGGAGAGAGGAGGAGCGTAGAAGGAAGGATCGAGACCAGACAAAGATCGTCGAAGAAGTGTTCGACTCCCAGACAATAGCACATCTAGAAAAACTGGTGCGGAGAGGGATCATAAGAGAGGTTAAAGGAGTAATCAGCAGCGGCAAGGAGGCCAGGATCTACTGGGGGAGGGATCGCTCGCACCACGACGTGGCTATCAAGATATACATGAGCTTCACATCCGACTTCCGGAAAAGCATTAAAAAATATATTATTGGCGACCCAAGGTTCGAGGGGATCCCTGCCGGAAACCTTAGAAAGCTCATATACGAGTGGACACGGAAAGAGTATAGGAACCTTCAGAAGCTCAAGGCACACAAAGTTAGGGTTCCCAGGCCCATAGCCTTCTCCGGCAACATCCTGGTTATGGAGTTCCTAGGGGAGAACGGGTACCGGGCTCCACTGCTTGCCGAGGCTCTAAGCAGCCTCTCACGCGAGGAGGCCGCTAATATTATGGTGGAAGTGGTCTCCCAGGCTGAGAGGATAGTCTGCGATGCGGGCCTCGTGCACGGGGACCTGAGCGAGTATAATATTATGCTCTGGCAGGGTGTCCCCTGGATCATAGACGTATCCCAGGCCGTCCCCCTATCGCACCCGCTCGCATTGGAGCTCCTGGAGAGGGATATTCGCAATTTAACCGTCCTCTGCAGGCGGATATGTGGAGGGGAGGGGGGCGTAGAGGACCGTTTATACGGGATTCTGGAGTGTGCCAGGAGGGAGGTGCAGGATGAGTAAGGCTAGGCAGCGTATCTATGTTAGGGTTCCTATCGACAGGCTTGGGGCCGTGATTGGAGGTAAGGGCTCTATCAAGCAGAGGATAATGGATCTTACTAGCACCCGGATTACTGTTGATAGTGAGAATAGCCTTGTAATAATAGAGCCTGAGACTGAGGACGTGCCCCCGATAAACCTTATGAAAGCCGCGGAGATAATCAAGGCTATAGCCTACGGGTTCCCTCCCGACAAGGCGTTCAGGCTCCTCGAGGACGACCAGATACTCGTTCTTGTAGACCTCAAGCAGATTGTTGGCGATGCCCCCAACCACTTGAAACGTGTCAAGGCGAGGATAATAGGGGAACATGGAAGGGCGAGGAAGGCTCTCGAGGAGATGACTGGGACGTACATAAACGTTGGCGAATACCACGTCGCCATAATTGGAGACTATGAGAGGGCCATGGCGGCTAAGAAGGCGGTCGAAATGCTTGCCGAGGGTAGGATGCACAGCACAGTATACAGGTATCTAGAGCGCGTGCTAAGAGAGATCAAGAGGAGGGAAACGCTCCAGTTATGGGCCAAGGACGAGTTCAACTACCCCTAACCCCTCAGGGCACAGTTATAGGCAGGCCTCCAGGCTGTTCCGCACAGCTTTAACCTCCCACCGGCAACTGCTATTATCTATGGGTCGATGGGGTGGGAGGCGATGACGCCAGCCTGCGACGAGCGGAGCCCGAATAGGGGCGGTGAGAAGGAAGAGCCGAATGAGCCTCCCCTCCTATCACTTGGCAGGTGCAGGATGAGGATTATTCGAGGTGTCAAGTTCCTAGACAGGATAGAGGGGGATCTCAAGGAGCCCTTCTACCGTTACAACTCGTTAATATCGAAGTACGGCTACATGGTTAAACCCGTGCATAAGGTTTACAAGGAGTTCCGGCGTGGCTTCTTCCGGATGAAGAAGATCTACATATACTATGGGAGGTATTGGTGGAAAAGGCAGGGTAAGAAGCTCATATATGTCGGGACGGAGAAGCCGCCCGAGATACCGTTCGACCCCCCGCCTAACGATCTTGAGGGGCATTCCATAATACGGGAGGGGCCGGACATAATTATTGACTGCAGCCTCTACGAGAAGTATAAGGACCTCTTCAAGGATCATGAGGTAAGACTTGAATACTAGCAGAACTAACCCCGCATTTACTACCCTCTAGACCGGGGATATAACAATCCTATCACCTATACTAACCCCGAGCTTCTTAGCAGCCGATCCCATATTGACCGCCAACTCTAGGAATCCGAAACTATTAACGTAGAGGAGTAGGCCTCCTGGAGGCACATCAGAGAATTTCCTGCCGACTACTGCCCTGAAACTACTATTGCTGGTAGCAACTGTAACCTCACGCCAGTGTCTTATCGGGATCAGCCCCGCTTTAGAGCTCAATGCCACGTTGCCGAACTTATCAATGTAGACTACTTTAAGCCTGTAACCTTCAGGTACCCGTTCGACCTGGTCTATTATTGTTCTCCTGAGATCCTCGAACCCTATAGGGGTTCCCAGCTTTCCCATTTCAACGCCGAGAGCGTAGAGGCTTGCGGCTGGGGCGAAAACGTCTCTACCGTGGAACGTTGATGAAACCGTCCATTTCCCCGATTCGAGCTTTCCACGGAAATATTTTGCTGCGATCACAGAAACTCGTTCCGGCAGTATAGAAATGCCTCTCCTGAAACCCTCGGCGGCTATTGCAGGATAGAGTACACCATTGTTTGGCCCTACGAACACGTAATCTCCAGCTTCCACGATTACTGCCTCCCTAGACCCGCCCACTCCCGGGTCTACGACTGTTAGAATTACTGATCCTCTCGGGGTCCACTTGTACGTGTTGTAAACGACGTATGCTCCTGCTAGAACACTATAACTTGGGACGCTATTGTCGATGTCTATGATTTCCACGTCAGGGTTTATTCCCTTGATAACGGACCGGAGTATTCCCGTGTAGGGGCTATCCCCAAAATCTGTAATTATAAATATGCTCCTTTCTCCGCCCAACCGCTTGCACCCCTATGGTGAGCCGGGCAATACGCTTCCTGTTACACTGGAAAGTGTAGAACCACGTACTTATTGGTAGTTGCACGTGGAAAATCTTATGTCCCGGAACGCTATATAATTGGACTATATTGGTAGGGCGCGGCTGCGACGCCCCGGAGAGGCTCTGAGCCCAGGGTTGGGAGGGCGCCGATGACCTGGTAGATGCGAGAGGGGTCTCTGGGCCGCGCCACACAACCTACTAGTAGGCCTGTTAGGGTCGGCGGTTTTCTATTAAGGCGTGTACATAATGTTTATTGGTAACCGTAATCCTATAGTGCCCACACAATACCCACCACCCAATAGGTTTAAACATGATATTCCAGCGTGAATCGTTTATATACTCACAGACAATTATATTACTAATTGAACCCGGAAAGGGTGCACGCGAAATGGTAGTAACACATGACCCTTACGAGGAGGCTAAGAAGCAGCTCAAACAGACAATCGAACTTCTCGGTCTCAGCGATGAGATCTACGAGATCCTAGCCTACCCTGAGAGGCTCATACAGGTCCGCATACCTGTCAAGATGGACGATGGGAGCATCAAGGTCTTCATCGGCTGGAGGAGCCAGCACAACAGCGCTCTCGGACCCTACAAGGGCGGCGTGAGATACCATCCGAACACTGACTCCCACGAGGTCATAGCCCTGAGCATGTGGATGACCTGGAAGAACAGCCTGGCAGGCCTACCCTACGGTGGCGGTAAGGGAGGCATAAGGGTTGACCCCCACAAGCTTAGCAAGGACGAGCTGATGAGGCTGAGCAAAGCGTACTTCGAGGCTATAAGCGACGTTGTCGGTGTAGACCAGGACATACCAGCCCCAGACGTGTACACTGACCCCCAGGTTATGAGCTGGTTCTTCGACCAGTACAGCAGGATCAAGAGGGGCCAGTACTTCGGCGTCGTGACAGGCAAGCCCCTAGATCTTGGAGGGCTGCAGACCAGGATAATAGCTACAGGG
>Ga0256833_1002997_pt1 | contig 11670 bp, 15 predicted proteins | sample 356284metaG_FD_190535 | JGI IMG/M metagenome (GOLD analysis project Ga0256833, IMG submission 190535) | Hydrothermal vent microbial communities from Mid Atlantic Ridge, Atlantic Ocean - 356-284 | ecosystem: Environmental > Aquatic > Marine > Hydrothermal vents | place: Atlantic Ocean: Mid...
GGTTCTTGAGCCATTTAAAGGCCCTGTACCATATCGGTATCATAATCAAATAGAAAAACGCACAGGTGTAGGGACCGAGGTAGCCGTCGGGAATGTGCACACTTTCACCCCCTGATTTTTGGATAGTGCTATCAAAAATATGTTTAGTGCTATTATTTAAAAAACTTTCTGAAAAATGGTATTATCCCTTCATTAGAATCCGTCGAACAGTTCCTCGAGAAAGACCCTAACTCGCTCCTTCGGCAGTTTGAACTGCCTTATTGTTACTATCCCCTTTTCTTGGGCCTCTTTGAGAAGTATTTCGGTCGCCTCGTTGGGGTACATCTCCTCGTAGACTATCTCCTTGATTCCCGCATTGATGACGAGTTTAAAGCACGTGTCGCATGGGAAGTGGGTGACGTAAAGTGTCGCACCTTCGAGGCTTATGCCCTTTCTTGCAGCCATCGCTATGACGTTCTGCTCCGCATGGACTGCCCTGTGGCAGTGAGCGTCAACGATGAGACAGCCCACGTCAATGCAGTGGTCCATTCCCCTTGGGGCACCATTGTAGCCAGTCGCTAAGATGTAGCCATCCTTAACGGCAACAGCACCAACGCGAAGTCTCGGGCAAGTCGCCCTGAGGGAGACGAGCTTGGCTATGAGCATGAAGTACTCGTCTTTTGTTGGCCGGATAGTCCGTATCCGCTCAGATCTCTCCTCATCAAGGACTATTTCGACGCTCAATTAACCATCCTCCTTGCAATTTCAATGGCTTCTATTTCTCGAATTATCCGGAGTATCCTCTCTTCATAGCTGGGATGTGAGTTCATGAAGAAGCCAGTTTTAGTTCTCTCAGGCCTTTCAAGGGAGGGACTAAGACTGGGGAAAGTCCAGGAGTACACCTCCTTCCTCAAGTCCTCATAATACTTTAACTCTTCCAGAGCACGCTTGAGAGAGAGGGGATTCTCCACCAGCCAAAGAGCCGTTTCATCAGCTTTAAACTCTCTTTCTCTCATGTAAGATGAGCGCCAGAGCTCGTATCCAACTGTCATCAGAGCGAAGAACGAATCCAAGAGGGGCGACCTCACAAGGAGAAACGCGATGAGAGTCATTAGGATGGATGCATAGCGACCGTACATTAGAAGGGGAAACAGCAGTGTGTCCCTGTTCTTTATGTGCCCAATCTCATGGGCGGCGACAGCGAGTATCTCGTCACCATCAAGTATTTCAAAGAGACCCAGGGAAAGGACCACGGTCTTCCCGTAAGAGAATGCCGTTGGTATATAGTCATCGAGTATTTTCAAAGAAATTTCTCTAACGCCCCCTCTCTCTGCCATCTTATTTACCCGCCCTACCAGCCAACTCAATGGTTCCTTTGGGAGGGTAAGACCACGAGGTGATTTGAACGAAAGAACAGAATAGGTAACACCCAGACCGAGGAAGATACCTAAGAGCCCCCACCTCCCCGCATCACCACCGAGCATATAGAGAAAAATAACCTGGACAAGCAGTATGATGAGTGGCATAGCCATCACTTCTTTATCTTGGAGAGATAGGCATAGGTAGCCTCTCTAAAGTTATTCAGAAGGGAGTTAAGTATTGTGCTCACGATTTTCTCCTCAAACTCCTTCCTACTCGTTGTAATAGTGTAAACATATTTCATGCCACCCCTACCATAATCGACCGACCTGCTTAGAAGACCCTTCTCGCAGAGCCTGTTCATGAGTATACTAACTGTAGAACGTCTCAGCGTGGGGTGGATTTTCCTGAGATGCTCGTACACTTCACCTGCGGTTGCCGTTCTGGTTTCCCACATATACTCCATTATCTCCGCTTCTAACTCGGGTAAAACGGCTTTTAATCCAGTCCTATTTGGTTTGAAATCAAGTTTTTTCTCCATGCCCCCACCCATTTGAATTTCGTTCCAACCTTTAAATATTTACCCATCCTCCTTAAACCTAGGGAGCTTTCTAATGGCACGATCAACGAACTCTATTACTGTTTTCAGAGAGGTTCCCGGTCCAAAGACCTCAGCAACACCCATTTTTTTGAGCTCTTGGGCATCGTCCGGAGGAATTATGCCTCCTGCAAATATGACGATGTCCCGATTGGGCTCAATTCCCCTCCCCTTGAGGAGGTTGATTATCTTTGGTATCAGAACCATATGGGCTCCCGAGAGAATGCTTATACCAAGAACGGAAGCATCTTCCTCAATCACCGTTTCAACTATCTGCTCTGGAGTCTGTCGTATTCCCGTATATATAACCTCAAACCCCGCGTCCTTTAGGGCTCTGGCAACAACTTTGGCACCCCTGTCGTGTCCATCAAGTCCGGGCTTTGCTATAACAATTCTAACCTTTGAGCGCTCCACCACCTTCTTCACCATTTTTCCATAGTTCTCCTTGTATTTAAAGGTTGCTTAAACTCTCAAGAAGAAAACTAGGGTAGCAAAATGGATAAAATGTCCAATAACATTACTTCTCAACGCGGAGCTTCAGCGCAGTGTGCTCTTGTTTAATGACTTCGATTTTTTCCAGAAGTTTCTCTAAGGCCTGTTTAAGATCCTCAGCACTCTTTTCTAATTCCTTAATGGCTTCATCCAGTAGTTTTTCTCTCTCCTCAAACTCCTCCATGGCCTCGGCCAATTTACCTTCTTCTTCTTTTCTGTAAACCTCAATTGAAAGCGTTCTGTAATTCCACTCTATTCTGCCGTCGTGAACTTCAAAATTAATCGATACCCTGATGACGTCTTCCTTTCCAATCCCGAGTTCCTGAAGTTCTTCAAAAATTCGCTGGTTCAACTCTCCAGCCGCTCGAACTATTTCTTTGGGCTCAACTCTCCCCCTTGCAACTGCAAACAGAACCTTTCTAACTTTGTTTGCATAACCTGAGGCCCTAACAAAACCCGTCCTAAGTGTGGGCATAGACACACCACCAAAAGCTTATTCATCCTCAGAAAATAAATAGATATTGGTGATAACTATGAACATTTTGATATTTGGACCCCCTGGAAGCGGAAAGTCCACACACTCCCATCGCATAGGAAAGAGATACGGACTAACCTACATATCCTCGGGCGACATAATAAGAGAGGAGATAGCAATGGGAACTCCTTTAGGAAAGGAAATGAAGGCGTATCTATCAAGGGGGGAGCTAATTCCAGACACCATTGTCAACGCTCTAATAATATCTAAACTGAGAAAACACAGAAAAAACTTCATACTGGATGGCTATCCCAGAACTCCCGACCAAGTTATTGCACTCGAAGAGTATCTTTACGATCATGGAATAGAACTGAATCTCGCCATGGAGATTAAGATAAGCAAAGAAGAAAGCATAAAAAGGGTTTCAGGGCGAAAAATATGTCCAAAATGTGGTGCAATCTACCACATTAAATACAATCCTCCTAAGGTTCCAAGTAAATGCAATATCTGTGGATCAAAGTTGATTGAAAGGGAAGATGATAGACCAGAAGTTGTAGCAAAGCGTTACGACTCCTACGTCAAAAACATGGAGAGGATAATAAAATTCTACAAAAGAAAGGGAATATACGTAGTCATTAATAGAGAAGGAGATATAAATGAAGTGTGGGAGAGAATAAGGCCACTTTTGGATTACATACACTCAAGGGAGGCTACTCCTTAAGAACCTTCTTTAGTTCTTCAAGGCCCAAATTTTCAAAAAGGAACTCCACCTGCTTTTTTTGTAGATTCTTTCCCTTTAATGATGCCCTAGAGGAGGTTCCTACCACCGGGAGTTATGAATGTGAGTTTTCAAGCCTCGTTTTCTTTCCAACTTTACATACCTCTCTATTTCCTTTTCAAGTCCTTTCCTGTTCTCAAGGAGGGACCTTGTTACAATTACGATCGAAACGGTCCTTCAGGGAGCGTTGCACTTAATCGTTATGGAGCGGAGAACAATCCTCTGTCCACACAGGTTATTTTTATGACCTTTGCAAGCCATTCCTCCTTTTTCTTCAGACTTTCGAGAACCTCAATAATTATTTTGCTTCTTTTTTGTTTCATTTTCCAGACTTCCTTAAACCTTCATCAAGAAAGAGAAGAAAGTGTTCTTTGAAATATCCCCTGAACTCCAATGGTTTCACGCGAAAGTTCACCCCATCACCCTCCTCCCGCTGGAGGGAATATATGAACCACATCTTCCTCCCCAAGTTTGGTCTCAAGGCTGTTAATATGAAGGATATTCACGCCGTTAACTAGTACCATGCCATCGACGGGCTTTCCAGCCTTCAGAGCACGCTCTGTAAACAGTTCCCTCCTCATTTCAGGATATAGCTCAAAAAGCTTCTCCAAAAGTTCTCCCACTGTATTGACACCATTGATTTCAAGTTCCTTTCTTCCCACGAGTTCTCTGAAAGTTGCATAGAACTTGACCTTCACCATGGAGTGTCCCCCCATTACTATCATCACCAAACCTTAAAAGAGAAGCGGTGTTAGTATCGATGGTGAGTCCAAATGGATAACAAAGTTAGGGAGATTGCCTATGAGTACCAGCTCCTTCAGGCACAGATAGAAGTGTTATCCCGAAACTTGGAACTTTTAAGTTTAGCAAAGGCCGAAATGGAACTCGTGAAAGAAACGCTGAATAACCTTGAAAAAGACAGCAAAATTCTGATACCTATAGGAGCCGGTTCCTATCTAAAGGGAGCAGTTACAGAGTCCAACAAAGTGATCGTTGGAGTTGGTTCGGGGTATCTAGTTGAGATGACCACTTCCAATGCAGTTGAATTTATAGAAAAGAGAATAGAAGAGTACAATAAGCTTATAGAAAAAACCTCCAGTACTTTAAAGCTTCTAGAGAATCGTTTAACTCAACTCGCCGTTAAAGTAGAGGAACTTCAAAAAGCATCCGAGGAAACTTCAGAATCCTGATTTACTATTTAATCAAGTATCCACTAACTATCCCCAATTTTGAGGGATAGGGTTTATTAGCTTTTGCTCCTATCCCAATCTTGATGAAGCATGTCCTCGTGGTAATCCTACTTGACACTATCCTTCTGTTCTCGACGGCGGGGTTAGCTGTTCCCAACTTTGATTTATATCCTCAAAGTATAGGAGCCACCGTAAGTAAAGTTTACAGTCCCGCAGGTTCGGGTGGTTTCTATTTCTGGATATATTATAACTACACAATAGCCAACGTAACACTAACATTCTCGGACAACTTAAGTACGAACACAATAATCTATGTAAAGCTCTACAACTTGAGTGGAGATCTGATTGCAGTTTGGAACCGAACACTCACGACAAAACTTCCAGCTTTTAAAGAGATAAACGTTTCACCTTCAAGTCAGGTGAACATCTCTGATGTCTATGATATTCGAGTTGTTCTTAACTCTAAAGAATATATTGTCCTAAATTCTTCCAGCAACTTTGAACTTCAAGTTAGTAAAATAGGGGAGGGCTTTTACGTTGGTGACATCTGCAATCCTGTGACCATAATCAACTCAAATCCAAACACCCTTTACAATTATACGGTCAAAATTGTTCTAAATTCCTCAACTGACGTTCTCTGGAGTTATATAAATTCAACTAACGTTTACTTCACCACGACAACTGGTGCACCCCTCTACTATTGGGTCCAACAGCTTAATCCAGTGAACGAATACGGTGTTCTTTGGGTGAAATTACCCTCCATTCCCGGAGTAGGGAACGTTACCGTGTGTATGCACTATGGAGGAGTAAATCAATATCCGGAGTATAATGATCCAGAAAAAGTGTTTCTATTCTTTGATGACTTCTCCGGAACCAGCTTAAACCTGACCAAATGGAACGTCCACGGAACACCCACCCTGAGTGGTGGAATACTCTACATGAGCGGTGTTTATCAGCTGGGAAGTACTATTTACGGGAACTCGACTTGGATATGGACAAAAATGAACTTGCCTCTCTCGTACGAGGTTATAATGAACGCAAGCCTTTCATACCCTGACAGAACCATTTCAAGAAACAATCCCGGTTACTTTATTCCTGGACCCTTTTACATCGCAGATATAAACACTACCTCCGGAATAGGTTACGGGGAAGCCATTGAATACTATACTTACTTACTTTTCAACATAATTCCAATAACACTCACTTACGATGCTTGGACTAATAGGAGTGTGTATACTGGAACCGGTTCAGTTCTTAACTATGCCTCCAATCCATACACTCTCAACGCGTGGAGCATTTTTGAGATATACATCAACTCCAATGGCTCTGTGTACACATACCAGAACGAAACATTAATGGCAAGTTACTCAATTCCCGCAACCAACGTAACAAGTGGACCTTTTGGATTTGGCCAGATAACAGGTAGGTTACCCAGCGAGTACGACTGGATAGCCATAAGAAAGCATGTCGTTCCGGAACCTAAGATTAAAGTCGGTCACTGGTACGGAGCCCTCCAGTTTTATCCAGTGCCTCCAGATGATCCCCCTCAGAAAAGGTGGAGACGAGTGCCCCTCAACGTCCTTGTTGTCTCCGTTCGAAGAACTCCACTGTCTTCTTAAGTCCTTCCTCAAGCGAAAACTCCGGCTCGAATCCGAGCTTTCGGATTTCGCTTATATCTGCGAGGCTGTGCCTTATGTCGCCGGGCCTAGGCTTCTCAAAGATTATCGAGCTCGTCGTTCTAGTTATCTCAATTATCTTCATCGCCAGCTCTAAAATCGTTGTCTGCTTCCCGGTCGCGACGTTGAAGACCCTTCCGTTAGCGCGTTTGCTCTCCGCAACGAGGAGATTCGCTCTAACAACGTCCGTCACGTAGATGAAATCCCTTGTTTGCTTACCGTCGCCGAAGATAACCAGCGGCTCTCCAGACAGAGCGCGGTTGATGAATACGCTTATTACCCCCGCATACTGGTTGAGGCTCTGCCTCGGCCCGAAGACGTTGAAGTAGCGGAGGGTAACAACTGGCAAATCGTAAAGCTCGTGGTAAACGCGAAGGTACTCCTCAGCTGTTGCTTTCGTTACGCCGTAAGGTGAGAGAGGTTTTGGTCTTTCCGTTTCCCTTAGCGGGAGGTTTGGATTGTCACCATAAACAGCTGCTGAGGAAGCGAAGATCAGCTTTCCGTGGCCTTCGAGAAGGGCCTTAAGAATGTTAAGGGTTCCGATTACGTTCACCTCTTCCGTAAAAACAGGATCATGTATACTCTTCACGACGCTCACCTGCGCTGCCTCATGGAAGACGTAGTCTGCCTGGCTTATCAGCTCTGTTATCACACTGTAGTCCCTTATATCTGCCCTTATCAGCTTCGTCCCCGGTGGAACGTTCTCCTCCTTTCCGGTGTAGAGGTTGTCTATCACGATGACCTCGTTGTCCTCGACGAGTTTACACGCTATGTGGGAGCCTATGAAACCAGCACCACCCGTAATAACGACAAGCTTATCTCTCAGTTCAATCACCGTGAAAACTCAATGTAAAAAGGTTAAAAACTCATCTGTACTTGGCTTCAAGTTGCATAACTTTGAGTTTTGAAGTTAGGTTATCGAGGGATACGGTATCCTCTTCCATTATCTCTCCAGTTCTCGTATTTATTTTTGCGTAGTAATAGCCCCGTTTGCCTATCATCTTTATCGTAGCGTATCCCCTGTCCAAGTGATGGATAACCCTGTCCACCTTGGGCTTTTTCTCCCCGTACTTTCTCCTTATGTGTTCTTCAAATATCCTTTCCAAGGCTTTCTCGGTTAGATGTATGTCCTTACTTAAAACTTCTCCTGTTGCCCTATGAATCACTATTTTTCCCCTCTTAACGGGGCCAATGAACTCTGCAATCCAGTTGTCAGTAAGTTTGAGGTTGTCTATTATTGCCCTTTCCTCAATCTCTGACACAACGTTTCTGGCTATCTCCTCTGCGACTTTGCTTTTCAGGAAGCGGTCAAGTTCCCTAACTATCCTACCACTTGAGCTGACTTCAACTTTTACCATCTGTTTTTTGTCCTCAAGGGTTACGAGGTAGCCGTTTTTCGTCTCTTCTAGGAGAACTATTTCAAAACCTGGGTACTTCTCCGCGAGTATCTCTTTGATTCTGCTTCTACTTATCTGCACCATTACTCCAATGATCTCGCCGGTTCGTCCATCAATTTTTGCTATTGCAGATCCATCCCTGCTCGTCATCTCAAGTTCAATGTAGCGGTGACCTATAACGTGATAAGTTTTAAGTTCAGGATCACGTATTGGAAATTCTCTGGTAAGGCTTTCTTTAAATATCTCAAAGGCCTTTAGAGGATGCAGAAGTCTTTCCCTCTCCCGATAGTTTCCAGTGCTTAGGTTTATCTCAAGTATCGCTATGCTGTCCTTCGTCAGGATATCAGCTATGGCCTTTTCTTCGGTTCTCTCTATGTTGAGCACATATCCGTCAGGGTAACTCGTGGATATTATATCCTCCAAGCTTATTTCACTTATCTTTGACTTGACTTTCGTCACCTTTCCAGAGTAAACGTTCACAGTTACCTCAAACTCGAAGCGCTTTGTTTTTCCCTTTAAAATACCGTGGCTCCCCCATCTTTTGAACTCATACTTTATTGGTTTCTCGGAGAGTTTTTCAACGACGGCCTCTATGGCTTTTTTGATGAGTTCCTCCTTTGGAAACGGTTCTATATCCAACTTAACCTTTCCCGTCCAGTAGTTTATAATAGCCCTTCCCTCGTTTTCTCCGCCAACCTTTAGAAGAACTTCCACTTCCTTTGGAAAGTAAACCTTCTTGGCTTCCTTGACCTCTACCAACACAGGAGATACCCCGATTTCCACCAGACTCTTCTTTAAGAGGGCAGTGGCTTCTTCAAGCCCTGGTCTATCCTCAACTTCAACATGGGTAGCCTTTATGTTTGCAACATCGTTAAGAAGAACTCTCATAACAGTCCCTTTTAGCTTAAGATCATCCGCCGTCTTTGGAATCACCCTCCCATCGGGATAGAAAATGGCTTTATCCGACCTCTTCCCATCTGTTGTAGTCCAAGAGAGGATATAACCCGGAACGAATCGAGGAGTTATCTCCAAAAATGTGAGTTCGCTCCCATCTACCTTACATCTGTACTTAATAACTGCAGATATCCTGCTCACAATGTCATCTAAGGAATAATCTTCAAAGAGAGGGGCATCAAGGGTAAAAGGTCTTATACTCTCCCCAATTTTTTCCTGTGGCACTTCTTCAATCTTTTTTAAAAGTTTTTCAACTATGTCTCTCGGGGGCTCAACACCGTAGCGGTTAAAGAGTTCCGCAACCCACTCTGCATCTTTCAGTGAAACCTCGGGAATGCCATCGAGAACCTTTAAAAACTTCTCTGAGAATCCACTCAATCCAAGAACAAGCACCTTTGTCCCAGGAAATTTAAAAACTGCATCCCTCAATTCTGTTCCATCAGTTTCTCCCGGTTGTTCGTTTCTGTAAACAAAAATTACCAGCCTCTCTTTTCCAGAGATTGGATCATCTCTTTCGGCGACTATTCTGATCCTTCTCTTCCCCGATTTCCCACGCTTGTATTCTCTCAGAACTTCCCTAAAGCCCGTTCTAGACAGCATTTCAATGAGACCTTCTACCAGTGTGTCTGCAGGCATCAACCTTATAACATCCCCACTCCACTCCATGACATAACCTCCTTTGGATTTTATACAATTTCTTGTAGAACTTTTTAAATACTTTTTGACAAAGTCGTTAAGTTCCATGCTCCCAGCTCTCAAGGTATTTCCTCTGCTCCTCCGTGAGCTCCTCGATTTTTATCCCCATCGAGGCGAGCTTTATGCGAGCGACCATCTCGTCTATCTCCCTCGGGAGCACGTAGACCTTCGGCTCAAGGCTCTCGTGGTTGTCCTTTATGTACTCAGCGGCTTTGGCCTGCAGAGCGAAGCTCATGTCCATTATCTCCGCTGGGTGGCCGTCAGCAGCCGCCAAATTCACGAGCCTGCCCTCAGCGAGAAGGTAGAGCCTCCTTCCATCTTTGAGCTTGTACTCGGTTATGTTCGGCCTTGGCTCTCTTATTTCAACGGCCAGCTCCTCCAGGTCTGGCTTCCAGATTTCCACGTCGAAGTGGCCGGCGTTGGCTAAAATGGCCCCATCTTTCATGACCGCGAAGTGCTCCTTGCGAATGCACTTGATGTTGCCCGTTGAGGTAACGAAGATGTCGCCTATCCTGGAAGCCTCTTTCATGTCCATAACGAGAAAGCCGTCCATTCTGGCCTCCAAAGCTCTAATCGGGTCCACCTCGACCACTATCACCGTCGCGCCGAGACCTTTAGCTCTCATAGCTATGCCCCTGCCACACCAGCCGTAGCCGACTACAACCACGTTTTTACCCGCTATCAGCAGGTTGGTCGTCCTTATTATCCCGTCCCAGGTGGACTGGCCGGTACCGTAGCGGTTGTCGAAGAGGTATTTCGTGTAGCTGTCGTTCACCGCTATGATGGGGAACCTCAGAACGCCGTCCTTCTCCATGGCGCGGAGCCTTATAACGCCGGTTGTCGTTTCCTCGCTCGCCCCCCAGATTTCGTCGATGAGTTCTTCCCTCTCGCGGTGGACGGTGCTTATCATGTCCGCTCCGTCGTCAATGATGATGTTTGGCCTTACGTCCAAAGCGCGATGCATGTTCTCATAATACTCCTCCCTGCTCTCGCCCCTTATTGCATAGACCTTGACACCAGCCTTTGCTAAAGCCGCGACAACATCATCCTGAGTGCTTAGGGGATTGCTCGCCGTCGCTGAAACCTCTGCACCCCCTGCCTTTAGAGTGAGGAGCAAAAAGGCAGTCTTCATCTCGAGGTGAAGTGTAGTCGCTATTCTCACTCCTTTGAACGGTTTCTTCTCCTCAAATTCCTTCCTTATCGCTTGGAGAACGGGCATGAACCGTGACACCCAGTCGATCTTCTTCTCCCCGCTCGGGGTGAGGGGGATATCCTTAACGCAGTAGTCATTCGTGCAGTTCATAGAGATTCCCCCAAAATAATTAACGAAATCCTTTTAAACACTCTCGCTAACTGCCGTCGCCATGAACAATGACGTGAGGAGGGATGAAAGATGGCGAAGCCGAGCTACGTGAAGTTTGAGGTTCCACAGGAGCTTGCCGAGAAGGCTCTTGAAGCTGTTGAGATTGCTCGCGACACCGGGAGGATACGGAAGGGCACCAACGAGACCACCAAGGCCGTCGAGAGGGGTCAGGCCAAGCTCGTTATCATCGCTGAGGACGTTGACCCCGAGGAGATAGTTGCCCATCTCCCGCCACTCTGCGAGGAGAAGGAGATTTCGTACATCTACGTTCCGAGCAAGAAGGAACTCGGAGCGGCAGCTGGAATAGAAGTTCCGGCCGCGAGCGTTGCCATCATCGAGCCGGGCAAAGCCCGCGAGCTCGTTGAGGAGATTGCCATGAAGGTCAAGGAGCTCATAAAGTGAGCTCCTTTTTCTTCCTTATCACAAAAGGTTTAAAGTTCATCCTGCGAGTCTTTACGAGGTGTGAGGTATGAGCGACGAAGGCTACCCCGCCGAGGTTATCGAAATCGTTGGAAGAACCGGCGTTACCGGTGGCGTTACTCAGGTCAAGGTCAGAATCCTCGAAGGGCGCGACAAGGGTAGAGTAATCAGGAGGAACGTCAAAGGACCAGTTCGCGTCGGGGACATAGTCATCCTCAGGGAGACTGAAAGAGAGGCGAGAGAAATCAGGAGGAGGCGTTGAAAATGGCCCGCTGGAACGTCTGCTCCTACTG
>Ga0256833_1002998_pt1 | contig 11670 bp, 11 predicted proteins | sample 356284metaG_FD_190535 | JGI IMG/M metagenome (GOLD analysis project Ga0256833, IMG submission 190535) | Hydrothermal vent microbial communities from Mid Atlantic Ridge, Atlantic Ocean - 356-284 | ecosystem: Environmental > Aquatic > Marine > Hydrothermal vents | place: Atlantic Ocean: Mid...
AAATAGCGAAGACAGTGCAGCTCAATACGACTTTATTTTAAATAATAATTGCGAACGAGTAAATAAATTTAATCACAATTACAACAATACCAATATTGCTACAAGTTTAAACGACACCTCGTCAACAAAAGTTTATCTGCAATCTATGGGAGGAGTAAAAGCAAAATTAAAATTTGAATTACCCGAAGAATTAAACTCAAAACAAATAGCTATAAATAAAGCTCAACTAATTTTAACTGCCGACGATAAAATTGCAACGCAAGCAGATAAATACCCCGTTCCTGAATCATTATTAATAGAACTAATAGATAATACCGAAGGTTTTGATGCCCCTATTGATTATTATTTAAGCAGCGATTATTTCGACGGTAAATATAACTCAGAAACTAACACTTACACATTTAATTTAACACGATATATTCAAAAAATAGTTAATAACGAAGTGGAAAATAACGGATTTTATATTATTCCATCAGGAAATAAAATATCGGCAAATCGCTTGGTAGTTTTAAATTCAGGAGAAAATAAAATAAGATTAAAATTATTTTACACCAAATTAAATAAATAATATGTGCGGAATAGTTGGTTACATTGGAACAAAACAAGCATATCCAATTTTAATAAACGGATTAAAACGATTAGAATATAGAGGTTACGACTCTGCAGGAATTGCTTTAATAAATGGAGAATCAAGAATTTATAAAGTAAAAGGAAAAGTTTCTGATCTTGAAAGTTTTGTCGAAAACAAAGATAAAAGCGGAACAATAGGAATGGGACATACCCGTTGGGCAACCCACGGCGAACCAACAAATAACAATGCTCACCCTCACGAATCACAAAATGGACATTTTATTGTAATACACAACGGAATTATAGAAAATTACAGTCGCTTAAAAAAACGTTTAGAAGATAGAGGATACAAATTTAAAAGCGATACCGATACCGAAGTCTTAGCAAATTTAATAGAATATATTTATTTAAAAGGAAAAGTTTCTGCCGAAATAGCCGTTAGATTAGCACTAACAAAAGTAATAGGAGCATACGGTTTATTAGTAACAAACAAAACCGAAAATAATCAAATTATAGCAGCCCGCAACGGAAGCCCTTTAGTTATTGGAGTAGGAAAAAACGAATACTTTTTTGCATCAGACGCAACCCCAATTATAGAATACACAAAAAGTGTTATTTATTTAAATGATTATGATGTTGCTATAGTTACCAAAGACGAACTAACATTAAAAACAATAAAAAACGATAAAATAATTCCAAAAATTCAGAAACTCAATTTAGATATAGGAGAAATAGAAAAAGGAGGATACGAGCATTTTATGCTTAAAGAAATATATGAGCAACCAAAATCTATTAAAGATACTTTTAGAGGAAGAGTTTCAACCGAAACAAACGAATTAATACTTGGCGGAATACATAATGTTTTAGACAAACTTATTAATGCAAAACGAATTATTATAATAGGTTGCGGAACGTCTTGGCACGCAGGCTTAGTAGGAGAATATTTACTGGAAGATATAGCTAAAATACCGGTAGAAGTAGAATATGCGTCGGAGTTTAGATACCGCAGACCAATTATTTTTCCCGACGATGTTGTTATAGCAATTAGCCAAAGCGGAGAAACAGCAGATACTCTTGCAGCAATAAAACTTGCAAAAAAAGCAAATGCCACAGTTATAGGAGTTTGTAATGTTGTTGGTTCAAGTATTCCAAGAGAAACCGATGCCGGAGTATATACACACGCCGGACCTGAAATAGGAGTTGCATCAACAAAAGCATTTACAGCACAAGTTACTGTTTTGGCTATGATGGCAATTTTATTAGGGAAAGAACGTAAAACAATATCAGACGAAAAATACGAAAGACTTATAACAGAATTAAAAAACACACCCGAAAAAATAAAAAAAATATTAACCCACGACAACGAAATAAAAAAAATAGCAAAATTATACAAAAACGCAAGCAACTTTTTATATTTAGGTAGAGGATATTTATTTCCGGTAGCTCTCGAAGGAGCTCTTAAACTTAAAGAAATTTCGTATATACATGCCGAAGGATATCCGGCTGCAGAAATGAAACACGGGCCTATTGCCCTTATCGACGAAAATATGCCTGTAGTTGTAATAGCAACAAAAGACAAATCATACGAAAAAATTGTAAGTAATATTCAAGAAGTAAAAGCCCGCAAAGGAAAAGTTATTTCTATAGTTACCGAAGGCGATATAGCAATTACAAATATGGCCGATCATATAATCGAAGTCCCCGAATCGCATGTTGTTGTTAGTGCATTGCTAACAGTAATACCTTTACAATTATTATCATATCATATTGCGGTTATGAGAGGCTGTAATGTTGACCAGCCTCGTAATTTAGCAAAGTCGGTTACTGTTGAATAAAGAAAAAAAATATACAGGAATAGTTGTAAAATCAACAGGAAGCAATTATTTAGTTGAATCCGATAATAAAATTATTAATTGTAAAATACGAGGAAAATTCCGTATAAAAGGAATATCAACAACAAACCCCATATCGGTAGGCGATTATGTAGATTTTTTTATTGATAACGATACAGGAATTATAACTAAAATACATAATCGTAAAAATTATATTATACGCAGATCTACAAACCTATCAAAACAATATCAAATAATAGCATCTAACATAGATAATGTTTTTCTTATAATAACACTTTTTAACCCCGAAACAACCACCGAATTTATAGATAGATTTTTAGTTACAACAGAAGCTTTTAAAATAAATACCATTTTAGTTTTTAATAAATTAGACTTATATAATAAAAAACAACAAGAGTTTTTAGATAATTTTATAAATATTTATAATAACGCCGGATACACTTGTATAAAAACATCAACAAAAACAAACCTGAATATCGACAAATTAAAACTGATTACAAAAAATAATATAAATGTTTTTTCGGGACATTCGGGCACCGGAAAATCGTCGTTAGTTAATTGCTTAGATAAAAACTTGAATATAAAAATAGGAAAAATATCAGATTATCATCAAAAAGGAAAACATACAACAACATTTGCACAAATGTATAAAATAAATAATGGAGGATATATTATAGATACACCCGGAATTAAAGCTTTTGGAATAATTGACGAAATTAAAAAAACCGATTTATCAAAATATTTTCCCGAGATTTTTAAGTTCTCGAAAAACTGCAAATTTAATAATTGCACCCACTATCACGAACCAAATTGTGCAGTAAAAGAGGCTGTAGAAAATAATCTTATATCTTATAACAGATATAATAACTATATAAATATACTATTAGACGAAAAAAACAAACATAGACTGTAATTTAATTATAATATAATCTCTATATTTACACCATAAAATAACAAAAATTAAAAAAAATGGTTATAAAATTACCAAATGCTATTAATGTAGACGAACTTTACGAAAAATTAACTAAACAATTTCCCGATTACGATGTTTCGTATATTCAAAAAAAAGTTTTATTAGTAAAAAAATCGACAACAGTTGGAGCAATGATTAATCTAAAAAAGAAAAATATTAAAATATTTGGCGATTTTGGAACAGTTACGGCACGTTTAATATTTACAATATTAATACTATTGTTAGGAGTAATTATTCCGTTAATAGTATTTTTAATAGTATTTATGCCTAAACAAAATAAGTTTAGAGACGAAATTGCAAATTTTGTAAAAAAAGAATATAATTTGCAATAATTTTTTTCTGACAAATATCATTTTATAATAAATTATAACCTTGTATCTTGTGCATAAAATTTAATTATGTATAAGTTAGATATTATTAATTTTTACAAAACAGGCAATAATATTATTGATAATAATATTAAAAAACTAATAAACATAACAAATAAATTAATTGCTTATATTAACAAAGGAGCTTGTGCTGAAGAAATTTCTAATATTATTTTTTTATTAATATTTTATGCACAAGAAAACATAAAAAATAAAGAAAAAATATTACGAAATAATAACAAATTTACAGATGATATAAAAACTCATCATAAAAATTTTACAAATAAAATTTTAGAATATAAAAATGCTTTTGCTAACGGAGAAAAAAATATTTGTATAGATATTTATAAATTTTTAATACTGTGGATAAATAACGAAAATAAAATAAATAAACAAATATTTTAAAATTTAATTGCAAAACGGTAGATATGCTTGGTCGAATAAAAAAATAATTAATAAAATATACTTTGATCTCTTGGGTTTAGATAGTTTATTTTATATTAATATTTTCTAAAATTTTATTTGTAGAACCTATATTTTTTGATACATAACTTAACACTTTATTTGATGTTTGTAGCAAATACTCTTTGTTTGTTATAAATTTATTAGTTATTTTTATTAAATCATTCGATGTGTTTATCGAAAAACAAACTTGCATTGTAACAAGTTCTTTTGCCTCTAAAAATTTTTTATAATTAGGACCAAAAATAACAGGTTTACCATGTGCTGCAGGTTCTTGTATATTATGAATTCCTTTTCCAAAACCTCCTCCAACAAAAACAATGTCGGCATACTTGTAAATGCTCGACAAAAGCCCTATATTGTTAATAATCAGCACTCTGCCTTTGTTTTTAAAATCAGAATAAAGAACAGGATTAAATCCGTCAAACATTTTTTTTAATCTGTTAATGTTTTGTTCGTAGATTTGATGAGGTGCAATTACCAATTTAATGTTCGAGAATGTTTTTAATAAGTCTAACAATTTTTCTTCATCGGGTAACCACGTGCTACCAGCTATAACAGTAAAACTATTTTGCGAAAAGTTTTTTACAATATTATTATCGGCACTTTTTTTTGCAATATCATAAACCCTATCGAAACGGGTATCTCCTATAATAATAGAATTTTTAATATTTATTTTTTGTAATAATTCTTGAGATTCTTTATTTTGAACAAAAATTATATTAAAACATTTTAAGGCGTTAGCATACCATTTGCCGTATGATTTAAAATAAATTTGATTTTTTCGGAAAATTGCAGAAATAAGATACGATTCTATATTACGTTTTTTTATCTCGTTAAGATAGTTATACCATATATCATATTTTACAAAAAAAACTATTTTGGGATTAATAATATCTAAAAAATCTTTAGCATTTTTTTTTGTATCGTTTGGCAAGTAAAAAACATAATCAGCAAGGCCGTAATTTTTACGAATCTCGTAACCCGACGGCGAAAAAAAAGTTAAAACAATTATAATATTTTTTTCTTTTGTTTTTAATTTTTCAATTAACGGCCGTCCCTGTTCGAACTCGCCCAACGACGATACGTGTATCCATATTACTTTCTTGTTGTCGGCATTATTAAAATCCGTTTTTATTTTATTTATTAAGTTCTTTCTGCCTTTTACCCATTTTTTTGCCTTGTTGTTAAAAGGTGATATTAAATATGCTGCAAATGCAAAAAAATGTATTGATATGTTATATATTAATTTCAATAATTTTTGTTTTCCTGATTATTTTCAAAATTAGAAATAAAATAATTACTACAATTAAGTTTTGTAAAATTTTATTGTTCAAAAAAGAAGTTTGTAAGCTCAATAATATCTTCCATAGTCATATCGAGTTTAAAATCAAAGAATTTATCAAGAGCATCGGTAATTTCGTCTAAAGATATATAACCGTCTTTGTTTGTATCTATAGATAAAAATTTATCGGGAATTTCTCCGTTAAATCGCTTTCTAAACTCTCCATATCCTCTCAAACTGGGATAATAATCATAAATCTCTGATTGGTCAATAGCTTCGGGAGGTGTCGAAAAAGCCAATAGTTCTTCGTCGGTATATGTTACACCGTTAAGTTTAACGGTAAAGGCATTTGGCGAATTAATTTCTTTGTCTCTATAATTAGGTATTCCGTCGTCATCATCGTCAAGAGGACAGCCTTTTGCATCTACTTTAACTCCTGCCGGTGTTCCCGGGCATTTATCGTCCCAATCTAATATGCTGTCGTTATCCTCATCGGCAATATCAATAGATTCAAACATAAAATCTTTAAATAATGTTGTATCTATTATTTCTTTATCAGCAGAGAAAACGTCAAAGTTAAATGTAATATAAGAGTATAAAAAATTATCGCCGGCAGAGTTTCCTTTTCTATTGTTAGATGTTCCTGCTTTACTAATATCATCAACTAAATCAGAAAAAGCTATGTGATAGCTGGTTCCTAATTTCATTGTAATACGTTTAGATATATTTAACTGCACTCCAATATCTATAGGTAACGATAAAGATGTAAGATTGTATTTCCCCAAACCGTCGTTGTTTAGTTCTCTCAAGTCGGTTTCGTAATTATAATCTCTTTGTAATATAATGCTGTTATATTCGTTATCGGGTGTTTCTTCGACATTACGTATTGTCCCGTCGGACCAATAATGATAATAATTTCCGTTAGCATCTTTTAAATCGGTTTTTGAATTAAAATTAAATGATTCTATACCAACGGATATTAAAGGTATTAACCTGCGTTGCTCGTTAAACGAAATTAATTGTCCTTCTTTTTTTAACAAATGATAAAAATTATACGTTATGTATGCAGCTCCAACAACAACATTGGTTTTAAAGTTATAGTTTTGTGTCAAAGAATGTTGATTACCGGTAATATTTCCGTAAGTTACAAAAAAATTTAACGAAAAAGCCTCGCTTATTCCTTTTGATACGTTTAAGTTTGTTGCGGGTAATCCCACTAAAGGATTTGAATAATATACATCTCTAACATCGCCTAAATATGTAAAAATTCCTTTTCCTATTCCTATAATAGGTTTAAAACTAAGGAATTTTGTAACTTCCTGAGCATTATAAAAATACGAGAACTCTGATGTATCGTCTGACGCAACGTTATTTATTGTATCGGTTGTTTGTCCAAAAACAATAAAATTGTTTACTAAAAAAAATAATATAAATACTGTTTTTTTCAAAAAGCAATTAATTAGTCAATTAAACAAAAATAATAATATTATTTATAAAGACAATATTTTTTATCTATAGTTGTATTAAATTTTAAAAAAAAATCTGTTAACAAACATACAAAAGGCTTGATAAATATCATATTTTCAGCTTAGTCTTAACAATATATTTACAAAAAAATAAATTTTATACTTTTAATTTTATAGAATAATGGCTATCGAAAAAAAAATAAAGAACCTTGTTGAACTTAGAGAAAAAGCAAGGCTTGGTGGTGGCGAAAAACGTATAAATTCACAACATAACAAAGGAAAAATGACCGCTCGCGAACGTATTAATTATTTTTTAGACGAAGATTCGTTTGAAGAATATGATATGTTTGTAACACATAGGAGTCATAATTTTGGTTTAGAAAATCAAAAATATTTAAGCGATGGTGTTATTACCGGACATGGCACAGTTGATGGAAGGGTTGTATATATCTTTGCTCAAGATTTTACAGTTTTCGGAGGTTCTTTGTCAGAAACATACGCACAAAAAATATGTAAAATTATGGATCAAGCTATGAAAGTAGGTGCTCCGGTAATTGGAATTAACGATAGTGGTGGGGCTAGAATTCAAGAAGGAGTAACAAGTTTAGCAGGATATGCCGATATTTTCCAACGTAATATTATGGCCTCGGGAGTAATTCCCCAACTTTCGGCTATATTCGGTCCTTGTGCAGGTGGTGCTGTTTACTCTCCGGCATTAACCGATTTTATTGTTATGCAAGATAAAACCAGTTATATGTTTGTTACCGGACCCAAAGTTGTTAAAACCGTTACAGGCGAAGACATAACTACCGAAACCCTTGGTGGAGCTACTGTTCATGCAACAAAATCAGGGATTTCTCATTTTATATCGGAAAGCGAAGAAGAAGGGCTTTTGCTTTTAAGAAAACTTTTAAGTTATATGCCTCAAAATAATTTAGAAGATCCTCCTATTACAAAATGTAATGATCCAATTGATAGGCAAGAAGATTTTTTAAACGATATTATCCCTGATAATCCCAATAAGCCATATGATATTAAAGATATTATAGAACTTATTGTTGATAATGGCGAGTTTTTGGAAACCCAACGCCAGTATGCAAGAAACATTGTAACTGCTTTTGCAAAATTCAACGGAATGCCTATTGGAATAGTTGCAAATCAACCAAACTATTTAGCAGGAGTTTTAGATATAAATTCATCAAGAAAAGCTGCTCGTTTTGTGCGATTTTGTGATGCTTTTAATATTCCAATTGTTACTCTTGTTGATGTTCCCGGATTTTTACCGGGTAGTTCTCAAGAGTATAACGGAATAATTACACATGGAGCTAAGTTGTTATATGCTTATGGAGAAGCAACCGTTCCTAAAATTACAATTACATTACGCAAATCTTATGGTGGAGCACATGATGTAATGAGTAGTAAACAATTACGTGGAGATATCAATTATGCTTGGCCAACAGCCGAGATTGCAGTAATGGGTGCACAAGGAGCTATAGAGGTTCTTTATCTTAAAGAACTTAAAACTTTTGAAAACGAAAAAGATAAAATAAAATTTATTGATGAAAAAATAAAAGAATATAACGAAAAATTTGCAAACCCATATCAAGCTGCATCTTTAGGGTATATTGACGATGTTATTGAGCCTCGTAATACTCGATTTAGAATAATACGAGCTTTACGAACTCTTGCTACAAAAAAAGATTTAAATCCACCAAAAAAACATGGAAATGTGCCACTATAAAAATCAAAATAATGAATATACAAATATTAGAACAAGGATTAACTATATCGATAATAGGATATTTTATTGTATTTGCAATTTTATTATTGCTATACCTAACATTTTATTATTTAGCTAAATTAATAGAGTTTCAGGCAAAAAAACGATGTAAAAAAGCAGGCAGGAAATGTAACGAAACGGAAGATTTTATTATTAATAGTGAAGTTTCCGCAGCAATAAGTGCAGCGTTATATTTACATTTTAACGAAATGCATGATATAGAAAGCGGAAAACTTACCGTAAAAACAATATCAAGACGTTATACCCCTTGGAATTCGAAAATATATAATATAATGAACAAATTATAAAAAATTTTATAATGAAAAATTTTAAATTTAAGATACGAGGAACTCAATATATTGTGGATATACAAAATATCAATAAAAATGAGATTCAGATGGAGGTAAACGGAACTCCATATATAGTTACCGTTGAAAAAGAAATTAAAAAAAATAAAACTCCTACAATTGTTCGTAAACGATTACCAAATGAAATAAAAAAACCTGTATCCGAGAATATTTCGCTTAAAACAATAAAAGCACCATTGCCCGGAAATATTTTTAAAATAAATGTTAAAGAAGGTGTTTCTGTAAAAAAAGGCGAAACTCTTTTAATTATGGAAGCAATGAAAATGGAAAATAATATTATTGCTGAATTTGACGGATTTGTAAAAAATATAAAAGTAAAAGAGGGAGATGCTGTTTTACAAAACGATATATTAATAGAACTTAATTAAAATGGACGGTTTATTACAATTTTTTAGTTATTCAGGCTTTGCAAATATTACATTGGGGCATGGTATAATGATATTGGTAGGATTAATATTTATTTTTTTAGCAATAAAATATAATTACGAGCCATTATTACTTGTTCCTATTGGTTTTGGTATATTAATAGGAAATATTCCGTATTTACAAGAATCTAGTTTTGCAATAGGAGTTTACGACCAAGGTAGTGTTTTAAGATATCTGTATATGGGTGTTTTAAAAGGAATATATCCCCCTATTATATTTTTAGGAATTGGTGCAATGACCGATTTCTCTACACTTATATCAAGTCCAAGGTTAATGTTATTAGGAGCTGCGACACAAGTTGGTATTTTTATTACATTTTTAGGAGCAATATTATTAGGTTTTAATTTAAACGAAGCTGCTTCTATTGGTATAATTGGAGGAGCAGACGGACCAACAGCAATATTTTTATCATCGAAATTAGCTAATGGATTAAATGGAAATTTAAATTTGATAGGTCCAATTGCTATTGCAGCATATTCTTACATGGCTTTAGTTCCTGTTATACAACCTCCTATAATGAAATTATTAACAAGTAAAAAAGAACGATTAATTAAAATGAAACCTCCAAGATCTGTTTCAAAAACCGAAAAAATTTTATTTCCTATTATTGGAATAATATTAACAGGCTTTATATCGCCGGGAGCATTACCTTTATTAGGAATGTTGTTTTTTGGAAACTTGTTAAAAGAATCTATGGTAACAGAAAGACTTGCCGAAACAGCTCGAAAATCACTTATCGATATTGTTACTATTTTGTTGGGTATAACAGTCGGAGCATCGACACAAGCCGATGTGTTTTTAACAAAACAATCGTTATTAATTTTTATTTTAGGAGCTTTATCATTTATGATTGCAACTGCGGGAGGAATTTTATTTGCTAAAGTAATGAATATATTTTCAAAATCTGATAATAAAATAAATCCTCTTATTGGTGCAGCAGGTGTTTCTGCCGTACCTGACAGTGCCCGGGTTGTTCAACACGAAGGGCTAAAAGAAGACCCATCAAATCATTTGTTAATGCATGCTATGGCTCCAAATGTTGCAGGGGTAATTGGGTCGGCTGTAGCTGCAGGTATTTTAATGAGTTTTTTGTCGTAAAATAACAAATTATTTTTGAATATGAACATCCATTTGAGGAAAAGGAATGTTAATACCCTGTGCGTTAAATTGTTTATATACCTCTTCCATTGTATCAAAATAAACGTTCCAATAATCTGCACCTTTAACCCATAAGCGAGTTGTTATGTTTACAGAACTATCAGCCATTTCGCCCATACGGACAAAAGGCTCTGGATTATCTAAAACTCTTAAATCGTTTTTAGCAATTGTCATAATAATAGATTTTGCTTTTTCTAAATCGTCACCATAACCTATTCCAAAAACAAAATCGACTCTACGAGTTTCTTGTGTCGAAAAATTTGTCATTGAGCTTGTAGACAAACCTCCGTTTGGAATAATAATAATTTTATTATCAGTTGTTTTTAGAATTGTATTAAAAATTTGTATTTGGTCAACAAGTCCCGCATATCCTTGTGCTTCTATAAAATCACCAACTTTAAAAGGTTTAAATATTAAAATCATTACTCCTCCTGCAAAATTTTGTAATGTTCCCGACAAAGCCATGCCAATAGCTAAACCTGCTGCTCCAAGTATTGCAATAAACGATGTCATTTCTATGCCAATCATTCCCATAACGCTAATTATGAGCAATATTTTTAAAATAGCCGAAATTAATGATGTTAAAAACGGTCTTAACGAAACGTCTATATTTCTTTTTTCTAATAATCGTAATATTGATTTTGATATCTTTTTTATTATCCACAAACCAATTATTAAAACTACTATAGTCCCTATAACTCTTGGTCCATAGTTTAATACAAAGTTCAAAGCTTTATCGTAAATATTTTCTAAACTCATAATCATTTAATTTTTAATATTAATAAAATACAAATATATCTTTTATTTAATTAATTAACAAAAAAACATTATTATTTTTTATAATAAAAAATTTGTTTAAGTAATATAGTAAACTAATTTAAAATTAGTTATTCCACCTAAACGAGTCGGTTTTTATATCGGCTAAATCTAAAACTCTGTTTACAACTGTTAAAACAAGATT
>Ga0256833_1002999_pt1 | contig 11666 bp, 10 predicted proteins | sample 356284metaG_FD_190535 | JGI IMG/M metagenome (GOLD analysis project Ga0256833, IMG submission 190535) | Hydrothermal vent microbial communities from Mid Atlantic Ridge, Atlantic Ocean - 356-284 | ecosystem: Environmental > Aquatic > Marine > Hydrothermal vents | place: Atlantic Ocean: Mid...
AATGCCAAAATTGGAGCAAACTCAGTCGTTGTAAAAGATGTTCCTTGTTGTGCTACGGCCGTTGGTGTACCTGCACGTATCTTAACATGCGAAAAGAGTTCCGACCAACTTAGCCACAACATCTTACCCGATGTCAATAAAGAGATTTTTCACTACCTTATTAAACGTATTGCTGTTTTAGAAGAGAGCATAAGAAGTGACAATAAAAAATTAATAGAAAAAGAAGACCATGAATTAGAAGAGATTTATGCCACTTTTATTAAGTCAATGTAGTAAAAAACTTCTGTATAATTCCAAGATTTTTATACTCAAAAAAAAGGGCGAATCTGATGCTTTCACAACGTATTCAAACACTATCACCTTCACTAACTATTGCCATAGCGACACTGGCTAGAGAACTTAAAGCTGAAGGTAAAGATATTATCTCATTTTCAGCAGGTGAACCAGACTTTGACACACCTATTGCTGTTAAAAATGCTGCCAAAGAAGCACTTGATCTTGGACACACAAAATATACAGCTGTTCCAGGAACGCCTGAACTTCTTCAAGCCGTAGCAGACAAACTTCAAAGAGAAAATGGCTTAAGTTACACAACCCAACAAATTCAAACCAACAACGGTGCGAAACATTCCCTCTTTAACCTTTTTCAAGCATTAATTGATGAAGGCGATGAAGTAATTATTCCTGCTCCTTACTGGGTAACTTATCCTGAATTGGTTAAGTATGCAAGTGGTGTTCCTGTTATTATTGATACTGATGATAGTTCAGGCTTTAAGATTACGCCTAGCCAATTAAAAGATGCCATTACGCCTAAAACAAAAGTACTGATTTTAACTTCACCCTCTAACCCAACAGGTGCTGTCTATTCGCAAAGTGAGTTAGAAGCACTCGCAGAGGTGTTAAAAGATACTAAAGTGCTTGTTATCTCAGATGAGATGTATGAAAAACTTGTATTTGATGGTACAAAATTTGTAGCAACGGCTAGTATTTCAGAAGATATGTTTCAGCGAACCATTACCGTAAATGGCTTAAGTAAATCAGCAGCTATGACAGGTTGGCGTTTTGGCTATATGGCTTCAGCACATACCGACCTCATAATGGCGATGAACAAATTACAGTCACAAAGTACTTCAAATATTAGCTCCATTACCCAAGAGGCTGCTATTGTTGGTTTAAATGGTACGATTGACCAAGAAGTAGAAGAGATGAGAGTAGCATTTGAAGCACGTTGTACTGAAGCGACAAAACTTTTTAATGCGATAGATAGACTTTCCGTAGTCAAACCAAGTGGTGCATTTTATCTCTTTGTCAATATTAAGGAGATTTCCAATGACTCTATGCAGTTTTGTAAAGATTTATTAGAAGACCAAGGAGTAGCTGTTGTTCCAGGTGTCGGTTTTGGGGCTGAAGGCTATTTTAGATTCTCCTATGCAACTGACATGGATACCATTAACGAGGGAATTAAACGCATTGAAACCTTTGTCAAAAAACAAAAATAACATTTAAAACCATAAAGGTCAATACCTATGTCAAAAAAACCCAATATAGTAGAACAATTTCGCTCTTTTTGTTATCAAAATAATGCCACAAACCTAGAGCTAGCCTTAGAGTATTTTGCTGTATTTGGGGGTATGGGTTGGCATGTTGATATGTCTGTCCCTTTAGAAGAACTCATTGAAGAAAAAGTTTTAAACAACTACCGTTACATTCACGGTGACCTCACAAAAATCACCAATAGTAAAGAGATTCATCATAAAATTCTCTCTGCCTTAGCCGTAGGTGATAGACGTGAACATGCTGCTTTTAAAAAAGCTCAAGTCGATAGAATAATGGGTGAAGAGTCCATTGACTACCTTATTGATGAGGGGCTTTTAAAACATGACAAATCTATAGAAAAGCCCTTGAAAGACCATGAAAAAGTCTCAAATAAACTTCTTTTTTGCCAACCCTTTATGCGTTTTTGGTTTGCCCTTATCTCACCCAATTACAAAAGCATTAAAGCAGGAGACTATGAGGAGTTTTACCAACGTTGGAATGAGATGAAAATAGAGTTTAGCAACCATATTGCACAACAGCTTTTCTTAGAACTCATTAAAAAAGCTCACAATGAAAACAGTGATGACCCCATTATGAAAATAGGCTCTTATTGGGACACTAACATTAACATAGACCTCTTGGCTAAAACCAAATCAGGTAAATTTATCGCTGGAGCGTGTAAGTTTTCTAAAGCCAAAGCCAAAAAATCTGAGTTGAGTAAACTCAAAGAGCTTTGTTCTGTGGCTAAAATAGAAGCTCAATATTATGTTATTTTTTCTAAAAACAAATTTTCAACCGAACTCAAAAAAGAAAAAAGTGAAAATTTACATCTTTTTGCACTCAAAAGTCTCGGTTCACTTCTTCTTGATTTAAATGAAAAAGATATGCTTGTTAATACCAATAAGAAGTATTAATAATCTAAAACCTAGTTGTCATTATATCGGTAAGAGTCAATGTTTTTCTTAAACACTATTTCATCAAATTTTAGTTAGACTTCACCTTATGCTAAACATTGAAAACCTTACAAACTTTAATATTGACAATAAATTCTTAGAAAATATTGCCAATACTCTTACCTCAAGAGAGATTGATTTAACTCTATGTTATAATAAGACCATTCAACAGTACAACAAAGAGTATCGTCACAAAGACCAAGCGACAGATGTTTTAAGTTTTCCCATTGAGAATGACCTAATTATAGATAATGACATAATGCCCTTAGGTGCTATTGTTATCTCTGTGGATTATGTCATTGAAAAGGCAAAACTTTATGGACACAGTGAAGCATCTGAAATGGCATTGCTATTTATCCATGGATTACTTCATATCTTAGGGTATGACCATGAAACAGATGAGGGTCAGATGAGAAAAAAGGAAGCGTTAATCATTAAATCGTTTAAGCTACCTAAAAGTTTAATTGTAAGAACAGAGGAGAATTAATGGATTTTGTCATATTTATCATGGCGATGGGAGCATTGATATTTGGTGCAGATTTTATTGTTAATCAAAGTGAACGTATTGCATTACGTTTCAATATTTCAGAGTTTGTCATCGGTTCAACACTCATCGCACTAGGGACATCTTTACCTGAAATGGCAGCAAGTATGGCAGCGAGCTTTGACCACAAATCAGATATTGCGATTGCCAATGCAGTCGGCTCAAACATCATGAACATTACCTTGGTTTTAGGGGTTATTTTTATAATCGCTAAACCCTTCAAACCCACACGTGATTTTTTTGCTAAAGATAGTATTTGGGCATTACTACCCATCTTAGTTTTTTTACTTATGAGCATTGATGGTGAAATTGGAAAATTTGATGCACTTTTACTCTTTATTTTAATGTTCGCCTATTTACTTTTCTTAGCTGAAGATGCCAAAAAAGAAGAGATTGAAGAGGTGAATCCAGCATCACATGAAAGCTTTTCATGGTTAAAGTCAATCGGTTTACTTCTACTAGGATTTATTTTGGTTGTGACGGGAGCTAGTTTTGCCATTGACGCAGCCTCAAATATTGCCCTTAGTTTTGGTGTTAGTGAATGGCTTGTTGGGGTAGTGGTTATTGCTTTTGGAACATCATTACCTGAACTTATTGTCTCCATAACAGCCGTACTCAAAGGAAAAGTGGGCATGGCAATTGGAAACATTATCGGTTCAAACCTTGCCAATACCACCATGGTCATTGGAGGGGCAGCCATGGTCAATAACTTGAAAATTGATTTAAACGCATACCACTATGACTTGGCGATTATGACCGCAGCGACTGTTATGCTCATCTATATTACAGCCAACAAACTCTACTCTAAACCTGCAGGAATTTCCCTTCTAATCGTCTTGGCACTCTTTTTGTATGAAAAAGTTTATCCTATTGCTACTACTATTGCCAATTAAATTTATAAAATGAAAACTTACGACTGCATCATCATTGGTGCAGGAGCTTCAGGAATGATGGCTGCCATTACCGTAGCCAAAACATATCCGTCTGTTCTTGTACTTGAAAAACTTCCTAAAGTTGCTGCCAAACTCAAAGCCACAGGGGGAGGACGTTGCAACTTAACCAATACCCTTAATAATGAAGATTTTATGGCACGTTTTGGGCGAGAGGGGCGTTTTATGACTCCTGCTATTGAAGCGTTAAACCAAGAAGAGTTACAGAAATTTTTCAACAATTTAGGGGTGCAAACCCATGCCCCTGATGGTTTTCGTGTCTTTCCTGTGGGGCATGATGCTATGAGTATTATCAAAGCATTAAAAGAGGAGATGCAACGCCTAAACATAGAGATTATCTGTTCACAAAGAGTAGAAGCATTAGAACACAATGAAACCCATATTACAGCTGTTGTCACGCAAGACAACACTTACCTAACGTCAAATATCATCTTAGCTTCTGGTGGTATGGGCTATCCTGTTTTAGGAGCAGAGGGTGATGGCTACGCTTTAGCCCAATCGGTAGGACACAAAATAACCGACATTCACCCCGCGATGATGCCCCTTAAAACCAAAGAGTTATGGGGAGCTAACTGCCGTGCAGACACCATAGCAAAGGTGGAGATGAAAGTTAATATTAAAAAATATCAAAAATTACGTGCAAAAGGGGATTTAATTTTTACAAAAAATGGCATTAGAGGTCCAGTGGTATTAGACTTCTCACGTGAAATCACCCCACTTCTTGCCAAGTTTGAGGAAGTACCTGTTCTAATGAATCTTACGAAGGGCATGAATGAAGAAGATATTAGAGAACATTTTAAAAAATGCTTAGAGAAAAATCCCCAACTTGATACCTTAGCACTTATAAATACCCTATTGCCTAACTCCGTAAGCCTTGAACTTTGTAAACTTGCCAACATCGAAGAGCCAACGCTAAGTTTAAAAAAACTCTCTGGTGTTTCTCGTGACCAACTTATTAAACTCTTAGCATGGACACCCCTCACCATTAATGGACATGATGGATTTAAACTTGCCATGATAACACGTGGAGGAGTTAGCCTAAAAGAGATTGACCCCAATACCTTAAAGAGTAAAAAGATAAAAGGGCTTTACTTTTGTGGGGAAGTTATGAACTTAGATGGTCCTTGTGGAGGCTACAACCTACAATGGTCATTTGCCAGTGGTTTTTTAGCAGGGAAACTACAGTAGGAAAACATCTAAACTACCTTCTCTTAGTGCAATTCAGCGTTAAGTTTAACTTCTCTCACACTTCTTTTAACAATTATCTCACCTGTACTAGAATTTTGTCTAAAGTGAAGACCATTTAATCCTTGAAGTGCATCGGCTCTCCAAGTTGTTTTAGCTTCCAAATTAGCCTCTGGATTGGCTTCATTGATTTTAACCAACTCTTCAGGGGAAATTTTTACTTTTGTTCCTGCAAAAATAGCTACACCACCATCTAAAATACACGCATCACCTAAAGGAATACCACAAGTTGAATTTGCTCCAAGAAGCGTATTTTCACCAATAGAGATAGGGTTTCCATCTGTTCCACTAAGTACGCCTAAAATACTAGCACCCCCACCAACATCTGAACCAGCACCGACAATCGCTGAACTTGAGATACGACCTTCAACCATAACAGCCCCTAGTGTTCCTGCATTGAAGTTAATGTATGAAGCCCCAGGCATAACCGTTGTTCCAGCAGCCAATTGCGCCCCCATTCTAACTTTTGAAGACTCTAAAATACGGGTATTATCAGCAGGAATAATATGTTGTAAAAATCTTGGGAATTTATCGACGGCATCAATGGTTGGGAACGTTCCATTTAGTTTCATCTCAATTTCATTCTCTCGTAAGTATTCTAACTCATAAGGCGTTGTTCCTACCCATGCCACATTTGAAAGAATGCCAAATGCTCCATTTAAATTAACACTTCTAAGTGCTACTTTTGATTGAGAGAGTGCATAAAGTTTTAAGTAAACAGCTTCAACACTTTGTGCGTTTGCATCTTCAAATAGAAAGACTATTCTAAAATTTTTAGCCACATCTTCCATGGAAGCCAATGTCTTAATAACTTGAATATTTTTATGAACATCACTCACAGCATCATCGACATAAACGGCAAAGGCATTCATGGCATTTTTTACAAATTCATCATTAATGGTTGCCACAAATTCTGAACCTGAAAAATCAACCTCACACCCTGATTCTTGAAGTGCTTTAATGTAAACAGCTGCTGAACCAAAATTTTCATTCCAGTTAATTAAACCAAAGTTTGCTTGTAATACTTTGTCAGCATTCTTTTGACCTCTATCTACGCGTGCAATACCAAAAGCCATCGCTTTTTTGTACCCTGCTTGTGCTTCTATATCTGCTACTAATGCTTTAAACTCTTCTGCTGTATTTGTTGTTGCTATTGCCATTTATATTACCTTTAAATTCACGAATTTATAATTTCGTGAATTATAGCTAATTTGGCTTAGAAGCAAAACCCAATAGTCCCTTCTTCTCTTCATCTTCAACCCGATACAACACAGCAAACATCAATGGTACAAAATAGAGGTTTAACACCGTAGCCCACGCAATACCAAAACCTAGACTAATCGCCATTGGTTGCAAGATAAGTGCTTGACCTGAAGCAAAAAATATCAATGAAGCCAAACCAAATACGGTGGTAATAGAAGTTAAAATAATCGGTCGTAAACGTTGCCCAGCATACGCTAAAACTTCTGCTTTATTGTTGGCTTTTCGCACAAACTCTAGCATAATTAGTCCATCATTAACCACCACTCCTGCTAAGCCTACAATGCCCATCGCACCTGTAAGGGTCATGTTTAAGCCCATGAGTTTTGTACCAACAAGCACCCCTAAAATAGACAAAGGAATAATACTTAAAATAATAAGAGGTTGAATAAAAGAGTTAAACATCCATACCAAAGTAATAAAGATTAAAAAAGCTGCGATGAGTCCAGCTTGTATCATCTCCCCTACTATTTTATCGTTGGCTTTTTTCTCACCTTTTACAATGACCTTTAAACCCTCTTTTTTTAAATTAGCTAAGAGAGGTTCTAACTTTTTCATCACCTCTTCTGGAATAACAACTTTTTTATCTACCGAGGCATAGAGTGAATTGAGTTTGATGCCATCTTCTTTAAAAATACGCACAAAAGATTTTTGATAATAAAAATCACAAACCTCTTTAACCATTACCACTTTTCCCTCTGGAGTGGTCAATTTAAAGTCAGATAAGGTCTCTTTTTTATCTTTATATTTATCTTCTATTTTGACCCTTAACAAGCCCTCTTTATTAAACATTTTACTGTACTCTGCTTTAAAAAATGACCCTCTTAGTGCATTACTAACATAGGTTTCATTTAAGCCTAAAGATTGCCCATATTCATTGACTCTAAGCTTTAACTCTCGCTCACCCTCTGTGGCATTGTCACCAATGTCGTGTACCCCTTTAATGCTTTTTAACGCTTTTTCAACTTTTGCTAATGCCATTAAAACTTTTTCAGGTGAACTGTTTGAAAAACCAATCTCAATGTCATTTCCCACCATGCCTGTCTGTTGAGCATAGATATTGAACTCTTCAAAAACCTTATTTCCCTCTTTGTCTTTTAATGCTCGCATTTTTTCTAAAATACCCTTTTGGACATCTTTAGAAATCATCTGTGCTGAACGCTCACGAACCATGTCACTGCTATCATATTCCAATGAAAATATAGGGTTTATGTAGGTATCAAAGAAATTCTCTGGAGCTTTTTCATGTAAATTAATAAAAATATGAAATACGTTATCTCCTGTTTCAAAGCTTTTGTCAGGGTTCATCTTAAAGCCAATAACGGAAGTTACGGAGTCCACCTCTTTTTTGTCTAAATATTTTAATAACTCTTTTTCAATTTGAGTAACATATTTTTCCGTATCTTCTAAGGAGTTGTTAATGTTTACTTTACCGTTGAGATAAATCTGCTGAACATCAAACTCTGGCATGAGTTGAAACTTGGTAATTTTGAACATACCAATGGTTGATGCCATAATACCCACTACTAACAAAAATAAGGCAAAACCTTTAAAACGCAACAATAACGCTAAAATAGCAGTGTAAGCATTTTGAAGAAATTTCCAAAAAGAACTCTCTTTTTTTTGAATTTTTTCAACTTTACCAATAGAGAAAAGCTCTTTGGCGTGTAGTGGTAGAAAATAAAACGCTTCAAACAAAGATGAAAGGAGTAAAATAGTAATCATAATCGGTAAAATCTTCATAAACATACCCATTTGACCTGTCATAATAAGCAGTGGTAAAAAAGCAAAGACCGTAGTAAGTGTGGCAGTTAAAATAGCAGGAAACATCTCAGAAGCTCCATCAATAGCTGCTTCTCTAGGAGATTTTCCCATCTCAATGTGACGATAGATATTTTCAGCAACCACAATGGCTTCATCGACCAACATTCCTAAGGCTATTAATGCCCCCATAAGGCTTAACATGTTGATGCTCTCACCCATCATTTCAGAAGAGATAATTGCAATGGCAAAAGAGGTGAAAATTCCTATTCCTACCACAAAAGCAATGCGTACATTGAGTGAAATAAGAAGCGTTATCATCACTAAAATAAGCCCAAAAATAATATTTGAAGAGACTAAGTTAAGACGGTTTTTAATCCAAATAGAGGTATCAGTATAGGCTTCAAACGTCAATTTACCTTGATATTTTTTATTATATTCTTTTAAGACCTCTTTGACTTTTTTTACCAATTCAATGGCATTACCATCTTTTGTTTTTTGAATATCTAAAGAGACATTTTGTTTTGAATTAAAATGAGATAACTGTACAGGTTCAGCCAAACCAATATGTACCGAGGCAATATCTCTTAAATAAAAACGCTTACCATTAACCGACAATAGACTCTCTTCTAACTTCTCTTTAGACTTTTCACCATTAATCGTAGAGATATAGAGATGCTCTCCTTGTGCTTTAATTGTTCCCACAGGAAAAATGGACGACAACCCACCAATGGCCGAATAAACAGCTGATTTAGACAAACCATAAGCATCTATTTTCTTTTGGTCAAGCGTAATGAGTACCTCCTCATCAGATTCGCCTCGTATGACAATATCTGCTAAATCGTCAATTTCGCTGAGTCTGTCTTTTAAATCATTTGCTCCATCGACCAAATCTTTAATGCTAGAGCCACCTGCAACAGCTACTAAGACAAGAGGAAAATTATGGACTTTTATCTTGGCAATAGGTTCGTCCATATCAGCAGGTAAATCACGTTTATTTTTGGCAACAATATCTTTAATCTCACCTAAAACCTTTTGATTGTCATTACCTGGAAGTATCTCTGCTTCAATCGTAAAAAAACCATTTTGAATGGTTGAGAAAACGGTATCTATTTCAGAGATAGTGCGTAAATCATCTTCAATACTTCTCACTGCCATTTTATCAAGTACATCAGCACTTGCACCAACATATGTACCTGTAATTATCACCTCATCTAACTGTGAAGGAGGGAAAATCTCTTTAGGAATACTTTTGTAAGCAAAAATAGCCATTACAAACATCATCACCATTACTAGGTGATTGAGAACAGGTCGGTCAATGGAGAATTGAAGGAATTTTCTAATCATTTGTTACCTCAAATTTTCTTTAACATTTATCTCTTCAAGCCTATTTTTCATAATCACTTGTTCCTCTTCTAGCATCGTTTTTACCCTATTGAGATGGGCTATTTTTCTACTCTCATAATAGAGTTGATTGTCCAAATAGATATTAGGAATGGTTAAAAGTAATGCCAATGCACTCAACATTATTGTAATGAGTATCATCGGTATTGTCACACCATTCTCTTCTACGATTTCTTTATTTGACATTTTAATTTACCTTTTAAAAATAAATGTTCTTAGTTTTGCAGAGCGTGAACGGGCATTTATTTTGAGTTCTTGTTTTGTGGCAGTAATGGGTTTACGAACCAACATTTTTCCCAAATCATTCTCTTTAGAGCAAGTACATCGCATCGCTTGTGGGTCACAAATACACTTAGTAGCCCAAGTTTTATAACGATTTTTAACCAACCTATCTTCTAAAGAGTGAAAGGTAATAAGCGATACAATCGTTCCTTTTAACTCCCCTGCTTTAAACTTTGACTCTAAGACATCTAAAAGCCCTTCTATTTCGCCTAGTTCATTGTTTACTTCAATACGAATGCCTTGAAAAGAGAGCGTAGCAGGGTGAATTTTTCCTCCACGAGGAATAACGGTACAAATAATCTCGGAGAGTTCTTTCCCACTCTCAATGGGCTTTAGTGAACGTGCTTGAATAATGGCTGAAGCCACCTTTTTGTAAGAACGCACTTCCCCATAATGGTTTAAAATATACTCTAATTTATCTTGTGGATACTCATTAACCACTTCATAAGCCGACAAAGAAGCACTGCTGTCCATACGCATATCGAGCGTTTCACTCTCAAAGGAGAAACCTCTGTCCATTTTATCTAACTGTAATGACGAAACACCAAAATCAGCTAAAATCCCTGTAATGGGTGTTTCTTTTAAGGTAGGCAAAGTATTGGCAAATGTTCCTTTGTAGAGCCTTGAACGTGCTTCAAAAACCTTAAGCCTCTCTTTTGAAAAAGCCAATGCTTCGTCATCTCGGTCTATGCCGACATGGTTTATCTGTTCATAGTGCTTTAGCATCGCTTCGGAATGCCCTGCATAACCCAAGGTACAATCTACAAAATACCCCTCTTTAATATTTGAAAATCCATCAAGAACTTCCTCTAACAACACGGGGATATGGGGAATATTCATCTAAAGCCTTTTTAATCAATAAAATAATAATGATATAATAGCAAAAATATTAATAGAGCAAGGATTAATCTATGGACGCACGTCTGCTTAAAGAGCTACAACAAATATCTCACTCTATGTTTGCAAAAAATTATTTTGGTGTTTTCCATGGTTCACTCTCTGCCAAAATTGAGTTAAATGCTTTTACTATCAATAGAAAAGATATTATTTTAGATGAAGTAGGTGAAAATGCTTTCATAAAACTCTCAACCAATACAAAAAAAGATTATCGTTGGAAAGAGGCTTCTCCCGATACAGACATTCATTTAGAAATTTACAACGCACTCCCCAATGCCAAATATATCTCCTACACCATGCCTCCTTATGCCACAGCGTACTCCTTTGAACACAACACAATTATTCCCCAAGATTTTTATGGCTACAAAACCTTTAAAGAAGTTCCTGTTTATGACCCAAAAAACTTTAATGATTGGGAAAAAAGAGCACCCTATGAGATTGCCAACTATTTTGAAGAAAACAGCAATCAACACCTACTACTCATCAAAGGTTTTGGGCTAATCTCTTACGACAGAGATTTGCTTGACATGGTTAAAAAAGTAGCCATTTTAGAAAACTCTTGCCGACTTCTCACCATAAACAATATGAACAAATAATCTGCTTTTGGTAGGGGCGACCTCCATGTCTCCCTTTTTTTAAATTAATTTTTCAAACATAAAGCTTAAGCTTTTTCTCTTCTAAAAAACCAAATCAACAGCAAAAGCAACAGTAAAACAGGCACGCCCACTTGAACCCAAGCCGATATTTTGACGACTTTACTTAAGATTTCACCATGTTTTTCTTTGTCTATCTCTACCCCTGCCATGTTTGCCATGTGGTTCATTGCTGAAATGG
>Ga0256833_1003000_pt1 | contig 11665 bp, 9 predicted proteins | sample 356284metaG_FD_190535 | JGI IMG/M metagenome (GOLD analysis project Ga0256833, IMG submission 190535) | Hydrothermal vent microbial communities from Mid Atlantic Ridge, Atlantic Ocean - 356-284 | ecosystem: Environmental > Aquatic > Marine > Hydrothermal vents | place: Atlantic Ocean: Mid...
GAGGGCCTCGTATATCCTGCGAGCTGGACGGTGGAGTTCAACGAAAATGAAATTTGCCTGAGAAGGATAAGGGTGAAGCCCTAATTCCTGCAGGGCCTTTTTCAGCCTTTCTCTCTCAGCCCAGGTGGTCTCAAGCACCATCTTGAGATAATCCTGATCTTCCAGAGCGGCTCTGGCAGCCACCTGTGCCAGGCTGTTGACATTAAAGGGCTGCCTGATGGCATTAAGGACCCGGGCCAAGTCCCTCTTCATGATTCCATAACCCAGGCGCAGGCCGGCAAGCCCGTAAGCCTTGGAGAAAGTTCGCAGAAGAACCACGGGAGGCCGGGCGTCTTTTAAAAGAAGGGGCTTTAACACCTGAGGATGATTTACGAACTCTCCGTAGGCCTCATCGATTACCACTATCAGGTGTTCAGGAAGTTTTTCATGCCAGCGCAGAAATTCTTCGTGAAAAATAATACTTCCGCAGGGATTGTGGGGATTGTCCAGAAAGATGATCTTTGTTTGGGGAGTTATTCTCTCAAGCATTCCTTCAAGGTCATGTTTCAGGTCCCTGAGGGGCACCTTGATGACCCTGGCTCCAGCGGCAAGGACAAATTTTTCATACATCAGGAAAGAGGGCTTGCTCACGAGGGCCTCTTCTCCCGGAGAAAGGCAGGCCTTCACCAGAAGGTCAAGTACTTCGTTGGAACCGTTTCCGAGAACGATCTCTTCGGGATCCACCCCGTAATGTGAGGCCAGGGCTTTACGGAGTTCAAAGGCCGCGGGATCCGGATAGCGGTTAAGCTCTGAGAGGGCTTTTTCTATGGCCTTAAGGGCCCTGGGCGGAGGGCCAAAGGGGTTTTCATTGGAGGCCAATTTGACGATAGGCCCCTTAAGCCCCAGCTCCCGCCTGAGCTCTGAGATAGGTTTGCCCGGGGGATAGGGTTTGAAGTCCAAAAGATGCGCTTTAATCATAGAATTTTCCTTTCTTCACGAAGACACTTACTGGCACAAGGGTTATTTCTTTTTTGAGCCGCGGGCGAAAAACTCTTAAGGCCTTAAGCGTATAGGGATGAGGGTGGGCAATGGCGAGCACCGGTTCTTTACGGGCCCGTTCAAGGAATTTCTCAAGGGCCTTGCATACCATCTGGTATCCCTTTTGATGGTCCAGGAAAATTCGTCTTTCGGCAAAGGGAAGATGAAGCTCACGGGCAAGTTCCGGTATTACGGTCTTTCGAGTGGTCCGGCTATCCACGTAAAAAAGCCCCAGCTTTTTGACTTCTTCAAGGACCCAGCGCATGTGTTTTCGATCCGCAGTAAAGGCCGAACCCATGTGATGATTAACCCCTATGGCATAAGGAACCCTCTTTATTGCTTCTCGCACCCGTCTTTTTACTTCAACCTCGTTTAAACGCAAGCTGATAAAATGCGAATGGTCTCTTACCTTCCGGGCTTCAAGGGGCAGGTGAACCAGGACTTCAAAGCCTCTGGCATAGGCCTCAGTTGCAAGCCTTTTAGTGAAAGGGGCTTCTGGAAGAAAAGAAAAGTTGAGCACCAGCCCCAGGCGGAAAAATTCCCTCTCCAGGCCAGGATTTTGCCCCATGTCATCGATGATAATGCAGGCCGGATGATAAGGCTTCCTTTTACGGGCTTCAGGGTGGGGTCTTGAAACTTTCTTCTTGGTTTTTGAAGGAGCCCTCGAGGTGATCTGAGGGGGCTTTTTAAGCGGCCTCAGGATCCAGAGGGCTGTAAGAATTGTTAGGATGATAAAAAAGAGCCAGAAGGCCCATCCCAGAGCGGAAGGGACGGGCCTTTTTCTTTTCGGAGAAGGCATTATTCGATTTTGAGATTAGTGATGGCCTTCCAGCTCTTCAAAACTCTTAAAGCTTCCTGAAATTGACTATCATAGCGGAAGCGTTCCTTATCAAACTTTCTTCCTTCAGATTTTTCTTCTGCGGGTTTTTTCTTTTCTTGTTTATTTTTAGCATCGGTTTCTTTCTTTTTAGATTTTGTTATTTCTTCAGAATTTTCCAGGTGCTTTTCGAGATCTTTCTCTCGAATAACGTGGTGTTTTGTGGTCTTTTTCAGGCATTCCGGATCAAGAAAAGGCACTTTGATATCCGGCTCAATACCCTTGGCCTGAATGGACCGTCCGCTGGGGGTAAAATACTGAGCGGTGGTAAGGCGGACCGCCGAGCCGTCAGGCAGGGGGATAATGGTCTGGACGGAACCTTTCCCAAAGGTGGGCATCCCCACGATGAGGGCCCGGTGGTGATCCTGAAGGTCCCCGGCTACAATTTCTGAGGCGGAGGCACTCCCTTCGTTTACCAGAACCACGATTGGGTAAGGGTGTTTGCGCCGGTTGGGAGTGGCTTCAAAACGCATATTCTGCTGTTTGATCCGTCCTTCGGTGTAAACGATGAGGCCCTGGTCAATGAATTCGTCGGCCACTCTTACCGCAGAATTAAGAAGACCTCCGGGATTATTGCGCAGATCAATGATAATCCCTTTGAGGGGCTTGTTTTCCTTTTCAAGGGCCTCTAGGGCTTTGACCAGTTCTTTAGGGGTTTTCTCCTGAAAGTTTGAGATCCTCACATAACCGTAGCCCGGTTCGATGGTAAAATAACGAACGCTGATAATCGGGATCACATCCCTCACCAGCGTAATCTCTTTGAGTTCATTCCAGCCTTCCCTGAAGATGGAGATGGTGACCTTTGTTCCTTTGGGCCCTCTTAAGAGCTTTACCGCCTCTAAGAGGCTCATGCCTTTGGTGGGCTTGCCGTTTATCTTTATGATTTTGTCTCCGGGCTTAAGACCGGCTTTCCAGGCAGGGGTCCCTTCAATAGGGGCCACCACCGTAAGCACCCCATCCCGGATGGTAATTTCAATACCGATTCCGGTAAAGCTTCCTTTCGTTTCTATTTGAAGCTCTTTATAATCATCGGGTTTGAGAAAAGAAGAATGGGGATCAAGGTTGGAGAGCATACCCTGAATGGCCCCGTAAATGAGCTCCTGCGGATCTACCTCTTTTACGTAACTACGCTGAACGAGATCGAGCACCTGAGAGAAAAGCCTTAATTGTTCGTAAATGTCTTTTTTCTGGTCGTTTTGATTGAGGGCCGAAAGGCTGCGCCCCAAAATGGTTCCCAACAGGAAGATCCCCAGGACCAGGACCAAGACGGGAAAAACAAGTTTTCTTTGCTTCATCTCACACCTCTTAACGCAAGAATTTAAGTTTGCTGGTATCAAGCCAATCTAAGGGATTTTGGGGTTTGCCCTGATAACGTAATTCGTAATACACCCCCCCTTTACCAAAAGGGGCCTCTCCCACTTCTCCGATTATTTCCCCCGTGGAAACATGCTCTCCAAGGCCTTTTGATACCTTACCCAAACCACCGATAACCGACAAGAAATGATAACCATGATCGATAAAGACCAGAAACCCTTTTTCGCGAATAAGAGAAATCTTAATTATTTCCCCGGCGTAGGGAGCCCTGACCGGGCTTCCTACCGGGGCAGCAATGGTAATTCCCTGATGGAAAATCTTTTCTCCGGTCAAAGGATCTACTTCGAGCCCGAAAAACTTTAGCACCTCTCCTTCAATAGGAGGTGGCAAAAGGCCTTTGAGTTCGAGAAGAGGGGCGGGTTTGGGAGGGGCTTTTTTCTTCTGGATCTTGAGGAATTCTTTTTTGGTAACTTCAAGCTCTTCTCTGGTCCGCTTCAGTTCTTCGGCCATCTGGGAGATGGCAGCGTAGGCCTTCTCAAGCATGTGGAGGGTTTCAGCGTAAAGCCGTTTGTTTCGGCGCACCTCTTCAAGAAGGATTTCTTTTTCGCGTTTCAGACTCTGGAGGGCCTTAATTTCACTTTCGTAGCGGGCCTTGAGGGCGTCAAGATGTTCCTTTTCCTGCCTGACAATTTCTTTCTGTCTTTCGATTTCTTTTTTTTCGCGCTGAATTTTTTGGGCCAGTTTTCGATCGTGATAAAAAATAAGGTTAGTATATTCCTGCCGCCTGAAAAAAGCCGAAATTTCCTGCGGCGAGAGAATAAGATTGATCCAGCCAAGCTCCCCCATAGTAGACAGATGTTTTAATCTTTCCTGAAAGCGTCTCTGGAGTTCCTGAAGTTCAGCTTCCCTGGAATTAAGTTTTTCAGAAAGGCGTCTTAAAAGGAGCTTTTTCCTGGCTATTTCTTCGTTTAAAGCGTCAATTTCTGCGCTTTTTTGGTTTATTTTATGCGAAATTTCTTCAAGTTGGGCCAGGATTCGTTTTTCTTTGGCGGTTAATTCTCCGATGATGGCCCGTTTGGATTCGAGCCCCGTAGGAGCTGCCAGAGGAAGAGAGCTTAGTATCGTAAATAACGCCGCGAGGCCCAGTAAGATCCGAGAACGCAAAGGAAAACCACCCCTGAAATCAAAATAGTTATCTGGCTAGCATTCCAGAAAACCAAGCCTCCCTGAAAACCCGGGAAAAAATCAAGTAGTGCCCGGTCAAGATAGATCTTAACAATATAAACCAGAAGAAGGGCTAGAAAAGAAGCCACCGCTCCCTGAAGAACCGCAATAACCAGGATAGGCCCCTGAATGAACCCCGGAGTGGCCCCCACCAGGGAAAGGACTTCAAGTTCTTCTTTTCTTTGGGAGAGAGAAAAGCGGACCACCAGGCCAATGATAAAACAGGTGGTGAGGCCCACCAGGAAAAGCCCCCATAGGGAAATTATCTCCAGAAAACGCCTCAAGTTCGCCAGCCGTGCCAGCCAGCTCTGGGCAAACTGGACCTTAAAAACTCCCGGCAAACCTTCAAGACGCAGGGATAATTCTTTAAGAGATTTACCGGCCCTGAAAGGGTCTTTGAAGGAGACCACGAGAACCGGGGGGAGAAAATCAGGCGAAATGCCACTTAAGAGCTCTTTTTCTTCAAAAAGTCTTTCTAGATCCTTGAGGACTTCTTCTGGAGGCAAAAATCTTACTTCTGCCACCAGGGGTTCTTTTTTGATCTCGGAGGTAATTTTTTTGACTTCCTTGGAGGTAATACGGGGAGAAAGATAGACGTTTAACACCAGTTCCTGGGCTACCTTCTGGGTAAAATAATTGAGATTAGAGTAAACAAGCCCGAAGAAAGAAAAGACTGCAAGCCCCAGCACGATAACCAGGGTGGCGGTAAAATAGGCCCAGGCAGCCACACGAAATTCCAAAAAAAGGCGCTTCAGAAATCTCATGGATTTAGAAGCCTCCCCTGATCAAGCACCAGGACCCTGCGGTGTCTTTCTGCATAAAGGGCCTCGTCGTGTGTAGCCAGGATGATGGTGGTCCCTTCGGCGTTTAAGTCTTCAAATATTTCCATTACCTCTTCGGTGCGTCTGGAGTCGAGATTCCCTGTGGGTTCATCTGCCAGCAGGAGTTTGGGGCGATTAACGATAGCCCTTGCCAGCGCTACCCGCTGTTTTTCTCCACCTGAAAGCTGCCTTACAGGTTGTGTCTCCTTCCCGGAAAGCCCGAGTCTCTCAAGTATTTTTAGAACACGCCGTCTGATTTCATCTTCGCCTATCCCCTGAATTTCAAGGGAGATGGCCACGTTTTCAAAGACGGAACGATTTTCAAGGAGTTTGAAATCCTGAAAGACGAACCCTATCTTCCTGCGAAAAAAAGGCACTTCTTTCTTTTTGAGGCTGGAAAGGGGCCGCCCTTCAAAATAGATCTCTCCAGAAGTGGGTTTTTCAGCCCGGAAGATGAGGTTTAAAAGGGTGCTTTTGCCGGCTCCACTAGGGCCTGTAATAAAAAGAAACTCACCCCTTTTGACAGAAAAACTTACTTCATCCAGGGCGGTGATATTGGGTTCGTAAACTTTGGAGACCCTTTCCAGGGTTAAAATATCTTCCATTGACAGCGAATTATAGCAATTGCTTTTTATCCCGCAAAGAAGCCTTATTTTTAAAAATCTTATCGGTCGTTTTTGGATTTCCCTTTGTGTAACCGCTCGTGTAGATTATGTGGGTTTCCTATTTGAAAACTCGTAAATGCTTGAGGCTCTCTTAAGAAAGGGGCTGAAACCCGATTAAATGCCCCTCAAGGATATATTTTGGCCTAATTTCCCTGAGATTTTTTGTTGCCTTTTTTTGTCAAAAGATCCTATAAAAATAGGCTTAAACAGAGGAAAGGAGGTCGTGTGTGATGAAACTTGATCCGACCAAAATGAAAGACTGGGAAATTGCCGCCGAAGCCGAAAAGAACATGAAAACTGTTTATCAACTGGCTGAAGAGCTGGGCCTTGAGAAAGAAGAACTTCTGCCTTACGGGCATTACGTGGCCAAAATTGATTACAAAAAAGTTCTTGAGCGCCTGAAAGATAGACCAAATGGCAAATACATAGATGTTACCGCCATCACACCCACCCCCCTTGGTGAAGGGAAATCCACCACAGCCATAGGTCTTATCGAGGGTCTTGGTAAACGGGGCCAGAAAGTTATAGGTGCTCTGAGGCAGCCTTCTGGTGGCCCCACCATGAACATCAAAGGCAGTGCTGCCGGTGGAGGGCTTGCTCAGATTATCCCGCTTGATAAATTCTCCCTCGGACTTACGGGCGACATCAACGCCATCATGAACGCCCACAATCTTGCCATGGTGGCTCTTACCGCCCGGATGCAGCACGAGTTTAACTACGATGACGAGACGCTGGCCAAAAGGGGGCTTAAGCGCCTCAACATCGATCCCAAACGGGTAGAGATGGGCTGGGTGATTGACTTTTGTGCCCAGGCCCTGCGGCATATTGTGATTGGCCTGGGGGGCAAAAAAGACGGCTATCCCATGGAGAGCAAGTTCTGGATCGCGGTGGCCTCAGAAGTAATGGCTATCTTGGCGGTGGCTCGTGACCTCAAGGATTTCCGCGAGCGGATTGGAAAGATCGTGGTGGCCTTTGATAAGTATGGAAACCCCGTAACCACCGAAGACCTTGAAGTGGCAGGTGCCATGTGCGCCTGGATGGTTGATGCCATCAACCCCAACATGATCCAGACTATCGAGGGGCAGCCTGTTCTCATCCATGCCGGCCCCTTCGCCAACATTGCTATCGGTCAGTCCTCTATCATCGCCGACTATGTGGCCCTCAAACTGGCAGACTACAATGTTACAGAAAGCGGCTTTGCAGCTGACATCGGATATGAAAAATTCTGGAATATCAAGTGCCGTCTTTCTGGTCTGACTCCGGACTGTGTGGTGGTGGTGGCTACTATCAGGGCCCTTAAGTGTCACGGTGGGGCTCCTATACCGCGTCCGGGGCGTCCTATTCCTCAAGAATACTTTGAGGAAAACCTTGAGTGGGTAGAGAAGGGCTGTGAAAACCTCATGCACTGCGTAAATATTGTCAAGAAAAGCGGTGTAACTCCGGTGGTATGTATCAACGCCTTCTATACCGATACCAAAGCCGAGATCGAACTGGTGAAAAAGATTTGCGAACAGCACGGAGTAAGAGCCGCCGTTTCCGAGCACTGGCTGAAAGGCGGAGAAGGGGCTTTAGAGCTGGCTGACGCGGTAATGGATGCCTGCAACGAACCGAGCGAATTTCGCTTCCTCTATGATCTGGATGAACCGGTGAAGAGCCGCATCGAAAAGATTGCCAGAGAAGTTTACGGAGCCGACGGAGTAATCTATCTCCCTGATGCTGAAGCCAAGATCAAAATGATCGAAGCTGACGACGAGTTGCGGCGGATGCCCATCTGTATGGTCAAGACCCATCTTTCTCTCTCAGACAATCCCAATCTCAAAGGGGTTCCTAAAGGGTGGCAGCTCCGCGTAAGAGATGTCCTTATTTATCGAGGGTCAGGTTTTATTGTTCCGGTGGCCGGTGATATCAGCCTCATGCCAGGGACGGGTTCTGACCCCGCCTATCGGCGTATTGATGTGGATCTGGAAACCGGAAAAGTCAAAGGGCTCTTCTAAAAATACAGGGGGCTTTAAGCCCCCTTCTTTTTTATGGGGAATTTCTCCCCTGAAAGCGGGCACTTTTCCTCAGCCCTGCTTATGAAAGTATCAATAAAAGAAGTCTTCAATTGAAAAACAAGATCTATTTCAAGTTAAATTTACGAAATCTCCTTGATGGTATATTTCTTGCAATAAAAAGCAGAAAATTTGAGGAGGTCAGGAAGAAATGGCGGCTAGAATAATAAGCGGCAAAGAGATTTCGGCTGAGATTCGGGAGGAGTTAAAAAAAGAAGTCCAGGAACTAAAAGAAAAGCACGGGGTTACCCCGGGGCTGGTGACGATTTTAGTGGGGGAGAATCCGGCCTCTGTTTCTTATGTCACGGCCAAACAGCGCACAGCCCACGATTTAGGTTTTCATTCCGTTCAGGAAAATCTGCCAGAAGATGTCTCTGAAGAAGAGTTGCTCAAGATGATTGCGAAATATAACAACGACCCGAGCATTCATGGGATTTTGGTTCAGCTTCCGCTTCCCAGGCATATAGACGAAAGAAAGATTATTCATGCCATTGATCCCCGCAAAGACGTGGACGGATTCCACCCGGTAAATGTAGGGAAAATGGTCATCGGAGAGCCCTGTTTTCTACCCTGCACCCCTCACGGGATCCTGGTGATGCTTGCCCGGGCCGGGGTGGAGGTTTCTGGAGCTGAGGTAGTGGTAATCGGGCGTAGTAACATTGTAGGCAAACCGGTTGCCATTCTCCTTATGCAGAAGAGAAAACCCGTGGGGAACGCTACGGTAACCGTCTGCCACACCGGGACCAAAGACATGACCTTTCATACCAAAAGGGCAGATATCCTTATTGTAGCGGCTGGAAAGCCCAAAGTGGTTACCGGGGATATGGTGAAAGAGGGGGTGGTGGTGATAGATGTGGGTGTCAATCGTATCGGCACCACTCCTGAGGGCAAAGCCATTCTTTGTGGGGATGTCGATTTTGATTCTGTAAAGGAGAAGGCGGCTGCCATTACCCCTGTGCCAGGAGGGGTAGGGCCCATGACCATTACCATGCTCATGAAAAACACGGTTGAAGCCGCCAAAATGTGGGCAGGGCTTCCTTCGGAAGTGGGTTAGACTTGCCTTGCGCGTAATTTCATGTTTTGTTTAGAAAAATTCTAAAGTTTTAGGAGGCCCTTATGGCAATGGATCCCAGGGCAAGGTTTAGAGACCGCAAGCCAAGTTGTACGGTTCAATGTGCGGTAAACCAGGAGATTCTGGAGCATTTGCAGGGCAAAGTGATGACGGCTCCGGAACGGGTTTTCAAAAGGGGGACGAAGCCCTGCCTTTTCGGCAAGGGAGGGACGTGCTGTCACGTATGCAATATGGGTCCCTGCCAGATCATTGAAGGCGTGGAAGAGATGCGGGGAGTGTGTGGGGCCACGGCGGCCACGGTGGCTTCCCGAAATTTCTGCCGGATGGTAGCAGGGGGGACTTCAGCCCATTCCGACCACGGCCGGGGGATTGCCGAAGTCTTCTATGAGACGGTCCACGGTGAGACGGAAGATTTTGAGATCAAGGACGAAAATAAACTCCGTTTGGTGGCCTATTATTTCGGTCTTGATCCCAAAAAGGAGACCAGAGAGCTTGCCAGGGAAGTGGCGGTAGAGGCCCTCAAACAGTTTGGTCAGCAAAAGGGTCCTCTGGCCTTTGTAAAGCGAGCCCCTGAAAAGAGACAGGCCAAGTGGCAAGAGCTTGGGGTTGTGCCCCGCGGGGTGGACCGGGAAGTAGTAGAACTTTTGCACCGCACCACGGTGGGAGTGGATCAGGATTTTCGAAGCCTTCTTAAGGCCTCGGTGCGCTGTGCCCTTGCTGATGGCTGGGGCGGCTCCATGCTTGCCACCGAGCTTCAGGATATCCTCTTCGGGACTCCTGTTCCCATCCGGGCCACGGTAAATCTCGGCGTCCTTAAGGAAGACATGGTAAATGTCACCGTGCACGGTCACGAGCCGGAGGTGGCCGAAGCCCTTGCCATGGCGGCGCAGGACCCTGAAATTATCAAAGAAGCCCAAAAGGTAGGGGCTAAAGGGATAAACCTGGCCGGTATCTGCTGCACCGGCAACGAAGTCCTCATGCGCCGCGGGATCCCTATCGCGGGAAGCTTTGTCCAGCAGGAGATGGCGCTGGCCACCGGGGCGGTAGAGGCTATGATCGTTGATGTCCAGTGTATTATGCAAAATGTAGCCACGGTGGCGCAGGCCTTCCACACCGCGGTCATCACGGTGAGTGACAAGGCTGAGATCGAAGGGGCCATGCACATTCCCTTTGATCACCAGCATCCCGTTGAAAGTGCCAAAAAGATCCTGCGGGAAGCCATTTCGCGTTTTCCCAAAAGGGATAAGGCCCGGGTTTATATCCCCAAAAACAAAATGGACGTGGTGGCGGGCTTCAGTCACGAAACCATCCTTTATATTTTAGGAGGTCGTTTCCGGGCCTCTTACAAGCCCCTTAACGAGAACATTATCAACGGCCGCATCCTGGGGGTAGCGGCCATCGTAGGGTGTGATAACTTTCGAGTTTTTGACGAGGTGCATGTGGAGCTTGCCAAGGAACTCATAGCCAATAATGTGCTCGTGGTGGCTACCGGTTGTGCAGCCACAGGTCTTGGAAGGGCAGGGCTCCTTTCGCCAGAGGCCGCAAGCCTTGCCGGAGATAGCCTGCGAGAGGTCCTGGAAGCGGTAGGGTGCCCGCCGGTGCTTCACATGGGCTCCTGTGTGGATAACAGCCGTATCCTTATCGCGCTTACCGAAATGGTAAATACCGGGGGGCTTGGGGAGGATATAGACGAGCTTCCGGCGGTCGGCTGTGCCCCGCAGTGGATGAGTGAGAAGGCCGTGGCTATCGGGAACTACTTTGTGGGTAGCGGTGCCTGTGTGGTCTTCGGGCCCAATTTCCCGACTGAAAAAAGCCAGGTAGCTACGGATTATCTCTTCCACGAATTCAAGAATATCTTTGGGGCACACTGGCTGGTAGCCCGTTCGGCCAAAGAATTCGCCGCGGTGATGATTGATAAAATAAACGAGAAGCGCAAAAATCTCGGGATTGATAAACCGAAACCGAGAATCCTCTTTGATATGGCGATGCGTCGAGCCCTTGAGAGCCCGAAGGTCACTTCACCTTTCCATGGCCTGGGCTGTTTCGGTCCGACCCATCTTCGCGTAGAGGAAGAAGAGGAAAAAGCAGCTTAGGTTAAAAAGAAAAGGCCCCGCCTCGGGGCCTTTTAAAAAAGTTTTGAGGTGAGGTTAAATGGCCAAGAAAAAGAGCGGGAAGGTGCTGGTCTTAGGTGGAGGGATTGCCGGGGTTCAGACGGCCCTTGATCTGGCAGAGCTGGGTTACTACGTCTATCTGGTGGAGAAAAAGGCCTCCATCGGAGGCGTGATGGCCCAGCTCGATAAAACCTTTCCTACCAATGATTGTTCGATCTGAATTCTTGCGCCCAAGCTGGTGGAGGCCGGTCGGTCTCCCAATATCGAAATTATCACCCTGGCGGAGTTAAAAGAGCTTTCCGGGAAGCCAGGAAATTTTCGGGCCAGGCTCCACATAAGACCCCGTTATGTGGATCCCCTTAAGTGCACTTCCTGTGGGATGTGCACCACCTATTGCCCCAAAGAGGTGGTAGATGAATACAACGAACGCCTGACCTTTACCAAGGCGGCCCGGATTGATTACGCCCAGGCCGTTCCCACCATTTATTACCTTGATGAAAAAGAATGCCTGCG
>Ga0256833_1003001_pt1 | contig 11662 bp, 10 predicted proteins | sample 356284metaG_FD_190535 | JGI IMG/M metagenome (GOLD analysis project Ga0256833, IMG submission 190535) | Hydrothermal vent microbial communities from Mid Atlantic Ridge, Atlantic Ocean - 356-284 | ecosystem: Environmental > Aquatic > Marine > Hydrothermal vents | place: Atlantic Ocean: Mid...
AGCGGCGGGCGATCTGGCGCCCGGCGTGACGGGCATCGGCGACAGCGACATTCTCGTGCAGGTGCCCAGGGCGCGCCGCAAGCAGATACGCAAGACCAAGATTGCGCGGCGCAACGATCCGGTCGTCGGCACCTTGCGCGACATGTTCAGCATTTTCCGCACCAATCATCGCCGGGGAAATTTCAACCGGCAACGGACAAGCCGGACAAATTATGGCAAGATCAGCAAGCGCAAGAAGCGCGCCCGGCGCAATGCCCGCAAGGCGCAAAACTTCTGGAGCATTTTCAGATAAATCGGCTCAATGGCGGGTGGTGGCGTGAACAGTCTGGTCAAATTCGTCCTGTTTGCTTTCTTTGGGGTGTCCGCTGGCTATCTGTCAGCGCTTTACATGGCTGATGGTGCCCGCCTTGCCGGTGCAGCGCACGCCGGCGCATGGGTGATCTGGCCGGATTCGGGCAGCAGCGCGGCATCTCCCTATTCACGTCTGCACTACCTTTTGAAGGAACAGCTCCCGCCCAGCCATTTCGACCGGCTGGAATTCGAGGCCAGCCGGGATGACGCCGGGCGCAGCCTCGTTTCCTCATGCCTTTACAGGCTGGAAGGGCCGATGCCGAAAATGCGCTGGTGGGCGCTGAGCGCCTATCCGGCCAACACGGCCGATGGCGATGCAGCCGTCAAGGTCGGCGAGATTTCATCGCATGACGTGATCTATGAACCTGACGGGCATTTGAGGATTTCCCTGGCCAGCAGGGCGCAACCGGGAAACTGGCTGCCGATGCCCGCACAAGGCAATGTCGTGCTGGTCCTGCGCCTGTTCAATGCCGGCCCGGCGGCGCGGGATCAGTTGCACAATGCACCCTTGCGCATCATTCGGGAGGCATGCCTGTGACCAACCGCTTCTTCTGGATTGTTGCCTCCATTCTTCTGGCCATCATCGTGCATGTCTCCGTGGTTCTTTTCGCCGCAAGGGTCAAGATGCCGGCCCGTTTCGATATTCTGGGCAAAGCGGGCAGCGGCGGCTTCCAGGTTTTCACGCCGGACATGCTGCAAAGGTTCGACAGGCGGCCATTGAAGCATATGATTTATGGCGGCTGCCTGGTCGCTCCCGGCAAGGGGCGGGTGGAACTGAAGGCCCCCATAGAGCCTGGATACTGGTCCGTGACCCTCTATTCAGCGGGTGGTGATGTGCTTTATACGTTGAATGACCTGCATGCCGGGGTGAAGGCCATGACAATCGTATTCCAGCTCAAGGATGATGACAGCGCAGATGCCATTCAGGCTCCGCGGCTGCGCAATGGCAAACTTCTTGTGCCCCTGGATGTGGAGCGGGCATTGGCCGTGACGCAGGCATATGTGGCCCATCCCGGCGAGCGCCGGCGTAAACTGGAAAGCCTGAGCCGGACGACCTGCACGGCTTATCCCACTCCCCTGATGGCGCCAAAACTCAACTGAATCGGTGCGAGAGTTGATGTCTCAGGCCTTTTTCTTGTGGCTGGCTGCGTTGCGCAGGTTCTCCGGGTCCACGTATTCATAGCGCACGCCGGGAAAGAGGATGATCCTTGCGCATTGCGCCGGATCACCGGCCGTGGTTTTCTTGGCCCTTTTCCTGCTTGCGGCGACTGGAAAACTGATGATCTTGCCCATGATCCGCTCGCGGCCCACGCTGATGACCGCGCCCTGTTGCGGATCGCCCTTGCCGCCTCCGGTCCGGCCGGAAAGCATCGCCCGAGACTGATCCGCCTTTCCCCCGAAAATCGAATGCCATGCCAATGACAAGGCATTCGTTCCTTTCTTGAAAACCTCCCTGACAGGCTGTTTTGCAAAATCATTTAAGCCTGCGCATGGTTAACAATTGCTGAAGGCCGCAAGGACTGCTCAAGGCGCACGGAAAAAGGCCGCTTCTTGCAGGCGGCCTTTTCCATAAATCCATGAACCAATGCGCACTTGCGTGCAGAATGCCTCCCGGATCAGCGCCTCAGTTCTTTCAGCAGGCGCGCGTCGATCCTGCCGGTGGCGGGCCAGCCGCGATCGGCCTGGAATTGCCTGATGGCCTTGCGGGTGGCCGGGCCGATGCGCCCGTCGATGGCTCCCGGCGCATAGCCAAGCTGGGCCAGGCGGTATTGCACGAAGCTGACTTTGTCGCCATCAGGCGCGGCGGGGCTGATGGAGGCGGTATACTTGGCCGCCTGGGCCAGGCGGCGGTCATATTGCAGATGATCCAGGGTGGCCTGATCCGGCCGTCCGGTGACGCTCAGGCCCGCCTGGCGCTGATAGCGGGCAATGGCCTCACGGGTGGCCTTGCCATAGACGCCGTCAATCTTGCCGGAGAAATGCCCCAGCGCCGCCAGCTCCCGCTGGGTGGCCAGCACCAGGGCGGAGAAGGCCGCGCCCGCGCCCTTGCCGCGCGTTCCGGAGGGGCGCACGCTGACGCGCACCATGCGCCCGGCGGGCGCATCATCGCCATTGACCACGGCGACGAAGCTGCCGAGGCGGTCGGGACGGCCATCACCGCGGGCGGCGATCTGCCGGTGCACGGAGGCCTGAATGAAAAAGACATTATAGGCGATGGCCCCGGTAAACAGCGCGATCATGGTGGCTGTGCCCCAGCGCACGGGGCGGAACATGGCAGTCATGGCGTTTCCGTATCTTGCCCGGCTTTTTTGGGCCGGTTTCGTTGCCCATGGGTGTCTGACGGCGAGTCTAGCCACGGAGGGTTAATGGGCCGTGAATTCGAGGCCCCGGCGCATCTTGCGGGCATCTCCATCACCTGTCTTGAAGACCATCCTCGCCCCCTGCCAACCCCCCGCAGTGTCCCATGACTGGGGTGGTTGGCAGGGGGGTGAGGATGGGCGCGCCAGCGTTTTTTCAAGATCCCCTCGCGCATGGGGGCAAAAAAAGCCCCGGCAAGGCGCATATGCCAGCCGGGGCCAGTCCAGGGAGGAACAGGGAAACTATTTCTTGTCCGTCTGCGGCGTCATGGCCGAGCCCATCTTGGCGAAGCTTTCCGTCCAGGTGGTCATCATCTTCATCCACGGGGTGGGATCCATCATCTTGGCCATGGCATTGATGTAGGACGGATCGGTCATCATCTTGATATAGGGCTCCATCATTTTCGGATCGGCCCATTTCATCATGGCCTCGACGTATTGCGGATCGGTCATCATCTTGATGTAGGGCTCGATGATCTTGGGATCGACCATCTTGGCCATCATCTCCATGTAGCGCGGGTCGGTCATGATCTTCACATAGCCCTCGACCAGCTTGGGATCGGCCATCTTCATCATCATTTCCACATAGCGCGGATCGGTCATCATCTTGACGTAGGGCTCGATGAGCTTGGGGTCGGCCATCTTCATCATCATCTCGACATAGGCCGGATTGACCATCAGGTTCATCCAGTCGGTCATGAACTTGGGATCCATGACCTGGGTCATGGCCTTGGCCCAGTCATCGGTGTTGAGGGTGGCTGCCGGAGCGGCCGGCTTGGCCTCGTCCGTGGCGGCGGCGGCATAGGGTGCGGAAAGGGCAAGGCCCGCAATCAGGGCAATGGCGGCGAATTTCTTCATCATGGTCCTCTTGATCTGTCGTGCAGGGGCCTTTTGCCCCCGCCAGCTGTCATGGTCTGCGGCGGGCCGCGCGCAAGCATCCCCCACCACCGGCGGCCCGTTGCGTCACAGGCATCCCGCCGCGGCGGGCTTATGTGACGCTTTTCTTATATACGGATATTCAAATATTTAAAAGTGTTTTTTTGCCCCAGGCCGAAAAAAGCCCCGCCGGGGGCAATCCGGCGGGGCCTGAGGGGATCGCAAATCCCGAAGGACTGTTACTTGGGCAGCTTGTCGTCGACGCCCTTGACATACCAGTTCATGCCCAGAAGCGTGCCTTCATCGAGGGCCTCGCCCTTCTTGGCGCGCAGCTTGCCGGACTGGTCGTAGATGGGCCCGGCGAAGGGATTGAGCTTGCCCGCCTTGATGGCCGCCTGGGTGGCTTCGGCCATTTTCTTCACGTCTTCGGGCATGTTGGTATAAGGCGCCATGACCACCATGCCCTCGGCCAGGCCGCCCCAGGTGTCGGTGCTCTTCCAGGTGCCGTCCATGGCCGCCTTGACGCGCTTGACGTAATAGGGGCCCCAGTTGTCGATGATGGCGGTGAGCTGGGCATGGGGGCCGAACTTGATCATGTCCGAGGCCTGCCCGAAGGCGTGAATGCCCTTCTCCTCGGCGACCTGCATGGGGGCCGACGAATCGGTGTGCTGGGTGAGGATATCGGCGCCTTGCGAGATCAGCACCTTGGCGGCGTCGGCCTCCTTGCCCGGATCATACCAGGAATTGACCCAGACCACCTTGAGCTTGAAATCGGGGTTGACCGATTGGGCGCCGAGCAGGAAGGCGTTGATGCCGCGCACCACCTCCGGAATGGGGAAGGAGGCGATATATCCGGCCATGCCCTTCTTCGACATTTTGGCGGCGATCTGACCGATGATGTAGCGGCCCTGATAGAAGCGCGAGGAATAGGTGGCGACATTGGCGGCCCGCTTGTAGCCGGTGGCGTGCTCGAACTTCACCTCCGGATGGCGCTTGGCCACCTTGAGCACCGTCTCCATGTAGCCGAAGGAGGTGGCGAAGATGATCTTGTTGCCGGCCCGCACCAGGCGCTCCAGGGCGCGCTCGGCATCGGCGCCCTCGCCGACCTTTTCAAGATAGGTGGTCTGCACCGCATCGCCCAGGGCCTTGTTCACCGCCAGGCGGCCCTGGTTGTGCTGGTAGCTCCAGCCGTGATCGCCGATGGGGCCCACATAGATGAACCCGGCCTTGAACTTGTCGGCCGCATGGGCCAGCCCGGCGCTCATGGCCAGGGCGGCGGCGGCCGCGAGGATTTTCCACTTTCTCATGTCTTTCAAAGCTCCTTGCCTGTCTGCTTGACGGCGGCTGTCTTGTTGTGCGCCGGGCTGGAAGCCGCCTGCCCGCCCGGCTTTGCGAAAGGCTCAGCGGTCCGGCACGAAGGGAATGCCGATGCTGGCCGGGGTGTTGGTCAGGGTCAGGGTGCGGTTGCGCGAGATGATGACCAGGGCCACGATGGTGACGATATATGGCAGAGCGGTCAGCAATTGTGAAGGCACGCCGAAACCGGCCGCCTGCACATAAAGCCCCATGATCCACACCGCACCGAAGAGATAGGCCCCGCCCAGCACCCTGAGCGGCCGCCAGGTGGCGAAGACCACCAGAGCCAGGGCGATCCAGCCGCGCCCGGCGGTCATGTTCTCGATCCACTGCGGGGTGTAGCTCAAGGACAGATAGGCCCCCGCCAGCCCGGCCAGCGCGCCGCCGAAAAGAATGGCCGCGTAGCGCACCTTGATGACCGGATAGCCAAGGGCATGGGCGGCGGCGTGATTGACGCCGATGGCGCGCAGGATGAGCCCGGCGCGGGTGCCGAAGAGGAACCAGGCCACCGCCGCCACCAGGGCGAAGGAGGCATAGACCAAAATGTCATGGGAAAAGACCACCGGCCCGATGAAGGGGATGTCCGACAGCCCAGGCACATGCAGCCGCGGCAGGCGCACCCCCGGCTGGCCGACGAAGCTCTCGCCGAGCAGGCCGGAGAGCCCCAGCCCCAGAAGCGTGAGCGCCAGCCCGGTGGCCACCTGGTTGGTGGCCAGCGTCTGGGTGAGGAAGGCAAAGGGCAGCACCATGATCATGCCCGCCAGCGCCCCGGCCAGCACGCCCGCCCAGGGATTGCCCGTATAGTGCCCGGCGGCGAAGGCGGCCATGGCCCCGGCCGCCATCATGCCCTCGACGCCGAGATTGAGCACCCCGGCGCGCTCCACCACCAGCTCGCCCACGGCGGCCAGCAGCAAGGGCGTGGAGGCGGTGATGATGGTCAGAAGAACGGCTTGCAGCATGGTCATGTGCGGCCCTCCCGTGACGCGGCGCGGCGGAAGCGGTAATTGACCAGGGTATCGCTGGCCAGGATGAAGAACAGCAAGATGCCCTGAAAGGCCTGCGCCACCTTGTCGGAGATGTTCAGGGCCAGCTGCGCCGATTCGCCGCCCAGATAGGTCAGCGCCAGCAAAAGGCCGGCAAAGAGGGCTCCAAGCGGCGACAAACGGCCCAGGAAGGCGACGATAATGGCGGTGAAGCCATAGCCGGGCGAGATGGAGGGCTGCAACTGGCCGATGGAGCCCGATACCTCGCTGATGCCCGCCAGTCCGGCCAGGGCGCCGGAGAGCAGAAAGGCCGCCGTGGTGGTCTTTTGCGCCGAGAACCCGGCAAACAGCCCGGCGCGCGGCGCCGAGCCCATGACGCGCACCGAAAAGCCGTAGGTCATGCGCGCCAGCATCCACCACAGGATGAGCACCGCCAGCAGCGCCAGAATGGCCCCCAGATGCACCCGCCCGGAGATGGCCGGCAGCACGTGCCAGCCCTCGAAGGTCACCGACTTGGGAAAGTTGAAGCCCTTGGGGTCGCGCCAGGGGCCGCGCACCAGCCAGTCGAGAAACAACTGGGCCACATAGACCAGCATCAGAGAGGTGAGGATTTCGTTGGCATTGAAGCGGTTTTTCAGAACCGCCGGAATCCAGCCCCACAGGGCCCCGCCCGCCGCCGCCAGGATCAGCATGGCCAGGAGCGCCAAGGGATCGTTCCAGCCCGGGGTGAGAATGGGGATCATCGAGCCGGCCAGCGCCCCCATGATGAGCTGGCCCTCGGCGCCGATGTTCCACACGTTGGCGCGGTAGGCCATGGCCAGCCCGGCGCCGGTCATGACCAGCGGCGTGGCCTTGACGATGAGCTCCTCGATGGACCACGCGGAGGTCAGCGGCTCGATGAAATAGACATAAAGCGCCGCTGCGGGATCGTGGCCGAGGATGGCGAACATGACGGCCCCGGCGAGCACCGCCAGGGCGATGGCCAGCAGCGGCGACAGCCAGCGCCACAGGGGCGAGGGCGCCTCGCGTTTCTCGAGCACGAAGATCATGCCGCCCCCCGTGCCGTCTCGTGCGCCCCGGCCATGAGCAGGCCGATCTTCTCGCGGTCCAGCTCGCCGGCGGGCTGCGCCGCGGAAAGCTCGCCGCGCGAGATGACGGCGATGCGGTCGGCGATCTCGAAGATTTCGTCCAGGTCCTGGGAAATGACCAGCACCGCCGATCCGGCGCGCGCCAGGTCGATGAGCTGCTGGCGGATGAGTGCCGCGGCTCCTGCATCCACGCCCCAGGTGGGCTGGTTGACGATGAACAAGGCCGGTTTGCGGTCCAGCTCGCGGCCCATGATGAACTTTTGCAGGTTGCCGCCGGACAGCGCGGCGGCGGCCTTTCCGGCATCGGCGCCGCGCACGTCGTTGGCCCTGATCACCCTGTCGCAGATCTCGCGCGCCTTGCCATAGTCGATGACGCCGCGCCGCACCAGCCCCTCGCCGGTGGCGTGACGCGACAGGACGATGTTTTCGCTCAGCGTCATCAAGGGCACGCAGGCATGGCCCAGGCGCTCCTCCGGGGCGAAGGCCGCCCCGGCGCGGCGGCGCGCGTTGATGCCCTTGCGCGAGACATCCTCGCCACGGATGAAGATGACGCCATTGCCCTGCGCCAGGCGCTCGCCGGAGAGGGCGCGGAACAGTTCGCGCTGGCCATTGCCCGCCACCCCGGCGATGGCCACCACCTCGCCGGCGCGCACGTTCAGCGAAATGCCATAGAGCGGCACGCCGAAAGGCCCGTCGGGCGGCAAGGTCAGATCGCGCAGATGCAGCAAGGGCGCGCCGAGCATGTCGGGGGGCGGGGCGGCATGGACGTCGTGGATGTCCGCCCCCACCATGAGCCGCGCCAGGGAGGCGGCCGTCTCGCGGCGCGGGTCGAGGCTGTCCACCACCTTGCCGTGGCGCAATATGGTGGCGCTGGCGCACAGGGCGCGCACCTCCTCTAAGCGATGGGAAATGTAGATGATGGCGCGCCCCTCGTCCGCCAGCTTGCGCAAGGTGACGAAAAGCTCTCCGGCCTCCTGGGGGGTGAGCACCGAGGTCGGCTCATCGAGAATGATGATGCGCGGATCGGCCAGCAGGCAGCGCACGATCTCCACCCGCTGGCGCTCGCCCACCGACAAATCGGCCACCAGGGCGCCAGGGTCGAGCGGCAGGCCATATTGGCGCGAGACCTCGCGGATGCGCTGATCCAGGGCGGCCTTGTCCTCGTCGGCGGCCAGGGCAAGGCGGATGTTCTCGGCCACGGTGAAGGGCTCGAAGAGCGAAAAGTGCTGGAACACCATGCCGATGCCCATCTCGCGCGCCGCCGCCGGAGAGGCGATGCGCACCGGCTCGCCAGCGAGGAGGATTTCGCCGCTATCGGGCTGCAAGGCCCCGTAGATGATCTTCACCAGGGTGGACTTGCCGGCCCCGTTCTCGCCCAGCAGGGCGTGAATCTCTCCGGCCTTGACGGAGAGCGAAACATCGTCGTTGGCCACCAGCGCGCCAAAGCGGCGGGTGATGCCGCGCACCTGCAAAAGCGGAGCGGATGTCTCGTCGGGAGCTTTCATGGCGGGACAATTACACGATCCGCCCCCTTTGCAAAGCGTCGCGCATGGGGTTTTTCACAGCTTTGCGCGCCCAGATGGGCGCAGATGGGCGCAATTGTCCCGGCGGATTGACAGAATCGCTCCGCGCGGCGCACAAGGAAAGCGGAACTTCTCAAGCAACAATGGAAACAAGCGCCCCCATGACCTCAGCCCCCAAGGCCGTCCGGCTGGCCGATTACCGCGCCCCGGACTGGCTCGTCCCTTCCGTTCATCTCGATTTCGCTCTCGATCCGGAAGCCACCATCGTCACCGCGCGCCTGGAGATCGCCCGCAATCCGGATGCGCCGGGCCCCGATTGCCCGCCGCTGGTGCTCGATGGCGAGGATCTGGAGCTTGAGGACATCCGCCTGGATGGCGGAAAGCTGCTGGAGGCGGAATATATCCTCGATGGAAACAGGCTGGTCATCCCCACCCCGCCGGCGCGGGATTTCAGGCTGGAAACACAGGTGCGCATCAACCCGCAGGACAACACCGCCCTGTCGGGCCTTTACCGCACCGGCGGCAACTACTGCACCCAGTGCGAGGCGCAAGGGTTCCGCCGCATCACCTTCTGGCCCGACCGGCCCGACGTGCTGTCGCGCTTCACGGTGCGCATGGAGGCCAAGGCGGCGGACAATCCCGTCCTGCTCTCCAATGGCAATTGCCTCGAGGACGGCACGCTGCCGGGCGGGCGCCATTACGCCATCTGGGAGGATCCCTTCCCCAAGCCCTCCTATCTCTTCGCCCTGGTGGCGGGCGATCTGGAGAAGCTGGAGGATGCCTTCACCACCATGGAGGGGCGCAATGTGACCTTGCGCATCTGGGTGCAGAAGGGCAAGCGCGAGCGCGCCCGATGGGCCATGGAGAGCCTCAAGGCGGCCATGCGCTGGGACGAGGAGCGCTTCGGGCGCGCCTATGACCTGGATGTGTTCAACATCGTCGCGGTGCCCGATTTCAACATGGGGGCGATGGAAAACAAGTCGCTGAACATCTTCAACGACAAATACATCCTGGCCAGCCCCGATGCCGCCACCGATGACGGATACGAGGCCATCGAGGCGATCATCGGCCATGAGTATTTCCACAACTGGACCGGCAACCGCATCACCTGCCGCGACTGGTTCCAGCTGTGCCTGAAGGAAGGGCTGACGGTGTTCCGCGATCAGGAGTTCACCTGCGATCTGCGCTCGCGGGCGGTCAAGCGCATCGCCGACGTGCGCAACCTGCGCGCCCGCCAGTTCCCTGAGGATGCAGGCCCCCTGGCCCATCCGGTGCGCCCCGATGCCTATGCGGCCATCGACAATTTCTACACCGCCACCGTCTATGAAAAGGGCGCCGAAGTGGTGCGCATGCTCCATACCCTGCTGGGCGAGGAGGCCTTCATGGGCGCCATGAGGCTCTATTTCGAGCGCTTCGATGGCACGGCGGCCACGGTGGAGGATTTCATCGCCTGCATGGAGGAGGCCTCGGGGCGCGATCTGGCGCAGTTCATGCGCTGGTATACCCAGGCGGGCACGCCGCAGGTGACGGTGCTGAAGTCCCATGATGCCAAATCCGGGCGGCTGACGCTGGTCGTCTCGCAGTCCATCCCGCCAACACCGGGGCAGCCGCAAAAGGCTCCCCATCACATCCCCTTGCGCATCGCCGCGCTCGATGGGCAGGGCCGCGAAATCCCCCTGCGGCTCGCGGGCGGAAAGCCTCTCGAGAATGGCCTTCTGGAGCTGCGCGAGGCGCGCCAGACATTCGTGTTCGAGGATGTGGCGGCCGATCCCGTCCTGTCGCTCAACCGCGGCTTTGGCGCTCCCATCGCCCTGCACGCGGAACGCAGCATGGCGGAGCTGATGTTCCTCATGGCCCATGATGGCGATCCCTTCGCCCGCTGGGAGGCCGGACAGGCGGCGGCGCGCAGGCTGATTCTGGCCGCCATGGAAAACAAGACGGCGCCGGTGCGCGATTATGGGGCGGCCCTGGAGGCCATCATCAAGGAGCTGCGCCAGCGCGATCCGGCCTTCCTGGCCCAGATGCTGCATTTGCCCAGTGTCAATGCCCTGGCCGCCGATGTGCGGCGCGATGCCGATCCGCAGGCCATCCATGCGGCGCGCAACCAGGTGCTGGGGCGCATCGGCCGCCAGCTGGCCGCCCTGCTGGAGGAAACCTTCCACGCCCTGGCGGTCACCACGCCTTATGCGCCGGCGCCGCAACAGACCGGCCGGCGCGCCGCACGCGGCGCTCTGCTGGCCCTGCTCACCCACGGCGGCAAGCGCCATGGCGCGGCCCTGGCCTTCAGGACCTATGGGGAGGCGCAGAATCTGAGCGAGCGCACCTTGGCCATGAAGGCGCTGATGCTGACCGCCTCCAAGGAACGCGAAGAGGCCCTGGAGGATTTCATCGGCCGTTTCGGCAATGATCATCTGCTGGTCAACACATGGCTGGGCTGGCAGGCCGCCTGGCCCAATGTGCGGGCCATAGCCAGGGTGCGCGAGCTGATGGACAGCCGCTGGTTCGCGCTGACCAATCCCAACCGGGTGCGCGCCCTGGTGGGGGTCTTTGCCGCCTCCAACCCGGTGGCCTTCAATGCCGCAAGCGGCGAGGGCTATGCCCTGGTTGCCGGTGTCATCGAACGTCTGGATGGTCTCAATCCGCAGGTGGCGGCGCGTCTGGCCAGCGCCTTCAGAAGCTGGCGCACCCTGGAGCCGGTGCGGCGCGGCAAGGCGCAAGCCGCCCTGGAGCGCATCCTGGCCAGGGAAGGGCTTTCGGCCGATACCCGCGACATAGTGACTCGCATGCTGGGCTGATTCGCGCGCCGGAAAATCCGCGGCATGCCCATGCGCGCGGACCGTTCCGCCTCCGATTCATCCCCCGCCCCCTAGCCGCTCTCCAAGATGGCGGCAGCGGCGCTCTGGACAAATCCCTCCACATGCGAATCAATGGCGGAAGTGATTCGTTAACAATCCGTTTACCAGCCGGGGGGAATCATGCACACGGGGCATGGGCCGCTGGTTTTTTCATGGGGGTAAGGCTTTGTCAAAAGCCGCACTGGAAGAGCTTTTCGTCAAGCAGCGCACCATTCGCTGGCCTGGCCTCTTGCGGCATGTTCTGCCGCTCATGACGGAGCGCGCCTTTCAGCG
>Ga0256833_1003002_pt1 | contig 11662 bp, 8 predicted proteins | sample 356284metaG_FD_190535 | JGI IMG/M metagenome (GOLD analysis project Ga0256833, IMG submission 190535) | Hydrothermal vent microbial communities from Mid Atlantic Ridge, Atlantic Ocean - 356-284 | ecosystem: Environmental > Aquatic > Marine > Hydrothermal vents | place: Atlantic Ocean: Mid...
CAGGACTCATAAAGAGGGATGGCAGATGCAGGATTCAGACAAAATCCCGGTGTCTTTTCGTCCGCAGGCAATACTTGAAGGTATTGGCAAGGGCGAAAAGGCTCCGGGATGAAGCATGAATCCTGCAAATGCCGTTCAAATTTATGGGTCCTGACCCTAGATGGCCATTTTCATCTGCCGTTCATGCACGCCTTGCTAGGGCTTGCGTGATGGACACCCGAAACAAGCAGGAGAGAAGGACCATGAATGGAAAAACCGCCATGAGCCTCTGCGCAGGCCTGTCCCTGATCATTGCCGCCACAATCACGCCAGCGCAGGCCGGCAAGCACACCGCGCGCAACATTCTGCTGGGGGTTACCGCCGCCATCGGCGCCGCCGCCGTCGTTGGCGCTGTCACCTCGGCCTCGCGGGCGCGCGCGAATGCCCCTGACCGCCTGGGCTTTCGCGATCGCGCCCTGGAGGTCTGCATGCGCGCCGCCGACCGCGACAATGCCCGCAGGGGCGGTGACGGAGTGGAGTTCCTGCAGCTCAAGAGAGCGAAAAGAAAGAGCTATGGCGTCAGGATGAAGATACTTTTGCGCTCCTACGAGCCCTGGGGCAGCGAGCGCCGCGTCATCAAGTGCAAGGTGCGCCGCAATCTGCGTCTGAAGAGCCTCGTGTGGTATTGACCGGGACTTACAGGGAGGCCGCCGCCCTTGCCGCCTGTCCGTAATGGCCCGAGAGAATGCGCAATTGCGCCGCCACCCGCGACAGCGCCTCGCTGGACAGCCCCATGTCCTGGATGGTCTTGACCAGCAGCTCCTCGCGGATGTCGCGATAGCGCCCGCAGGCCCGCGCCCCCTTGTCGGTGATGGTGACGGTCTTTTCCTTGCCCTTGCGGCCGGATTTCACCAATCCCGCCTTTTCCAGCTTGCGCACCGCATAGGTGACCAGGTGGGTGTCCTCCACGTTGAGCACCAGGCACAGATCGGCCAGGGTCTTGGCCCGCTCGCGGTGATTGACCGCATGGACGATGAGCACATCCAGCGGCCCCAGCCCCGGTTCTCCGGCCGCCGCCATGCAGCGCACCATCCAGCGCTCGAAGGCATGGAAGGCCAGGATCATGCCGAACTCCAGCTCCGAGAGGGCAGGGGCCGCCCCGTCGGCCAGATGGGCGGAGGAAACGATGGGGCCCAGTGTTTTCCTTTCCGTCATCATCTCCCCTCCCCTTGACGTGTTGTGGCCTGATCCTAATGCGCCATCATCGAACGGGGCAACCATGTGGCGATTTCCGGCACCGCGATGACGATGATCACCGCCACGCACATGAGCAGGAAGAACGGCAGCGCGGCGCGCGCGATATAGAGGATGTCCCGCCCTGTCAGCCCCTGCAACACGAAAAGGTTGAATCCCACTGGTGGGGTAATCTGCGCCATTTCAACCACCAGAACAATATATATGCCGAACCATATGAGGTCGAGTCCGGCCTGTTCGATCATCGGGATGATCACCGAGGTGGTCAGCACCACCACCGAAATGCCATCCAGGAACATTCCCATGATGATGAAGAACACGGTCAGGGCCGCCAGCAGCTCATAGGGGGACAGGTGCAGGCTGCCGATCCATCCGGCCAGATCGCGCGGGATGCCGGTAAAGCCCATGGCCACGGTGAGAAACGAGGCCCCGGCCAGGATGAAGGCGATCATGGCCGAGGTGCGCACCCCGCCCATGAGCGAATCCACGAAGCTTTCCCTGGTCAGCGAGCCCGACAGCCACGACAGGATGAGCGCAAAGACCACGCCCAGGGCGGCCGCCTCGGTGGGAGAGGCCAATCCGGCATAGATGGAGCCGATGATGGCGGCGATGAGCAGCATCACCGGCGCAAGATGGCGGATGGCCGCCAGCTTTTCGCGCAAGGTCCATTTTTGATGCTCCTGCGGCACGCCCTGCGGATGCACCAGGGACCAGACCATGACATAGCCCATGAACAGCACCACCAGCAGAAGGCCGGGCAGCACCCCGGCGATGAACAGCCGCGCGATGGACTGGTCCGTGGCCACGCCATAGACGATGAGAATGATCGAGGGCGGGATGAGCAGCCCCAATGTTCCCGATCCGGCCAGGGTGCCGATGCTCATGCGCTTGTCATAGCCGCGCTTGCCCAGTTCGGGGATGGTCATGCGCCCTATGGTCGCCGCGGTGGCCGCCGAGGAGCCCGAAACGGCGGCGAAGATGGCGCAGCCCAGGATGTTGACATGCAGAAGACGGCCCGGAATGCGCGTCAGCCAGGGCGAGAGGCCGCGGAACATGTCCTCCGAGAGCCGGGTGCGAAAGAGAATCTCGCCCATCCAGATGAACATCGGCAAAGCCGCCAGGGCCCAGGAGTTGGAGGCCCCCCAGATGGTTGTCGCCATGGCCTGTCCCACCGGCGCATTGGTGAACAGCGCCAGCCCCGCCAGGGCCACCGTCAGCAGCGAAATGGCCACCCAGACCCCCATGCCCAGCATGAAGAACAGAATGGCCAGCAGAACCAGTCCGGGAAAAAGCTGTTCCATCAGATTTCCCCCTCGATCTCTTCGGCCAGGGAGGCTTCGGCGCGTTCGTGGCGCATGTAGGAGGGCTCGGCGCCGCTGAGCACCTGCCACAGGTCGTCCACGAAGGCGATGGTGAGGATGATCAGTCCGGCCAGCATGGCGGTTTGCGGAATCCACAACGGCACCGGAATGATGCCGATGGAGACTTCGTGAAACTGCCAGGAATCGAGCACCATCAGGGCGGTGTTCCAGGCAAAGAAGCCGCTGACCAGCGCGCCAACCGACAGCCCGAAAAGCTCGATCAGGCGCCGCCTGATCCCTTGCGCCTTGCGGATGAACAGGTTGACCCGGATGTGCGCCCCGTGCCGCAGGGTATGGGCCAGGGCAAAGAAGGAGGCCGCGGCCAGGAAGAAGCCGGAGAACTCCGCCGCGGAGGGCACCATGAGCCCGTAGCGGTCGCCGCTGATCCAGAAGACCACGTTGTCGATCATGCGCAGGGAGACCTGCGCCACCACGATGAGGCAGATGGCGATCAGACACAGGGCGGCAAGGATCCCCGAATAGCCATAGAGCCGGTCCAGAAAGGCGCGCATGGAACCTCCCGCATCCCCTTTGCGAGTTCAAGCGTTCAGGCGGAACAACCGGGGCCGCCAGATGAAAGGGCGGCCCCGGCCTGCAGGGAGGTTACTGGTTGTAGGCGTCGAGGATGGCCTTGCCGTCCGCGCCCGCCTTGGCGGCCCAGTCGGCGGTCATCTTCTTGCCGATTTCCTTCAGGCCGTTCATCAGCTCGGCAGACGGGGTGACCACGACCATGCCGTTCTTCTTCAGCACGGCGAGCTTGTCGTTGGTCTCCTTGACCGAAGCGGCCCAGCCGCGCTCCTCGGCCTTGGCGGCAGCGTCCATGACCGCCTTTTGCTGATCGGCGGGCAGCTTCATGAAGGCCTTCTTGTTGACGATCACCATGTTCTTGGGCAGCCACGCCTGGGTGTGGTGGAAGTATTTCACGAAGTCCCAGGCCTTGGAATTGGCGCCGGTGGAGGGCGAGGTGATCATGGCGTCCACCCGGCCGGTGGAGAAGGCGGTGGGAATGTCGGGCGCCTCCACCTGGGTGGGCACCGCGCCGGCCAGCTTGGCCAGGGTCTCGGTGGCGACGTTGTAGGCGCGCATTTTCAGGCCCTTCATGTCGGCCAGGCTTTTCAGCTCCTTCTTGGCGTAGATGCCCTGCGGCGGCCACGGCACGGCATAAAGCAGCTTCAGGCCCTGGGCATCCAGCTTCTTGGCGATCACCGGCTTGGAGGCCGCCCACAGCTTCTTTGCCTGCTCGTAGTTGGTGGCCAGGAAGGGAATGGAATCAACGCCGAACACCGGATCCTCGTTGGACAGGCGCGAAATGAGCACCTCGCCGATGGGCGCCAGGCCGCGGCGCACGGCATTCTTGATTTCCGGATGCTTGATGAGCGATCCGGCCGAATGCACCTTGATCTTCAGCGCCCCCTTGGTGGCCGCATCCACGTCCTTGGCGAACTGGTAGATGTTCTGGGTGTGGAAGTTCTTGTCGCCATAGGGCGTGGGCATGTCCCAGGTCGTGGCCTGTGCCGCCTGGGCCAGGCCGGTGGCGAGAACGCCGGTCAGGGCGAATTTCATGGCAATGTTCATCTTGGATACCTCCCTTTTTTCGAGCGTGGCAAGTGTAAGCCTTTTGGCCCCTCGTTTCCACATGATAGCCATCAAAAACGATTTGTCCATAATTTCTTGACGTTTTTGAAAATCGGTGTTTCCATGGCCGCACATGGATTCACTCCGGTTTCCCTTCACGGAAAAAGCTGACATGGCGAAAGACAAGAAGACCGAAAGAGATGGCCGCTGGCGGTTCTGGATCGACAGGGGGGGCACCTTCACCGACATCGTGGCGCTCACCCCGAAGGGCAAGGTCAGGGCCATGAAGCTCCTGTCGGAAAATCCCGAAAGCTACCCCGATGCCGCCATCGAGGGCATCCGCCGCTTTCTGAAGCTCAAGCCGGGCCAGCCCATTCCGGCCGGGCGCATCGCCGAGGTCAAGATGGGCACCACCGTGGCCACCAATGCGCTGCTGGAGCGCAAGGGCGAGCGGGTGGCGCTGATCACCACCAGGGGCTTTGCCGATGCGCTGGAAATTGGCTACCAGGCGCGCCCGGATCTGTTCGCCCTGAAGCTGCAAAAGCCCGAGCTTCTTTATGAAAAGGTGGTGGAGCTGGATGAGCGCATCACCGCTGGCGGCCAGCAACTGGCCGCGCCGGACATGGAGCAGGCGCGCGCCCGGCTCGAGGAGTTGAAAGAGGAGGGCTTCGACTCCATCGCCATTGTCTTCATGCACGCCTGGCGCTACCCGGCCCATGAGCAGAAGGTGGCCCATCTGGCGCGCCAGATGGGCTTTGCCCAGGTTTCGGTGTCGCATGAGGTCTCGCCGCTGATGAAGTTCGTCTCGCGCGGCGACACCACCGTTGTCGATGCCTATCTGACCCCCATCCTCAAGCGCTATGTGAACCGCGTGGCCGCCGAGCTGGGGCTGGACAAGGACGCGGATTTGCGCCTGATGTTCATGATGTCCTCCGGCGGGCTGACCTCGGCGGAGCTTTTCGAGGGCAAGGACGCCATTCTCTCCGGCCCCGCCGGTGGCGTGGTGGGCATGGTGCAGACCGCCCGCCTGGCCGGATATGACAAGATCATCGGTTTCGACATGGGCGGCACCAGCACCGACGTGGCCCATTTCGACGGCCAGTTCGAGCGCGCCTTCGAGACCGAGGTGGCCGGGGTGCGCATGCGCGCGCCCATGATGCGCATCCACACGGTGGCGGCGGGCGGCGGCTCCATCCTCTCCTATGACGGCCAGCGCTTCCGTGCCGGGCCGGAATCGGCCGGGGCCAATCCCGGCCCCAAGTCCTACCGGCGCGGCGGGCCCTTGGCGGTCACCGACGCCAATGTGCTGCTGGGGCGCATTCACCCCGATCATTTCCCGGCCATCTTCGGCCCCAATGGCGATCAGAAGCTGGACCGGGGGGCGGTGCGCGAAGCCTTTGCAGATATCGCCCGGCGCATCGGCGATGGCCGCGCTCCGGAGGATGTTGCGGAAGGATTCTTGCGCATCGCCACGGAGAACATGGCCAATGCCATCAAGAAGATTTCCGTCCAGCGCGGCCGCGATCTGGCCGAATACGTGCTCAACTGTTTTGGCGGCGCAGGGGCCCAGTTCGCCTGCCGCATCGCCGACAATCTGGGCATGACGCGGGTGCTCATCCATCCGCTGGCCGGGGTGCTCTCCGCCTATGGCATGGGCCTGGCCGACATCAGCGCCTCGCGCGCCCGCGCCATGGAACAGCCGCTCAATGCCGATGGCGTAAAATCGGCGCGCGCGGCGGCCCACAAGCTGGCAAGGGAGGTGCTGGCCGAGCTGGCGGGCCAGGGGGTGGACAAGAAGGCGGCGCGGCTGCGCAAAATGGCGCTATTGCGCTATGACGGCTCCGACACCACCTTGCCGGTGCGCCTGCGCAAGAATCCGGAGAAGATGCGCAAGGCCTTTGAAAAGGAGCACGCCCGCCAGTTCGGCTTCATCCAGCCGGACAAGGAAATCATCATCGAGGCCATCACCGTGGAGGCCGCAGGCGGTGGCGCAAGGCTTCCTGAACGGAAGAGAAAAAAGACCGAAAAGACGCCACAACCTGTTGAAACCACACGGATTTATGTGCAGGGACAATGGCTGGACGCGCCTCTGTATGAGCGCGGCAAGCTCAAGCCGGGCCAGAAGATTGCCGGGCCGGCGCTCATCGTCGAGGCCAATTCGGTCACCGTGGTGGAGCCCGGCTGGCGCGCAAAGGTCAACAGGCTGGGGCATCTTGAGCTGAAGCGCATCGCGCCGCTGCCCAGGGCGGAGGCCATCGGCACCAGCGCCGATCCGGTCATGCTGGAGATTTTCAACAACCTGTTCATGGCCATTGCCGAGCAGATGGGGGTGACCTTGCGCAAGACGGCCAGCTCGGTGAACATCAAGGAGCGGCTGGATTTCTCCTGCGCCATTTTCAACCACAAGGGCGAGCTGGTGGCCAATGCGCCGCACATGCCGGTGCATCTGGGCTCCATGGACCGCTCGGTGGAGACCATCATCGCCCAGAATCCGGACATGAAGCCGGGCGATGTCTTTGTCCTCAACGCGCCCTACAACGGCGGCACCCATCTGCCGGACATCACCGTGGTCACGCCGGTTTTCATGGGGCCTGGCAAACCGCTCTTCTATGCTGCCTCGCGCGGCCATCATGCGGACATCGGCGGCACCGCGCCGGGCTCCATGAGCCCTGATGCCACCCGCATCGATGAAGAAGGCGTTCTGATCGACAATTTCAAGCTGGTGGAGGAGGGGATTTTCCGCGAAGAGGCCATGCGCGATGTGCTCGCCTCCGGCCCCTATCCGGCGCGCAACCCGGATCAGAACATCGCCGATCTGAAAGCCCAGGTTGCGGCCAACGAAAAGGGCGTGCAGGAGCTGAAGAAGATGGTGGCGCACTTCGGCCTTAAGACCGTGCAGGCCTATATGCGGCACGTGCAGGACAATGCCGAGGAGAGCGTGCGCCGGGTCATCGACGCGCTCAGGGACGGCCGCTTCACCTATGAGATGGACAATGGCGCGCGCATCGCCGTGGCCATCCGGGTGGATCGCGAAAAGCGCCGCGCCACGGTGGATTTCACCGGCACCTCGGAACAGCAGCGCAACAATTTCAACGCCCCGGGCCCGGTGACGCGCGCCGCCGTGCTCTATGTCTTCCGCTGCATGGTGGGCGACAACATTCCGCTCAATGCCGGCTGCATGAAGCCCATCGACCTGATCATTCCGCAAGGCTCCATGCTCGCCCCGCGTTATCCGGCCGCCGTGGTGGCAGGCAACGTGGAGACCTCGCAGGCCATTACCGATGCGCTCTTTGGCGCCATGGGGGCGCTGGCCGCCTCGCAGGGCACCATGAACAATTTCACCTTCGGCGATGAGGCCCGCCAGTATTACGAAACCATCTGCGGCGGCGCGGGCGCCGGCCCCGGCTGGGACGGCGAGAGCGCCATCCACACCCACATGACCAATACCCGCCTGACCGATCCGGAAGTCCTGGAGTTCCGCTTTCCCGTCAGGCTGGAGCATTTCGGCATCCGCCGCGGCTCCGGCGGGGCAGGGCGGCATCATGGCGGCGACGGGACGGAACGCATCGTCGTTTTCGATGCGCCCATGGAGGTCTCGCTGCTCACCAACCACCGCAGGGTCTGCCCCTTTGGCCTCGCAGGTGGCGAAAACGGCCAGTGCGGCGAAAACGCCATCCGCCGCACGGACGGGCGCAAGGAGCGGCTGCCTTCCTGCATCACCCTGAAGGTAACCCCCGGCGAGGCCATCATCATCCGCACCCCCGGCGGCGGCGGCTATGGCAAGGCGTGAGGTTTTTTGGATAATTTCATGCCCCGATGAGGCTTTCGTAGAATGCCAGGGCCCTGTCCGCCATTGTGGCAATGCTGAACCTGGTCTTCAGCTGCTTCATGCGTTCGATGGCGCGGGCTTGCATCTGCGGATCGTCCATTGTCCTGGCAATCAGGCCGGCAAGAGCTTCGGCATCGTCAGGCGGAACCAGCATTTCACGGGGCAGCATTTCGCCAATGCCGCCAACATCGGAGGCGATGACGGGTTTGCCAGCCGCCTGAGCTTCCAGCACCACATAGGGAAAGGACTCGGCCCTTGAGGGAACGATCATGATGCGGCCCATGGGAAAGGCTTTGGCGGCAGGCATGGCCCCAGGAAATTCGATGACATCCGACAGTCCCAGTTTTTCCGCCTGGGTGACGAAGCTGTTTCTGTCCGGGCCATGGCCAACGATCATGGCGCTCAGCGGCCGCCCCTGAGCGCGCAGCAATGCCATGGCGTTCAAAAGCACGTCCACCCCCTTGAGCATGCGCAATTCTCCGATGAAGAGAAGGTCACGGGCGTCCGGGAGAGGGGGCTGGATGGTGAATTCACCGGCAGAGAGGCCATTATGAATCACCGTGGACGGACATCCCCTGATCCCCAGCTTTTCATCAAAGGTGCGCTTTTCATAGTCACAGACGAAAATCAGCCCGTCCGTGCGTTTCAGCAATAGACGTTCCACTCCCAGGAAGATGGCGCCATGGGGGCTTTTCCAGGAATAATGCAAGGATCCGCCATGTGCGGTGTAGATGGCCTTGGCGCCCAGGGAGCGGGCGGCCAGACGGGCATGAAGGCCGCCCTTGGCGCCGTGGCCATGGACGATCTGCGGCGCATGGGTATGGGCCAGAGTGCGGATTTTTCTTTGCGCGGCAAGATCGTGCACTCCGGGCAAGCGGGGTATGGGGAGGCGCTGGATGGAGATGCCGGCCTGTTGATGCATGGTCTTGAGGGCCGCATCCGCCATGGCGTTTCCTGTCAGGGAATCGCAGATGATGGCAACGTCATGCCCGGCTTTGGCCTGTTGGGTGGCGAGGTCACGCACATGGCGGAACAATCCTCCGACGGGCGCGCGGAAGACATGGAGGATTTTCATTTTTGGATGCCCTTTCAGAACCAGCGCTCACGGACGAATATGACGTCGCCGGGATAGATCTGGGTTGTCACGGGAACCTTGTATGTGCTTGTTCCATCGGCCCCTCTGCGGGTGAGCAGAACATTGCCCATGTCGGCCCGCTCGGTATAGCCGCGTGCCACGGCAATGGCATTTTGAACGGTCATGCCGGGCTGATAGGGGAAATTGCCGGCCCGCTTGACCTCACCCAGAATGAAAAAGGGCCGCAGGGCCGCAGGCTGGACGGATACGGAGGGGCTGCGCAAATAGCCATTGCGCAGCTTTCTGGTGATGGTGCGTTCGATGGCCTTCATGGTCATGCCTGCGACCGGGAAAGTGTTGATCAGCGGCATGGAAATGTTTCCCGATGGGTCAACGACATAAGACCCAGTCAGTTCCGGTTGCCCCATGACGCGGATGGTCAGTTTGTCTCCCGCGCCAACCCGGTATCCGTTGAGATATTCGTAGGCTGCGGCTTCGCCGGTGGCGCCGAAAGGCTGAATGACGCCCTTGCCATTGCGTGCCGGGGCGCGCGATGCAGGAGAGACGGCTCCCGGCCCTTCACGCAAGGAGCCCGTGGTCATGATACCGGTGCCGCCCGGTGCGGATGTGGGAGGATTATTTTCCCAGTCAGTTGCGCAGGCGGACAATGTCAACCCGGCCAATATGATGATCGCATAACGCATACGGACATCCTTTGTCATGGGCGCCGGTTTCATGGCGCTGAAAAACAATCCGGAGCGGGCCGCTTGCAGCCTGGCTCATCAGAACTCGCCGGGCAGAATATCCAAACATGGTTAGCAAGCGCTTAAGGGAAAGTATCCAAAGCCTTAACGGCAAAGACAGGAAAGGCGGATCGTTAATCAAATGGTTACCATGACAGGGCATTGTCATGGGCGGAATGGATTCATCCGTCTTCCGCAGCTGCGGAAGCCGTCAATGCACCGGCAGGATCAGGCATGACAAACCAACAGACAGCAGCGGCGGTCAACGCCATAAACATTTCCGATGTATTGCGCGGCATCGGACGGCGATGGAAGATGATAGCCCTCCTGACGCTGGCCTTTGTCGCTCTGGGGCTGCTGATCATCCTTTTGTCAAAGCCGCTTTACACGGCCGAGGCGCAGCTTTTGCTCAAGTATCAGGATTCGCCCTATACGCGCGCCAACATCAATGTGCCCATGCAGCCGCGTCAGGTTTCTGACCGGGAACTGAAAAGCCAGGTTGCGGTTCTGAAATCGCGGGATCTGGCGCTGAAGGTCATCAGAAAGCTGAAACTGGCCGGAACGGCGGAATTTGACGCCCTCAAGCGGGGCGTGAGCCTGCCGGGGCGGCTGAAGATCCTCTTGGGGTTTGCTCCCGATCCGGCTCGGCAGACCATCGAGCAGCGGGCCTTGACCACCTGGTACAAGCGGTTGAAGGTCTACAACATTCCGCAGTCCAAGATCATTGTCATCGAATACAGTTCCCACAACCCGCAAATCGCCGCGGCGGTGGCCAATACACTGGCGGCCTTATACAAGGCTTCGCAATCGCGCAAGACGGGAGAGGCGCGGGACTGGCTGAAGGAGCAGATCGGCCGTCTTACAAGGGAAGTGGAGGCGCTTGAAAAACAGGCCAGCCAATACAGGGCCCGCAAGGGCTTGTTCAAGGGGGCGCAATCGTCCCTGAGCAATCAGGAGCTTTCGGAACTCAGCTCGCAGATCATCAAGGCGGCCTCCGAGCGTTCGCATGCCCAGGCCCGCGCCAGGGCCATCCGGGAGATGCTGCGCCGGACAGGGTCGCTGGATGCCTCCGCCGAAGTGCTGAAATCCCGCCTCATCCAGCGTTTGCGCGAACAGCAGTCGCGTTTGCAAAGGCGGCTGGCCGAACTGTCCACGACCTATCTTGAGAATCATCCCAAGGTGCGCGCGGTGCGCCGGGAACTGGCCGGCCTGAAACGGCAAATCAGGTCCGAAGCGCTGAAGATTGCCGCCTCCCTTGAGCAGCAGGCAAAGATCGCGGCATCACGCGAGGCTGCCCTGAGAGCATCTTTCGCCAAGCTCAAGGCCAAGGTTTCCACCGCCTCCATTGATGAGGTGAAATTGCGCGATCTGGAACGGCAGGCGAAGAGCAAGCGTTCCTTGCTTGAAACTTATCTGATCCGCTATGGCGATGCGGAAGCGCGCGACAGGAAAATTGCCCAACTGAACACGGTGCATGTCATTTCTCCGGCGGATGTGCCCGTCATGCCCTCCTTCCCCAAGCCGGGCCAGATCATGATTCTGGCCATCCTCGCCGGCCTTGTTCTGGGGCTGGGCCTGGCTTTCATCATCGAGGTCATGGGAGCGGTTTCGCGCATGAATGCAGATGCAGGCGCCCAGCCCGCCCAGCCGCAGGTTCCGCCCCAACCGGTTCTCCAGCCGCAGTCGGGTGCGATGTCATCCCAGACGGCGCCAGCTTCTGCCCGCAAGGAGGAGCCCCGGCCCATGCCGCTGGATTCCACGGCATCAGCCGGCCCGGCCATGACAGCAACGGCCAATCTGGAACGGCGCACCCGTGGCACAATGCCGTCGCGGGCAGCTTCTCGTG
>Ga0256833_1003003_pt1 | contig 11661 bp, 12 predicted proteins | sample 356284metaG_FD_190535 | JGI IMG/M metagenome (GOLD analysis project Ga0256833, IMG submission 190535) | Hydrothermal vent microbial communities from Mid Atlantic Ridge, Atlantic Ocean - 356-284 | ecosystem: Environmental > Aquatic > Marine > Hydrothermal vents | place: Atlantic Ocean: Mid...
CTCATTGACCTAGCAAGCTCAGCTATCGGGGTAGTCGTCCTCCACCTCGTCAGCTTCTTCCCTAGGGGGTCGCTGTAGAGCATGTTGGTTGCGGAGGTGTCCTCGTCAAGGATAAGCACGTCGGCCCCAGCCTCCACAGCCTCCTGAATAGCGGCGGCGAGGGAGGTAGCGCCGCTCGCGTCCTCAGTGCTGAAGCAGGCGGTGTCCTCCCCACTGGGCAGGTCATGGATCATCGGTGAGATATCGACGCATGAGACCCTCCTCCCGTCCTCAGACCTCACTGCCATCGCCTCCCTAACCGTGACGACGAGCTCCCTCCCGTCACCGGGTATGTGGTCCCATACACCGGCGGCTATCGCCTCAGCCAGGGTTGTCTTGCCATGGAACGCCGAACCAGCTATGACGGTCACGCCCCTCGGCACACCCATCCCGGTGAAGGCCCCGAGGTCGCCGAGGTCGAGCTCGACCCTCATGCTGGGCGGGGACTCGAACGGGACAGCCCCCTCAAGAGGCTCCTCACAACCACCGCAGGCCCTGGGCAGTATGGAGCCGTCCCCCACGAACGAGACGAGGCCCTCACCCCGGAGCCTAGCCCTTATGCCTTCCTGCACGAGCCAGGCCCTCACCCACTCCCTCACCCTCGCCGGGTCAGGTCTGACAGCCTCCTCGACGGCGGCGGGCAACCTCCTCAGCAACGTGTCCCGGGCCTCGTCAGCGAGGACTCTGCGCCTCCTAGAGGGCAGGCCTACCCTAACGAGGAAGACCGCCCTATCACCGACGACCCTCGAGGCCGAGCGCCTAAGGATGACCGGCCCAGGCCTGGGTACGCTGAGCTCGCAGGACCTGCCCTCACCACACTTCCTCGAGACCCTCCTAAGCCCCTCCCTAAGGGCCCTGTGGAGGTAGTCAGCCACGGGTACAGGGTACTTAAGGAGCTCCTTAGGGAGCCCGATCCTTGCCTCCGCACGCACTATAGAGGGAGGGGCGAACGGGTCTGGCTGAACCCTCACGACCTCCAGACGAACACCCCCCATAGTAGCTGACGCACCAGCGAGCTCCCTATACGCACCGTAACCCCTACCTCCGACCCTACTCAGCACGTGCTCGATAGATTTCCTCATGCACAACGCCGCCGTATTTCCGGGGAACGCCTTTTAAGGAGGGCCGCCGCCATCATTAGGTAGGTGATACGTTGCGCCAAATGAGTTAGGTAAGCGCGGCTCACCCGAGGGCAGGGCGAATCACGGCGAGAGGGGCCTGAGTGATGAGACGGCTGCCCTCCACCCGCCCCCTGTCCCCGAGTCGGTGCCTTTGCACCAGCCGATATACCTAACAACGGTCTTCAGGTACGTTGGGGAGGGTGAGGCACTCTTCAGCCGGAGGGGTGCACCAATAAAGTATGGGCGTGAGGAGCACCCCAATGCCCTCGCCCTCGAGTCCCTCGTTGCCTCGCTGGAGGGGGCTGAGGACGCACTAGCAATGAATTCGGGCATGGCCGCCATAGTATCCACCCTGATGACCCTCCTCAGGCCAGGGGATGAGGTGGTCATACCGTACGAGGTCTACGGAACAACGCACAGAGCGTTAGACCTACTGGCCTCGAGGACGGGGGTGAGGGTCGTGAGGGTCTGGCCCTCAGCGGAGGCAATAATAGAGGCCGTCAGCAGGAGAACGAAGCTAGTGTTCACGGAGGTAATGACGAACCCGACGCTAAAGGTGATAGATGTTGAGGAAGTGGGTAACGCCTTGAGGGACGGTCCCGCGCTGATCGTTGACAACACCTTCACCACGCCGATCCTCCTCAAGCCCCTGTCCCTCGGCGCCACGGCCGTTGTGCACAGCCTCACCAAGTACTTCGCCGGCCACAACGACGTGATCGGCGGGGCGGTAGCGGGCCCCGCAGACCTCATGAGGGAGGTGTGGGAGTGGAGGAGAGTTCTGGGGGCGATGATACAGCCGATTGAGGCGTACCTCATAATGAGGGGGGCGAGGACTCTTCATATAAGGTTCGAGGCCGTCAGTGAGAACGCCAGGGCTGTGGCAGAGTTCCTCACAGATCATCCAAGGGTTAAGGAGGTGCACTACCCAGGCCTCAGCACGGACCCATACCACAGCATAGCCAGGAAGCTCTTCATGAAGCCCCTATACGGGGGCGTCGTCTCCTTCACCCTAAGAGGAGGGGCCGAGGAAGCCAAGGCCTTCCTCAGAAGGACGCACTTAGTGTTCCCGGGCCCAAGCCTTGGGGGGACAGAGACCCTAGCGATGCTCCCCGCTGAGTCATCCGCTAAGTACATACCCACCGACGTGAGGAGGGAGCTCGGCATAGAGGACGGCCTCATACGTCTCTCGGTGGGGTTGGAGGCCGTTGATGACATAATAGAAGATATAGACAGAGCGCTGGGGGGGTGCTGCTGAATGAGTTGTGCGGACAAGCGTTTAGCACTTAATAATGATTGAAGTACGGGTACGGGCTTGAGAATAATTATAGAGAACTTTAAGAGTGTGGGCCGCACAGAGCTGGAGTTAGGCCCAGTAACTTTCCTCATAGGCCCTCCCGCAGGCGGTAAATCAAATATCATGGATGCTAATAGCGCTCGCAGGGTACTTCAATAGGTTCCTCCTGCTCGATGAAGAGTACGGCGGCAGCGCATCCGTTCTCGAACCAGTGTGGAGGATTGCCAGGTTCTCGGATCCAAGGAGCCTGTTCAGAAACTTCTACTTATCGAACGAGCCCAGAATACTTATCGAGGGAGAGCGCGGCGAGTCCGCCGAAATCAGGCTGAGGTATAAGCAACGGAAAATGATTCTCAACATAAACGATAGGGAGATCGTGTGGTATCAAGAAAGCTTGTCAACATTGGCGGCGGCCAGAGCAGTGCTGCCTGTTATTGAGGAGCTCCGCAGCGAAGGCGCTGAGATAGTTGAGGCTAGGCTGTATGGCTACGACAGGTACGCGCTTAGCCATTTCTCTTGTGCTGGCAGTAGGTACTGCGGATTCCACGTCTTTGCTAAGGGCAGTAAATCCGTTCCGTATCCGAAAACCTTGCTTAGTGAGATGGGCTGGAATATAGTGTACCACACGCGTGGTGCCCGAGACGTTATCGTCAGAATTAACAGGGCCCTTAATGATGAGAGAATGATAAGGTTGAGGTAAAAGTGCTTAAGGACGGCGCCCTCCTCATGTTCGATTACGACGTCGAGATAGGCCTGGATTCTGTATCCGATGCGTTGCTCCGCACGATATACTACCTCATCGCGCTCCGGAGCTCGGTAAACTACGCCAAGTATCACGGACTCGAGAGAAGAATGATAGTCATGCTCGAGGAGCCGGCGGCCCACGTGTTCCCATTCTTCCTGGAGATCCTGGCAGAACAGATAAAGGACACGGCTAGGACGGTCAAAGTGGTCATAAATACACACAACCCCCTGCTCGTATCAGCGATCTGGGACAGGGTAAGTAAGGTCGGGACATACTACGTTTACAGAGACAGCCTAGGCTCGACCTCGGTCGCTGAGATAGACATAGAGAAAGTAGCGAAAAGCGTGGCGGACTCGGAGGACCTGATGCTTATGAGGGTCAACGACGTCGTCACGAGGTTCGTTAAGATTCCGAAGGAACCAGGGTGAAACAGTGATAGTGTTGGTCGAGTGCTATGCCAACACATGCCTCGCGTCATTAATCCTCATCACAGTAGGGTCGGGAACCCCGTCCCGGGCGAGCGGCGTCATACTCAAGCGTAGCCTCGGCCGTGACAGAGTGATTAAGAAAGCTCACAGGCTGGCTCAGCGGGGGAGTAATTACGTGGTCATAGTTATCGATTACGAGAAGGGTGAGGCGAGGAGGTACGTCTAAAGCGTCTTCTCACTGCGTATGCTTTGTGAAAGCATCCTTGTTGGCAAAGCTATGTAGATCCTAAGGTAATTGCCGTAGTTATTGACCCGAACTTCGAAGAGGGGTTACTCTGCCCCAGCGAGTACCTGGGTGGGCATGCGATGACTGGGGACTCCTAAGGCGCGTTAAATCCTCTAGCGCTTGCTCCACCCTAAGCGGCTTCCTGGAGTCGAACGCCTCCAGCTCGTGCTTCAGGAAAATCGTTGATGAGATTATGGCGCTGTTAGGCCTGGATTGAGTCAGTAGTGCTGCCCGAGCTCTCTCGCTAGCTCGTCCAGGAACCTCAGCCTCTTAGCTGGGTCTGGGTGGGACGAGAATATCTCTAGGGCCCCGGTGAGGGTCCTCCTCGACTTTATCCACTGCACCACCCTATCTATGTCTACGAACCTTGGGTCGGCGTCCATTGGCGGGGCCTGCTCCGGGTCAGCTATCAGCAGTGCCTTGAACTTGGAGGCGGAGGCGACTGCCTGCGGATAGTAGTTCTTTAGTGTGCCGCTCGCGACGAGTATCCTCGCCAGCGCCCTCTGCAGCTTCACCGCTCCCCCAGGGACGACGAGGGCTGAGTGGGAGTCGGCGTAGTACTCCCTCAGCCTGCTGAGGTAGAGTATGATGAAGTTGAAGATGAATGAGAACGCCATGAGCCCTAACCCGATGAGGGGTAGGAAGGCGGCGGTGCTCGACCTCCTGTCCCCGAGGCCGAACCAGGCGCTGTACATGAGTACCCTGCCGAGCCAGAACAGGATGGCGGGAATGATCGATGCGATCATCATTATCTCGACGTCCCTATGCACGATGTGCCCTATCTCGTGCCCGATAACAGCCTCCACCTCGTCCCTCGGGAGGTTGTTTAGGAGGCCCTTAGTAACGGCGACCTTGTAGCCTGTGAAGACGTTCCCGTACGCGAACGCGTTTGGGACGTCGACCATGGCCACCATGGCCTTTGGGGGCTTGCTGAGGCCTGACTCCCTCGCTATCCTCTGGATGACGTCTTCTACCCAGGCGTACCTCCCGTGCACTGGCCTGATCTTGTAGGCGGCCTCAATGATCTTGGGTCCCAAGAGCCACTGCATGAGCTGTATCCCCGCCACGATCACTATCGACCCGATCGTCAGTGTTGCCAGGGAAGCGTTAGGTGCTAGGAGGTAGAATATGCCGAGCATCACCAGCGTCGCTAGACCGAACACGAACGCTATCACAGCAGCCATCGTGGCCTTGAGTTTGATCAGGCCCATACCTCACATCCCCATCAATAATGTATTCAGCACTTAAACATGGGCACGGACGGGAGGCCTTATCAGATAAGCCGGTACAACAGCAGTAACTGGGGGTAGCTTGCCCAGGCTCAGCGAGGTCGGTGAGGCAGGGGCCCTCAAGCTGATAGAGGAGCTCACGAAGCGGTACTACGGCGGCGCCCTCCCGTACTGGGAAGACGCAGCAGCGATCAGGGTGGGGGATAGGTGGCTAATCATAAGCATCGACGGCACCCACTCCGAGTACAGCCTGTGGCCGTGGATGAGCCTCGAAGACCTCGGGTACAGGGTAGTTATAGGGGCCGCCACCGACGTCATAGCTAAGGGAGGGAAGCCCTTCGCCGTAAGCATATCGCTCGGGGCACCCGCCTCAGCCACGACCGAGGACCTGAAAGAACTAATGAAAGGCGTGACAATGGCCCTCGACACCCTCGGGGCGAAGATACTGGGAGGAGACACGAACCGCTCCCCTAGAGGGTGGTGGATTGATGCCGCAGCCCTTGGCTGGGCAGAGAAGCTGATCCCCGCCGACTTCCACCCAGGGAAGCTCTGCGCCACCTCATGCCTCGGGTACTCCGCCCTAAACGAGGCAGTAGCTGAGGGGTGCGAGGTCCCCGAGGACCTCCTCATTAAGGCGGTCAAGCCCGAGCCGCCATTGAACTTCCTGAAAGTGGCTGAGGGGGCCATAGCGGCTACCGACATAAGTGATGGGATCACCTCGCTCCTCAAACAGTTGGTGAGGAGGGGCCTATCGGCTAGGCTCTACGAGAGCGCCATCTGCGGGGAAGTACTAACGGCGCTGGAGGGGTGCGGTAAGGACGTTGCGTGGGTCCTGAACCATCTCGGGGAGGAGTACGTCATCGCATATCAAGGAGGGGAGTGTGTTAAGAATATAGGGGAAGTCTCCGAGTCAAGCATAGCGAGGGTAATTATCGGGGAAAAAGAGGTCGTTTACGGCTGGGATAACTTTCTCGGCAGGTCAAGGGCTCGGTTCAGAACCTCTGGTACGTGAAGAACCCCTCTTAGGTTCTCCGTTCTTTGTACGCGCGTTACTGGCCAGCTTGAGGAAGAGGCTACGCATCTTTTCGGCCCCCTCTTCTTCAGAGGGAGCTCAACCCTGATCTTATCGATGTCTGGCGCGTTGTTCGGGGCTCCCTGGAGGTAGTCGTACTCGAGGACCATGGTCTTGCTCATCATGCCCTTAACGTCAACCCTGGTCGGCCTGAAGTATAGGAGGCCGAAAGAGAGCACGTGGTACTTAGCCCTCGTGACGGGGGACACCGACGCAACACACTATAATGTTGTTGACCTTATCCATTCTCGCGCGCTTGAGGGTGTCCTCATCGTCTATGTCCCCTGCAACGAACTCTATGTCCTTAGGGGGTTGCTTCGGGGGCCTCGGGCATGAGCCAACCGATTTCGGCGTGGGGTATGTTGAGCCTAACCTCCCTAATCGCCTCCCTGCAGGCGTCGCTGTCCCCGACCACGAGTATGTCGACGCTCTTCAACTTACCTAGGCCCATCAACCTCCTCGTTGTCCTGCCGATAAACTTCTCAGCAATTACGGAAACAATGATTGCGAAGGCTGTTATGCCGGCGACGGCCGCCTCCATCGCTAGGGCACTCCCGGCCCAGGTCACCGGAGTCACGTCCCCATAACCTATGGTTGCTATCGTGATCACCTACCGGTAGAAAGCCGTGGTGAGGTCGACGTCGTCCCTCCAGCTTTCGAAGTAATAGAAGAGGAGCGCGTTAACAGCGGCAACAGCAAAGAAGAGCTTCGCTATGCTAAGGTGACCCTCCCCCGGAAGCGGCCCTAAAAACTCTTCTCAACCTGACCGAAATTGACGAGGAAACTACTACGGACAACACTCGCACCCTTGCCACGATCAGCTATCCGCCCCGAACCCTAAATCGATCGCGGAGACTTGAGAAAAGATCTTCGGCTAAGAGATCACGGAAGCATAGCTCTTTTTAGCGTGGTCTCAGAGTTTTTGACGGTGAATTAATAGTGAGGCGCAGGTTTAGGGAAGGCCTATCCAAGGCGGCTGGAATAGGCATCATCGTCATCATAATAATAGCGGCGGTAGCTGGCTACCTCTACATGCAGTCCCGGCAACCAGGCCAGACGACCACACCCACCCAGACGGAGGCCAGCCCCACAACCACGGCCTCTCCCACAACAACCACCACAACAACCACTACCACCAAGCCGGTGAAGGTGTTGGTGCTATTTGACGTCGGTGGTAGGGGAGACCTAAGCTTCAACGACATGGCATGGCTCGGTGCTGAGAGGGCTAAGAAGGAGCTCGGCGTGGAGGTTCAGTACCAGACCCCGCCCTCCACCGCTGACATGAAGCCCCTGCTTGAGCAGGTCTCTCAGTCAGGTGAGTACGACCTGATAGTGCTGGTCGGGTTCCTCTGGACCTCCGTGCTCAACGAGACCGCTGACGAGTATCCGAACCAGAAGTACGCACTAATTGACTCCACCACCGGCGTGCAGAGGCCTAACGAGGTCGACATCCTCTTCCGCGAGCAGGAGGTTGCTGCCCTCATCGGAGTGCTCGCCTCGGGAATAGCTGAGAAGCTCGGCGGTGATAAGGTCGCCGCACTAGCGGGTATGGATATCCCGCCTCTGTGGAAGTTCCACATCGGGTATCTGTTCGGTATCCAGTACTGGAACAAGAAGACCAACAGCAACATCCAGCTCCTCTGGGTCTACACAGGCACCTTCACAGACCCCAACGTCGGTAAGGAGCAGACCCTCCAGCTACTCCAGCAGGGTGCTAAGGTTGTGTACGGCCTCGCGGGCCTGACACACCTCGGCGCCTTCGACGCGGTGAAGGAGTGGGCTCAGCAGCACAACGAGACAGTCTTCGCCATCGGCCAGGACGCTAGCCAGGAGTGGATCGACCCCTACCACATAATCCTCTCCGGCGCCAAGAGAGTTGACGTTGCAGTATATACAGCGATCAAGATGGTGGTCGAGAACAAGTGGCGGTCTGGCATCATAACCCTCGGCATCAAGGAGGGCGGTGTCGGGATCTGGGACCTCGACGGTGTCAGGGAGTTCGCCCAGCTAGCGGCAGAGCAGGGCAAGCTACCTAAGGGCATGACCCCGGACGACGTCGTTAACATCGTGCAGCAGATGAGGAAGAAGTACATACCGCAGGAAGCCTGGGATCTCGCCAATCAGCTCGAGCAGATGCTCAAGAACGGCGAGATAAGCTTCAAGACCCCGCTATCGCATGACAAGTACGACAGCATCATCAGCGCCCTCCAGAACGGTGACCTCAACGCCGCACTAGCCTCCGGCCAGGTCGACCCCTGAGGTAGGGAATTGACTACATACGCATAAAGGAAATGTTTTTACCACGAACCTAAATCTTAACACAAGCCGAGAGGTGACCTTATTTGGCCAAGACCGCAGAGACACCGGCCATAGAGGCAAGGGGTATTGTGAAGGTCTACCCGGACGGTGTCGTCGCCCTAAAGGGCGTTGACCTATCCATTCGGCGGGGAGAGATACACGCCCTCCTCGGAGAGAATGGCGCCGGTAAGACAACGCTCATGAGGATACTCTACGGCGAGATCCAGCCCACAAGGGGGGAGATAAGAGTCTTCGGTAAGCTGGTGAGGTTCAGGGGGCCGTGGGACGCTATGAGGGCAGGAATAGGGATGGTGTACCAGCACTTCACCCTCGTAGCCAGGTTCACCGTCATGGAGAACCTCCGCCTCTCCCAGGCGGGTGCAGGCCTCCCAAGCGAGCCGCAGGTCTTGAGGGCTAAGGCTGAGGAACTCATGGAGAAGACCGGGCTTAAGGTACCGCTTGACGCTGTGGTCGAGGATCTTCCAGTCGGTGTTCAGCAGAGGGTCGAGATCCTTAAGGCCCTCATGAGGAACGTGAAAATACTCATACTCGACGAGCCCACCTCCGTGCTCACACCTGTTGAGACAAGGTACCTATTCGAGGTCCTCAAAGGTCTTAAGAAGAGAGACATAACGATCATATTCATCACCCACAAACTGAGGGAAGTCAAGGCCATAGCGGACAGAGTAACAGTTATGAGGAGAGGTAAGGTCGTCGCGACAGTCGACGTCACATCGGTCACTGAGGCCGACCTAGCGAGGATGATGGTCGGCAGGGAGGTCGTTCTGAGGATTGAGAAGACCCCGGCGAGGCCGAAGGGTCCTGTGCTCATCGTTAGGGATCTGTGGGTTAAGGACGACAGGGGCCTCGACGCTGTGAAGGGCGTTAACCTTGAGGTGAGGGCAGGGGAGATAGTCGGTGTGGCTGGAGTGCAGGGGAACGGGCAGAGGGAGCTGGCTGAGGCAATAGCGGGTGTGAGGAAGCCGCTTAAGGGGCAGGTCATTCTTGCCGGGAAGGACGTCACCGGCTACCCGCCCCACAGGATGTACAGCGAGGGCCTCGCCTACATACCTGACTCGAGGAAGGTCGGGCTGATACTTGACTTCAACATCGTCGAGAACGTGGCCCTAACGAACAGGCACCTCATAGCCGAGGGAGGGATCATGAGGTGGGGTAAAGCGACCAAGCTAGCCGCGGAGGTCGTGAAGAAGTTCGCTGTCGTCACTGAATCCCTGAAGTCACCGATTAGGTACCTCAGCGGCGGCAACCAGCAGAAGGTCATGGTCGGCAGGGAGGTTATCAGGGGGCCAAAGGTCATAATCGCTTCAGAACCAACCCACGGTCTGGACGTGGGCGCTACTGAGTACATTAGGAAACTCCTAATACAGCTCAGGGATGAGGGCGCCGCCGTCCTGCTTATATCAACGGACCTCGACGAAATACTCCAGCTCAGCGACAGGGTGGCGGTGATCTTCGACGGGAGGATAGTCTCAGTGAAGCCAACTGAGGAGTACACGATAGAGGAGCTGGGCCTCCTTATGGGCGGGGCCGTACCCGAATCAAAGGAGTCCAAGGAGGTGGCTCAGGCGTGAGCTTCGTGTCCAGGATAAGGGCCTACTTGGTCAGGGAGGAGGTTGCCTCAACAGCGCTCGAGATCGTCGGCTCCATAATGGTCGGTGTGCTGGCGGGCATCATACTGCTGGCGGCGACCGGGTACGACCCCATAGAGGGCATATACTACCTCCTCGTAGCCCCACTTACCTCGCCGGGCGGGATCAGCTACGTCTTGGTGAAGCCCATTTTCATCATACTGACGGGCATAGCCTTCGCCATACCAGCGCTGGCCGGCGTGTTTAACATAGGTGGTGAGGGCCAGCTGTACGCGGGGGCAATAACAGCGCTGGCGGTTGGGCTAGCCACCGGCAGCTTCGTCCTCGCCTTCCTTGCGGGGATCGCTGCAGGGTCTTTGGTGGGCCTGTTCATAGGGTGGCTGAAGGAGGCGAGGGGGGCTAATGAGGTAGTTACCGCGATAATGCTTAACCTGGCGCTCTTCAACATAACACTCTACCTAGTCACCAACGTCTACGGATCCCAGATATACCCGAACCAGTCCGAGTCCCTTCCTAGGTCGGCTATGCTGGGCTACTTCTACGTAGGCGGTGTTAAGGTGTACTACTCACTCATATTCAGCATAGCGTTGGCGGTGGTGGCCTACTTCCTCGTCTACCGCACCAGCGTCGGGTACTGGATAAGGGTTGCCGGCGCATCGCCCAAGACCGCCAAGTACGCCGGGATCTCGCCGTCATCGGCGGCCGTGCTCTCGATGCTGATAGGCGGTGCATTCGGCGGCGCGGCAGGCGCGCTGGCTGTAGCGGGCTACGCTGGGTACATAGACGTGACCCTATCATCACTGTACGGCCTGGGCTTCGCCGGCATAGGTGTCGCTCTCATGGGCAGGAACCACCCGATAGGAATAATATTCTCATCAATGTTCTTCTCGCTACTAATCGTGGGCGGCGGAGAGATAGAGAGGAACCTGTACGGGCCATTCGGATACGCACCCAAGGAACTAGCGGATGCCGTCTCGGGCCTAATCATTGTGGCGCTTGCCCTGCCCTACGCCTACAGGATGCTCATAGCTAGGGTGAGGCAGGCCAGGATAGCTAAGAAGGTAAGGGGTGGTAAGGCATGACGGACGTGCTAGGCTGGATATGGGCTGTCCTCTCCCAGGCACTAGCCCCCGAATCCCTCCCGCAGCTAGCTGTGACGACGGTGAGGTTGTCGGTGCCATACATCATGGCCGCCGTGGGCGAGATAATCATTGAGAAGGCTGGCGTGGTCAACATCGGTATCGAGGGCACGATGCTCATATCGGCCTTCACCGGCACCCTCATAACGTACTTCACAGGGAACCCCGTGCTAGGGCTCCTCGCCGGCGTCGCGGTCGCCATAGTTCTCGGCGCCCTCCACGGAGCGATCTCGGTGTACCTAAAGGGCGACCAGATAGTCGCTGGCGTCGGCGTCAACGCGTTCGCTATGGGCATAACCGTTGTGGGGCTCAAGCTCGTGTGGGGCGGTTCCCAGGGCCAGTCAGCCTACACAGCATCTATACAGCCTATCTCGCTGGGGCCGGGCATAAACATCTCGCC
>Ga0256833_1003004_pt1 | contig 11655 bp, 10 predicted proteins | sample 356284metaG_FD_190535 | JGI IMG/M metagenome (GOLD analysis project Ga0256833, IMG submission 190535) | Hydrothermal vent microbial communities from Mid Atlantic Ridge, Atlantic Ocean - 356-284 | ecosystem: Environmental > Aquatic > Marine > Hydrothermal vents | place: Atlantic Ocean: Mid...
GGCGTCTTCAGTGCTCCTCGCCGGTATCGGTATCACCACTACTTGTATTGGGGCCACATTGGGCGGGAGGACGGGGCCGCGGTCGTCGCCGTGGATTGCGAGCAACGTTGCTATGACGCGATCGCTTAGCCCGTAGCTGGTCTGCCACGCGTAGTCTATGCTCTCGTCGCGTAGCTGTATGCGGACCTCGAAGGGTATCGTGAAGTTCTGGCCGAGGTGGTGCACAGTGCCTATCTGGAGGGTCTTTCCGTCAGGCATCACTGTGTCAAAAGCTATCGTGTAGACCGCGCCGGCGAACTTATCCCACTCCGGCCTCTTGCTTATCACGTAGGGTATGCCTAGCTCGTTGAATATCCTCTTGTAGAGCTCTATGGCCTCCCCTACCTGGCGGTCAGCGTCTTCGAAGCTCTCATGCACTGTGTGCGCCTCCTTGAACGTGGTGACCTCCCTCAACCTTATCAGCGGCCGAGTAGCCTTTGTCTCGTAGCGGAATATGCTGACGACCTGATAGAAACGGCGCGGCAAGTCACGGTAGCTCTTGATCCAGAAGCTCTCCATGTAGGATATGCTCGTCTCGCTTGTGGGCCTCAAGGCGAGCTTCACGTCCAGCGGCTCCCTGCCCCCATGGGTAACCCAGTAGACCTCCGCCTCGAAGCCACGGACGTGCTCGCTCTCCCTCCTTAGCAACTGCTCTGGAATCAGTAGGGGGAAGAGCACCTCCTCATGCCCCGCCTCGTCGAGAACACCCCTTATTATGTCGAGCACCCTCCTCCTTATCTGGAACCCATAGGGCATCCAGACGCCCATGCCCTTCACGGGGTAGCGGCCGTAGTCGTAGATGCCAGCCTCCTCGAGAACCCAGTCAAACCAGCGGGAGAACTCGTTTCTCCAACGCTCCCTAGGCGGCTGCCCGGCCACAGCTCCTACACCTCTCCGCCGCCCCGTCTCTGCCGCGGGGAGAAAACGGTGACCACGCTGGGAGTCTGGGAGAGGTAGGCCGAGAAGTGGCTCGGCCAAAAAACGCCAGCAGCGTCTCCGCGCCCCGGGGGAGAGACGGCGGCCGCCTCTCCGGGGTTCTGGACGGGGTTAGCCGGGCAGCAGCAGGATTGCTATCAGTAGGCCGTAGATTGCTATACCCTCGCCCAGGGCTACGTAGATCAGCGTACGGCCGAACATCTCGGGCTTCTCTGCGATGACACTGACGGAGACGGCGCCTATCCTGCCTACAGCGACACCCGCGCCGACGCCGGCGAGGCCTATAGCGAGGCCGGCGCCTACACCCTTGAGGCCGTCGCCTATACTAGTGCCTGCTGCCACGGGCTTCTCCTGGGCGTAGGCGACGGAGGCGGCAGCTACTAGTAGGCTGAGGGCCAGCAGGGGCAAGGCCAGTGCCACGAGCCTGCGCTGCATGGGGACACCCTCCCTAACGATTTACTATGCTTTACCAGGCCCGGGTACCGCAGCGCCTAGATAAAAGCTTATCACTACTCTCCAGTCGTTAGGCGCCGCTGGCTCCGGCAACACGCGGTTAGTGAAGGGTGCCATATGGCTTGAAGGCTCCGAGGCTCGGCATAGTCTACAGCACCGGGGAGCCCGCGGGCTCTGGGGCGGCTGCGAGGCTGCTCAGAATTCTGGGGCCTGGGGAGCCCTGCGGCCCTCGGTGTAGCCGCTACCCCTGGGGCCTTGTGGCGGGTTTCGAGGCGGAGACCGTGGAGATGGAGTTCCTTGACCGCACTTTGCCCGACGTGGACGCATACATAGTGCTCTCAAGGCACGCGAGCACGAGCGGGAGGCCGACGCTGAGCCTCCACTACCCCGGCAACCCTGGGGACGAGGCGAGGCTGGGCGGGAGGCCCAGGGAGCTGGCCTATACCTGGCCTAGGCTGCTCAGCCTCCTCGCCCGCCTCTACCACCGGGAGGCCGAGGAGCGGGGACTGCTCAGCAGATACAGCTTCAGCCTGGAGGCGACGCACCACGGGCCCACGGGGCTCAAGAGGCCCATAGTCTTCATAGAGATCGGGAGCACGCCGGAGAGATGGAGGGATCCGGAGGCCCAGGAGGCCATGGCATCCGCCGTCGCCGAGGCCGTTAGGCTCCTCTCAGAGAGGGGGGCGGCTGCGCTGCCCACAGACTGCAGGATAGCGATAGGCGTTGGGGGCACACACTACCCGGAGAAGCATACCAGGCTGCTGCTTGAGGGCAGGTTCTGCTATGGCCACATCTTCGCCAAGTACGTGCTCGCAGATCTCACCGAGGAGGTGCTCGCAGAGGCTGCGGAGAAGAGCCTGGACAGGGTGGAGGGCTTCGTGGTGCTCAAGATACCGGGCAGGGTTAGGCGCATGGTTGAAGCCTTCGCCTCAGAGAGGGGGCTCGAAGTCTGGAGGAACCCCTAGCCGAGCAACTCCATGAGCCTCGCCGTGGACACGTTAACCACCCTCGCACGGCGACACTTTTGACGTAGGAAGCCCCTCGCGGCCCTAGCGCCGAGCAGCCTAACCAGCGTCTCTGTTGCCGAGCCGCAGAGCCTCCCCGCCACAGATCTCGCCAGGGGCAGGGGCTCCTCCGGGACATGGGGCTCGCCGAGCACGGCTACCGGCCGGTCCCCGGGCCTGAGGAGGTGGGGAGAGAATCCCAGCACGGGATAGCGGTGGAGCACGTTCTCCCAGCCCAGCTTATCCACGTCAACAACACGCTGCACGCGGATATAGCCTACTAGGTAGACGCCCGTCCTGCCGCGGCTACGGGCCTCCGCGAAGACCCTTAGTATCTCGGCTAGGCGGCGTCTCCTCGCCCAGAAGCCTCTAGGATACTCCGCGAGCCCCGCCGCGAAGGCTACAATGTCTCCGGGGCGCAGCTCCTTTTCCGGGCTGCGGGGGATGCGGCCCCAAGGCGAGTAGTAGTCCGTGTAGAAGCCGAGGTCGAGCCTCGGGTCATTGTGGAGCAGCCACTCGTGGTCGAGCGGCATGTAGTCCGCGAGGGGGCGGCCGCTGCATCCACTCCTCCAGCGCTTCGGGTCAATCCACTCCGGGGGCTCTCCTGCCGCCACGCCGTGCTCCGGGATAGGGATGAGTACTGGACAGCCCTCCTCCAGGGGCGAGTAATAGCCCCTGCCGCCAGGCAGGCTCCCCGTGTCTAGCCATGCGCGGAGGAGAAGAAGCCTAGGCAAGGCCTACACACCCCTCCTCCGTGACTGGGGCCGCCGGGAGGCTGTCGTGGTAGAGCCTCCGCGCCACCGCTTGCAGCTTCTCCTCCAACCAGTTGAGCCATACTAGCGAGAGCCCCGAGGAGCCGCACTCCCTGAGGAGCTTTTCAGCTGCCTCGTTGAAGCACTCAGCGATCTTGTCATCCAGCTCCACGGGGGACAGGGTGCTGCATTCAACTAGGTCTACGCGTGTTAGGCAGCTGCGCGGCAGAGCGGGCAGGTAGTCTATGCAGTTGCGTCCGCCGAGCTTCCTGCAGAGCATGTAGGAGTAGAGCTGGAGCCCAAGCGGGCTCAACGCACCCTGGGGGGCCCCAAGTAGTAAGCGGTGCAAGTAGTTCTTCCAGTTCTTCGCGAGGTAGGATTCCGCGGCCACATACGCTAAGAGGGCGAAGCGCCTCATAAACCAGGGCTCTGCGGGATCCTCGACGCTATTCCTTAAGCATATCAGGAGGGGTCGCATGTAAGCGAATGCCTTGACCACGAAGCCTCCGAACTCCTCGGCCAAGCATTGGGCGTCAAGGAAGCCACGATACACGAGGTATCCAGCCTTGTTCAGCTCTATGCTCGGCCTCCTGACGAGGCGCGCCGCATGAGAGATGTCACGACCAGAGAGGCATAGAGTGAGAGCATGAAAGTACTCCTTTTCGAGCCTGGAGAGCCTATCCACGCTTTCCTTGAGCCTAGGACTATCCAGCGCCTCATAGGCTCTATTGAGGGCCTCAAAGCGAAGCTGCCGGATGCCAATACTCACCTCCTTTATCATTACCGCTGCCGCTGCCGTGGCTGCCGCACTCACAGCCGCTAGGAAGGTGTCCGCAAGGCTCGTCGACCAATGCCAGGCACTGAGCCCAATTAAGACTATTAGGGCTGCGAGGAGTGTCGCGACAGCCTCTGGTTGATCCTCGAGGAAGCTCAATCACCGCCCCCGGTAGGGGATGAAGCACGGGGCTCGGGAGGATAAAGAGGGGAGGGAGAGAGGTTAGGCTAGGCCTCCGCTGCTGCCAGAGGCTTGCCTGCGCTTCCTCTCCAGCCTCTTCTTTATCATCTTTAGCCTTATTACCTCCTCCCTCATCCTGTCATCGAGCACCAGCTTTATGTACTTGATGTTCTGCTCGGTCCTCGGTATAATCACGTTGTCAAGAGTGTTTATCTGCCTCTGCGTATCCTTCAGCTCCGCCAAGAGGCGGCGCAGAGAGTATTCGATCTCAACCACGCGGAGGAGGGCCTCGAAGGCCTCCAGCAGCTTCCTACGCGCCTCTATGATCGAGGGGCTGAGCCTTGCCACGGAGGAGGGGGCATCGGGTATGCTGTGCTCGAGGAGCTTTATCTCCGGCACCTTGACGGCGAACATCACCCTCGTGCCTATGTCTACCGTCGTGCTCGGCGGCACCTCCTCGGCCGCCGCCTCGGCCTGGGGGAGCCCGGTGGTGCTAAGCCCCGACATGTAGAGCTTGTAGGCCTCCATGAGCTTGTTCGCCGCCTCCTCGTAGGCTCTCTTATACTCCTCACTGGTCTGCCTCACATAGAGTATTAGGACATCCCTTTTCTCCTCCAGTACCCTCCTTATACGCTTCAGCGTCTTCAGCTCGCTGCGGAGCCTGATAAGGTTGATCTTAGTGGGGAGGACGCGGTCGCCGAAGAAGCTCAAGCTGCCTTCGCCTCCGCCGTCTTCCTGCGCCTACGGTACTTGGGATGGTACTTCTTGATGTACTCGTCCTTGATTCTGTACAGCTCGGTCTCCGGCAGTATCGCTAGCACCTCCCAGGCTATGTCAAGGGTCTCCTCTATGCTGCGGTTCTCGTAGAAGCCCTGCTTGAGGAACTTCTGCTCGAACGCCTCGGCGAACCTCAGGTACTTGCGGTCTATGTCGCTGAGGCTCTCCTCGCCGACTATCGCCGCCAAGCTGCGGAGCTCTACTGCACGGCTATAGGCTGCGTATAGCTGATCCGACACATTGGCGTGGTCCTCCCTTGTTTTGTCGAAGGCCTCGCCTTTTAGACGAGAGAGGCTCATCAACACGTTTACGGGCGGGTAGATGCCCCTGTTCCACAGCTCACGGCTGAGCACTATCTGGCCCTCGGTTATGTAGCCCGTTAGGTCGGGTATCGGGTGGGTTATGTCGTCGTTGGGCATCGTGAGTATGGGCATCTGGGTTATGCTGCCCTTCTTGCCCTGCACCCTGCCGGCGCGCTCGTAAAGGCTGGCGAGGTCGCTGTACATGTAGCCGGGATAGCCCTGGCGGCCGGGCACCTCTTCGCGGGCCGCGCTTATCTCGCGAAGCGCCTCGGCATAGTTAGTCATGTCGGTCATTATGACTAGTACGTGCATGTCCTTCTCGAACGCCAGGTACTCTGCGAGGGTGAGCGCTACACGCGGGGTCACCAGCCTCACCATGGGCGGATCCTCGGCCAGAGTCATGAACATGGCTGTCCTCTTTATTGCGCCAGTCTCCTCGAAGAACCTCCTGAAGAACATTGCTTCGTCGTACATGACGCCTATGGCTGCGAAGACTACCGCGAACTCCTCGCCCTCGCCGCGCACTGTTGCCTGCCTGGCTATCTGGGCGGCCAACATGTTGTGTGGGAGGCCGCTGCCGCTGAATATTGGCAGCTTCTGCCCCCGGACCAGGGGGTTCATACCGTCTATGGCGCTGACGCCTGTCTGGATGAAGTCCTCCGGGTACGCCCTAGCCGCAGGGTTCAGGGGGTCACCGTTCACATCCCTCCACTCGCCATGGATCACCGGCGGACCGCCGTCAATGGGCTCGCCTAGGCCGTTGAACACTCTTCCGAGCATCTCCTCGGATACCTTGACCTCTAGCGTGCGGGCCAGGAACCTTACCTTGGTGCCGACTGGGCTTATCCCCGTGGTACCCTCGAAGACCTGAACAACAGCGTAGCCCCTCGCAGTCTCGAGGACCCTGCCGCGCCTCTTCTCCCCCGTGGGGAGCTCGACCTCAACTATCTCGTCGTAGGCTGCATCGCTTATACCCTCAACTATGAGTAGGGGGCCACGTATCTCTCTTATTGAGGTGTACTCGCGGACCACGCGCTCCATGGCTTGTTCCACCCCTCTCAGGCGCTTCTCCTAGTCCACATGTGCGGGTGAAAGAGGAGCTTAGGCTACGGCTACCTGCTTCTTGTACTCCTGCACTGCCTCGTCGAGCTTGGCGAGTATCTCCTGCAGCAGCTGGTCTATCTTCTCGACCTCATCGTTCTTAACCTTGTAGCGTGTCATTACCAGCTCCCTTAACATGAGGCTGAGCTTCTCGCGGAGATACTTCACTGGCACACCCTCCTCGACAGCCTTCATGGCGGCATGATAGAACTCCATTATCGCATAGAGCTGCTTCCACTGCTTCTGCGGCGTCGCAAATGCGTCCACGGGGTCGAACGCGTTCTGCTGCAGGAAGCCCTCTCGTAGCAGCCTCGCGACCTCCAGGACTAGCTTGTCCTTCTCGCTTAGTCCCTCGGTGCCGACGAGACGGACTATTTCCTTCAGCTCATCCTCGTGCAGAAGGAGCTTGTAGGCCTCGTCGCGGTACTGCTTCCACCTCGGGTCGACGTTCTCGGCCCACCACTTAGCCACCAGGTCCACGTAGGCGGAATAGCTGATTATCCAGTTTATGGCAGGATAGTGGCGGCTGTAGGCTAGGCGGGCATCCAGGGCCCAGAAGACACGGATGAACCTCTTAGTGTTTGCTGTCACGGGCTCGGTGAAGTCGCCTCCAGGCGGCGACACCGCGCCTACTATGGTTACGCTGCCTATCCTCTCCGGCCTGCCCGGCAGCTTGGCACGGCCCGCGCGGCTGTAGAACTCGGCCAGCCTGCTGGCAAGGTAGCTTGGGAAGCCCTCCTCAGCGGGCATCTCCTCAAGGCGGCCCGCTATCTCACGGAGGGCCTCAGCCCACCTGCTGGTTGAATCAGCCACGAGGAGCACGTCGTACCCCATATCTCTATAGTACTCTGCTATGGTGACGCCGGTGTAGATGCTTGCCTCGCGCGCGGCCACAGGCATGTTACTGGTGTTCGCTATTAGCACGGTGCGCTCCAGTAGAGGCCTACCGGTCCACGGGTCCTTGTACTTCGGGTACTTCTGCAACGCCTCGGTCATCTCGTTGCCGCGCTCGCCGCAGCCAATGTAGATTATCACTCGGGCGTCGCTCCACTTCGCGAGGCTGTGGAGCGTCACGGTCTTGCCGCTGCCGAAGGGCCCGGGTATGGCGCCGGTGCCGCCCTTAGCCATGGGGAAGAAGGTGTCGAGGACACGTAGACCCGTGATTAGGGGAAGCACGGGGTCGAACTTCTCCACTACGGGCCTGGGCTTGCGGACGGGCCACTTCTGCATCAGCTTAAGCTCCCTCTTATCGCCGTCGGGGGTCCTAACCACGGCTATGGTGTCAAGGACAGTGTAGTCTCCCTCGGGTTCAAGGCTCTCCAACACGCCGCTCACGTCGGGGGGCACCATTATCGCGTGTTTTATCAGCGGGGTCTCCTGGACGTAGCCGAGCACGTCGCCGGGGCCGACCTTGTCCCCGGGCTTCAGCTCCTTGACGGGCTCGAAGCCCCACTTCTTGTCCCTAGGGAGCGTGGGTACCTTGACGCCCCTCTTGATGAAGGGGCTCTTCACTGCCTCCTTTATCGCGGAGAGCGGACGGCCAATGCCGTCAAGGATGCTCTGCAACAGCCCGGGGCCGAGCTCTATGCTCAAGGGGGAGCCGGTACCGTAGACGGGCTCGCCGGGGCGGAGGCCCGTAGTGGACTCATATACCTGGATGTAGGCTAGGTCGCCGCTCATCCTGTTGATCTCTCCTACCAGGCGCTCCTCGCCTACCTCAACCATCTCATACATCTGGGCGCCTTTCATGCCTTCGGCCACGACAAGTGGCCCGGAGACGCGGAGTATCCTGCCGATCACGGGCAAGGCAGGGCCACACCTCTCTCATTTCCTGGAGGGGCTGGGTTGAGCGGGGGTTATAGGGGGCCTAGGCCGTTTCCTCGCCGAAAAGCTCGCGGGCAATGAGCGCCCGCACCTTGTCTATCACGTCGCTTAGCACGTTGTCTATTGTGTAGTCGTAAACGACTCCGTCCTCGGTCATAGCTATGAAGCCGCCGTAGCCGGCCCGGCTCTCCTCGGCTACTTCGAGGCCAAGCTTCTTGGCCAGCTTCTTCACGAGCTCCTTGTCGCTCTCAACAGGTATTATCTTCAGTTTCTTTCCTCCAGCCCTCTGCTTCGCCTCCTCAAGCAAGCGGCGTATGAAGCCCTCATACTGCTCCTTGGACACGTAGGAGGGGAGGCTGCGAAGAGCCTCCTCGAGCAACTCGTCAACAAGCTTGGCACGATAGACGGCCAGCTCTCTACGCACTTCGACCTCTCTAGTGGCCTCCGCGCTGCGGAGCTTCTCCTCAAGGCCCCGGAGGCTCTCCCTCAGAGTCTTCTCGAGGCTCCGAAGGGCCTCGTCGTATGCCTTAGAGAGGATTGTCCTTGACGCCTCAAGGGCCTCAGCTATTCTCTTCTCGAGCATCTGCTTGAACTCTTCTATGACCTGGTCTACGAGCGCCTCGGGGCTACCTACAACACGTGGCGCCAAGACGGCTCGCACCCCCCAGTGGCCGCCGGAGTTCACAATGCTAATATTTAACCCATTCCGAGGGCCTTGAGCAGCTCCCGCTGCACATCCATAGGCTTACCCTTCTCCCTTATGGTGGGCAGCCCGGTGACTATGAGGTCGGGCCTCTTCCTCTGGACCAGCGCAAGAGTGTCCTCGCCGAGCGCGCTGTAGTACTCTGCCGCGACAAACACTATCCCTATGTCCTCTCTCGCGAGGAGGTCTAGGAGGAGCCTCCTTGCCTCCTCGGGGCTCCTGGCTCGGAACACCTGGAGACCAATCATTCTATATAAGGTAGCCATGTAGGGGTCCGCGATGACTGCTATCCTCTTCTCCGGCAAGACACAGACGCCCAAGAGCCCAGGCCCCCGGAATAGACATTTTTAAAATCATTCGCTGTGGAGGAGGGAAGCCCGGCGCAGGATAAGGGTAGTTGGGCAGCGCCCTCAGCTGAGGTGTGGAGCATGGGATTGCTTATCGCCAGGACGCCGCCCCAGACCCTCGTGGTGGTGCCGAGGAGCCGGATGCTGGAGGCCGCCAAGGCTCTCGCAGAGTGCGGCTGCTTCCACCCGAGCGGCGAGGGTGACGAGAGGCTGCGGAACCTCGCCAGGAGGCTGCGCGGCGAGATAGAGGTTCTGGCGCAGAGGATTAGGACGCTCCTGGAGAGGATAGGGGAGGCTCCTCCACCGCCGAGAACCGTTGTAGAAGTCTCCCCAAACATCGCCGCTGCGACCTCGAGCGTCCTGGTAGGTATAAGCAAGTTCGTTGAGGACATAGAGGCCAGCCTGGCAGGCCTAGTCGAGGGCCGTGTTGGACCACTCGCAGCCTACATAGAGGTAATAGAGAAGTATAGCTTCATAGACGCTGATCTGGCTGCCCTGGCGCAGGGCAAGTATGTCAGGGCGCTGCTCTACCGCGTCCCCGTGGATAAGGCGGCCGGCTTCGAGGAGGAGCTGCAGGCCCTCGGCGTCTACGCTGTTGGCTTCAACGTCGAGGAGGGCTACGTGACCTACGCTATCGTCTACCCACCGGAGGCCGAGAACACGCTAACGAGGGAGGCCGCTGAAGCCGGCGCTATGCTGATAATGCTGCCCAGGGTGAAGCTTACCAAGGAGCAGCTGCGCGAGATAGCAGCTAAGCTCGAGGAAGCCCTGGCTAGGCTTGAGGCGCTCGCCGCGCTTCTCCGAATAATAGAGTCTGCATACCTCACCAGGACGTTCGCCATATTCGTCGGCTACGTGTCTGAGGACGCGCTGCCGAGGCTCACCGAGAGCCTAAACAGAGTGCTGGGTGGCAGGTTCACTGTCTACGCTAGGCCAATGCGGGGCAGGCTGCCGGAGGAGTTGCCCGTCGTGTACCGGCCACCCAAGCTGCTGAGGCCCTTCGCGGAGCTGCTGAGCATGTATGGGCTCCCCGCGCCCGGCGAGTTCATACCACTCCTATTGATGGCTATCACGTTTCCGATAATCTTCGGCCTAATGTTCCCCGATGCTGGCCATGGCTTAGTGTTGCTGCTCTTCGGCCTCTACCTCTTGAAGAAGAGCAGGAGCGAGGGCTGGAAGACCATAGGCCAGCTCCTGGTCTACGTCAGCATAGCCGCTATAGTGTTCGGCATACTTGCTGCCGAGTTCTTCGGCCCCGTGACGCCAGTCGCCGAGTGGCTCGACCAGAGTCTCTGGCACGGCCATCCGCCCTACGCGTCCCCCGTGCATGAAATCTACAAGGCACAGGCACTTGGAGAGAACGTGGGCAACGCGGTCAGGATACTGACGTTCCGCTCCCTGTTCGTGAGCCTCGCACTAGGAGCCGTGCTGCTAGCGCTGGCCTCGTGGCTCGGCGTGTGGAGGGCTACTAAGGAGCGTGATCCGGAGCACTTCCTGCACACGTTAGCTGTTGCACTGGCGTTTACCGGTGTGCTGGTTATATTCGTTGGCAGCTACATAGTGGCCGGCGTGTTCGACAAGTACCATGCAAGGTACCTAAGCCTTGACACCACGCTGCCAGTGATAACTGCTATGTTCGGCGGCACCTCGGTCAAGGTGGCAGGTGTTGGCACGATACCGTTGCCCAGCAGCGCCTTCCTGTATGCCAACATAGCCAAGGCGCTTATAGTGCTGGGCCTGCTACTCGACCTTATAGCGCCGCTGATATATGGCCACGAGTCGATGGGCCAGAGGCTAATACTGGCATTCGTCGGCGTCTTTGACCTGGTGCTGGTGCTGCTCAGCAACACGCTGAGCTTCGTCCGTATCATGGGTCTAATGCTGGCCCACAGCGGCCTAATGTATGGCTTCTACGTGATAGCTGCCAAGGCCGCCGGAGTGACGCTACCAGCACAGCCGAGCGCCGTGCTCTCAAGCCCTGCTGGCCTCATAGTGTACATAATCGGCAACATATTCGTGATAGGCTTCGAGGCGTTCATAGCCAACATACATACGCTGAGGCTGCACTTCTACGAGATGTTCACCAAGTTCTACGAGGGCAGGGGCCGCCGCTACATGCCGGTCAAGCTGCCGCCGAACGTCGAGATAAGGGTCGTGCAGCGCGCCTAACTCTTCAAAAGAGTGTTATTACCCGGCCAGCCCAGCTGCCCGAAGAGGGGAAGGGGCGGCTGATGTAGAACCCCTCTCCAGCTTTTACCTCCTAAAATCCTCCTCTACAACGCTTATTCCCGCTTGCCGCTGCCCAACAGCGTCAACCTAGGCACTATGTTTTGCCCCTGCCACTCAGCTATTATTGGCTGTTGGAACCTCTGGGGCTGAGTGTTGAGAAATATTACCACCCTATCATAGTGCTTGTTGGTGGGGTGATGTCCAGGTGCCGCCGGAGATACAGCTCCGTGTCG
>Ga0256833_1003005_pt1 | contig 11655 bp, 18 predicted proteins | sample 356284metaG_FD_190535 | JGI IMG/M metagenome (GOLD analysis project Ga0256833, IMG submission 190535) | Hydrothermal vent microbial communities from Mid Atlantic Ridge, Atlantic Ocean - 356-284 | ecosystem: Environmental > Aquatic > Marine > Hydrothermal vents | place: Atlantic Ocean: Mid...
CATTGACAATCTCATCGTGGCCGAGGCCTATGTCGGCAAGAACCTGGTGATGAAGCGCTGGCGCCCGCGTGCGCGCGGCCGGGTCGGGCGCATCCTCAAGCCGTTCAGCCAGTTGACCATTGTCGTGCGCGAAGTCGAGGAGGCCAGCTGATGGGTCAGAAAGTCAATCCGATCGGGTTTCGCCTCGGCGTCAACCGCAACTGGGATTCGCGCTGGTATGCGGAAGGGCGCGAGTATGGCCGTCTTCTGCACGAGGATCGCCGGATTCGTGACTATCTGCAGAAGAAGCTGAAGAATGCCGGCATCTCGCGCATCATCATCGAGCGTCCGCACAGGAAGTGCCGGGTTACCATCCACACCGCGCGGCCTGGCGTGATCATAGGCAAGAAGGGCGCCGACATCGAAAAGCTGCGCCGAGAGCTGGCCTCCATGACGGATTCGGAGGTGCATCTCAACATCGTGGAGGTGCGCAAGCCCGAGATCGATGCCCAGCTGGTGGCTGACAACATCGCCCAGCAGCTGGAGCGCCGCGTGGCCTTCCGCCGGGCCATGAAACGCGCCGTGCAGTCGGCGATGCGCATGGGGGCCGAAGGCATCCGGATCAACTGTGCCGGCCGTCTGGGCGGGGCCGAGATTGCCCGCACCGAGTGGTATCGCGAGGGCCGTGTGCCCCTCCATACCCTGCGCGCTCACATCGACTACGGCACCGCCACGGCAATCACGGCCTATGGGACCAACGGCATCAAGGTGTGGATCTTCAAGGGCGAGCTCATGGAGCATGATCCCATGGCCCAGGAGCGCCACGAGCGCGAGCTGCAGGAAGGCGGCGCCAGCCGTCCCGGCGGCCGTTCCCGCCGCCGCCGTGGTGGTGAGGCGCGGCGCTGAAGGCGAGCGGTGCGAAAGGGGCGGAAAAGGCCCGGACGAACAGCAGTGAGGAAGGACCATGCTGCAGCCGAAGAGGACAAAGTTCCGCAAGATGCAGAAGGGCCGCATCCGTGGCGTGGCCAAGGGGGGCACGCAGCTCACCTTCGGCGCCTACGGACTGAAGGCGCTGCAGGGCAAGCGCGTCACGGCGCGGCAGATCGAGGCCGCGCGTCGCGCCATCACCCGCCACATGAAGCGTTCCGGCCGTGTGTGGATCCGCATCTTTCCGGACATTCCGGTGACGGAGAAGCCCACGGAAGTGCGCATGGGCAAGGGCAAGGGTTCGGTGGAATACTGGTGTGCCCGCGTCCAGCCAGGCCGCATCATGTTCGAGATTGATGGCGTGCCGCGCGAGGTGGCCGAGGAGGCGCTGCGGCTGGCGGCCATGAAGCTGCCGGTGAAGTGCCGCATCGTGGCCCGCCCGGGCGAGTGATCGGCACCATCGGGACAGGACAGGACAACAGGGATCGAGGGTGCAGACCATGAAACCCGCCGAGATCAGGGCCATGAGCGACGACCAGCTGAAGGAGAAACTGGTCGAGCTCAAGAAGGAGCAGATGAACCTTCGCTTCCAGAAGGTGACCGGCCAGCTGGAGAACACGGCCCGCATACGCCAGGTGCGCCGCGATATCGCCCGCATCAAGACGGAGATGACCGCGCGCCGCAAGAAACGCATGGCCGAGGCCAGCGCCTAGGCGAAGGATCGGACTTCGGCCGCTGCCCGCCCTTCCGCAGGGAAGAGGCAGGAGCAGCGCCGCAGGCAGAGACTGGAGTGAGAAGAGATGCCGAAACGCATCCTGCAGGGCACGGTGGTGTCCGACAAGAATGACAAGACCATCACGGTTCTTGTCGAGCGCCGGTTCACCCACCCGCTGCTCAAGAAGACCGTGCGCCGCACCAAGAAATATCATGCGCACGACGAGAACAACGAGTGCAAGGTGGGCGACATCGTGCGCATTCAGGAATGCCGGCCCATCTCGAAGAAGAAGCGCTGGATGCTGATCGAGAAGGTCGAGGCCCGCAACGCGTGAGGCCGTGGCCCTGGAAAGGCCGGAGCGCAGGCCGCCGGAAGAACGGGGCGCAGGGCTCGGGGTCGCACCTGGGGTGCACCAGAAGGTCGGCATGCTCTGCTTGCGCAGTCCCGGATGCCGCGCTGCGCGCCGTGGCAGGCAGGCAGGGTTCCCGGCGGCCGACATGTCATGAGGACAGCGGCACGGTGTGCTCACGTGTGACGGGCGGTGGGAAGAACGACGAGAAGAGATTGAACGGGTGATGCCATGATTCAGGCGGAAACGCAGCTCGACGTGGCCGACAATTCCGGCGCGCGCCGCGTGCAGTGCATCAAGGTGCTGGGCGGCTCCAAGCGCAAGTATGCCTCCGTGGGCGACATCATCGTGGTGTCGGTGAAGGAGGCCATCCCGCGCGGTCGCGTGAAGAAAGGCCAGGTGATGAAGGCTGTCGTCGTGCGCACGGCCAAGGATGTGCGCCGGCCCGACGGTTCGGTGATCCGTTTCGACCGCAACGCGGCGGTGCTGATCAACAATCAGGGCGAGCCGATCGGCACGCGCATCTTCGGGCCCGTGCCGCGCGAGCTCCGCGCCAAGAACCACATGAAGATCATTTCGCTGGCTCCGGAGGTGCTGTGATGGCTGCCAGGATCAGGAAAGGCGACACCGTCGTGGTCATCGCCGGCCGCGACAAGGGCAAGAAGGGCGAGGTTCTCAAGGTCATGCCGAAGGAGAACCGCGCCATCGTGAAGGGCGTCAACATGGTCAAGAAGCACCAGAAGCCGGCGCCCGGCGTGGAGGGCGGCATCATCAGCAAGGAGGCCCCCATCCACCTGTCCAATCTGGCTCACGTGGATCCCAGGGATGGCAGGCCCACCCGCGTGGGCTTCCGCATCCTGGAGGATGGCCGCAAGGTGCGGTATGCCAAGCGCTCGGGAGAGGTGATCGATGTCTGAGACCGAAAAGTATGTTCCGCGCCTGCGCAGGCATTATGAGGAGGTGGTGCGGCCGCAGCTGATCGAGCGTTTCGGCTACACCAACCCCATGCAGGTCCCGCGCGTGGAGAAGGTGGTGCTGAACATGGGCGTGGGCGAGGCCGTGGGCGATCAGAAGATCGCCACGTTCGCGGCCGAGGAGCTGAGCAAGATTGCCGGCCAGAAGGCCGTGATCACGCGCGCGCGCAAGTCCATCGCCGGCTTCAAGCTGCGCGCCGGCATGCCCATCGGCGCCAAGGTGACCCTGCGCAGGGATCGCATGTACGAGTTTCTCGATCGCCTGGTGAACATTGCGCTGCCGCGCGTGCGCGACTTTCGCGGGCTCAATCCGAGGAGCTTCGATGGCAATGGCAACTATGCGCTGGGCATCCGCGAGCACATCGTGTTCCCGGAGATCGACTATGACAAGATCGACCGCGTGCTGGGTCTCGACGTGATCATCCACACCACGGCCGAGACGGACGAGGAGGCCATGGCGCTGCTCGAGGGCTTCAACTTCCCCTTCCGCCGGCGCCAGCAGCAGGCGGCCTGAGTGCAGGCGGTCGAGTGAAGGAACGGCGCAAACGGAGAAGAACCGGTCATGGCGAAGAAAGGCAAGATCGAGAGCAACAAGAAGCGCATGCGGCTGGCCAGGAAATATGCCAGGAAGCGGGCCGAGCTTCTTGCCATCGCGCGCGATCGCTCGCGCCCCATCGAGGAACGCTTCGAGGCCCAGATGAAGCTGGCCAAGCTGCCGCGCAACTCCGCGCCGGTGCGCATCCGCAATCGTTGCGAGATCACCGGTCGTCCGCGCGGCTATTACCGCAAGTTTCGCATTTCGCGCATTGCCTTGCGGGAGATGGCCAACCGCGGTCTCATTCCGGGCATGACCAAGGCGAGCTGGTGATCCCGCCGCACCGGAGCAGGCAGAGGCGGGGTGCCTTCCTGTGCTGCGTCCCCTCCCGTGGCTGAGGGGAGGCCTGTGCAGGCAGATTTTCAGGAGAGTCGCAAGATGACCATCAACGATCCCATCGGAGACATGCTGACCCGCATCCGCAACGCGCATGCCCGGGGCAAGAAGACGGTGAAGATGCCCGCCTCCCGCATGCGCGAGCGGGTGCTGCAGGTGCTGCAGGACGAGGGATACATCCGCGGGTTCACCACCACCCGCTACGAGAACGGCAAGGGCGAGATCGAGGTCCAGCTCAAGTATCACGACGGCAGGCCTGTCATCCGCGAAATCGTTCGCGTCTCCAAGCCGGGCCGCCGCGTCTACACCTCCGTGGCCGACATGCCGGTGGTCTACAACGGGCTTGGCATCGCCATTCTCTCAACGTCCAAGGGCGTGATGAGCGATGCCAGGGCGCGCGAGGAGAATGTTGGCGGTGAGGTGATCTGCACCGTTTTCTGAGGGGGGTGCTGCCAGGCGGGTGCCGCGGAAGAGAAGCGGAAGAAAGGCGGCCGCCCCGGTCTTGGCGCCCGGGCATGCCGGGAGGGCCAGGCAGCAGTGATCGGAATGAAGGGGTCTTGAGACAAGAGAGACAACAGGCAGGAGACGATCCATGTCTCGCATAGGCAAGAAGCCCGTGCCCATTCCCTCCGGCGTGACGGTGACGGTCGAGGAGGGGGCGGTCACGGTCAAGGGTCCCAAGGGCCAGCTGGAGGCACCGCTGGTGGACCTGGTGAAGGTCGCCGTGGAAGGGGACGAAGTGCGTGTGGAGCCCATCAACATGTCCAAGCCGGCGCGTTCGGCCTGGGGCATGACACGCACCCTCATTGCCAACATGGTCAAGGGTGTCACCGAGGGCTTCCAGAAGAAGCTCCAGATCGTCGGTGTCGGCTACCGTGCCCAGCTTCAGGGGCGGAATCTCAGGCTGAACCTTGGCTACAGCCACGACGTGGTCTATGAGGTGCCGGAGGGCATCGAGATCCAGGTACCGCAACCCACGGAGATCATTGTCTCCGGCATCGACAAGCAGAAGGTCGGGCAGGTGGCGGCCGAGATCCGGGCCTGGCGTCCGCCGGAGCCTTACAAGGGCAAAGGCATCCGTTACGCCGATGAGTACATCTTCCGCAAGGAAGGCAAGAAGAAGTAAGCAGCCGGCAGAATTGCGGTTTGCGGCAGGACAGGCCACGCGAACAGGGCATGCCGGGCCCGGGTGCAGACCTGGGGAAAGGATGCCGGTGCCGGCCGCCGGGGCCGCGGCCCGTCCGCCCCGCCTTGAGGTTTGCCGCATGGCGATGTCCGGCCTGACGCGGTGAGCGTGTGGGCGGCATGGCGGGGATCGGGGCCGAAACCCGGGCAGGCCGAGGCGTGTGGCCGCAGGAGAGAAGGGCAAGAGGAACCATGGCGCGAAAGAAGAGCGCATTCGAGCGGCGCAAGGCGCGGGTGCGTCGGGCGCTGCGCAGGAAGGCGGGAGACAGGCCACGGCTGTCGGTCTTCCGTTCGCACAAGTACATCTACGCCCAGGTCATCGATGATCGCGAGGGGCGCACATTGGCGGCCGCGTCCTCAAACGAGCCGGAGATGCGCAAGAAGCTGAAGAGCACCGGCAATGTGGAGGCCGCCTTCGAGGTCGGCAAGCTCATCGCCGAGCGGGCGAAGAAGGCCGGCATCGAGAAGGTCGTGTTCGACCGCGGCGGCTATCTCTACCACGGCCGGGTAAAGGCGCTGGCCGAGGGTGCGCGCGAAGGCGGGCTGGATTTCTGAGGATGCGGAGACAGGTGCGATGAGAGATCGTGAGGATCGTGACAACGAGCTTGTGGACCACCTGGTTCACATCAATCGCGTCGCCAAGGTGGTGAAAGGTGGCCGCCGCTTCGGCTTTGCCGCGCTCGTCGTGGTGGGCGACCAGAAGGGACGCGTCGGCTACGGCCATGGCAAGGCCCGCGAGGTGCCGGAAGCCATCCGCAAGGCCACGGAGGCCGCCAGGCGCAACATGATCCGGGTTCCCCTGCGTGAGGGCCGCACGCTGCATCATGACGTGAAGGGCAAGCATGACGCGGGCAAGGTGATCATCCGTTCCGCTCCGCCCGGCACCGGCATCATCGCCGGCGGTCCCATGCGTGCGGTTTTCGAGGCGCTGGGTGTCCAGGACGTGGTGGCCAAGTCCATCGGATCATCCAATCCCTACAACATGGTGCGTGCCACCTTCAACGCGCTTTCCAAGTGCGAGAATCCGCGCCGGGTGGCACAGCGCCGCGGCAAGAAGGTTTCCGAGATCCTCAGTGTGCGCCGTGCCGAAGGGGTCTGACCGTGCGGCAGGTTGAAGGGTGGCCACGGACAGGCACGCAAGAACGGGAAGCTTCTGTCTGGCCACCCGCGAACGGCGCCGCCGGTGTTCCCGAACGGCCGGCAGCGGCTGGAGCGGAAACCGGAAGAAGACCGGAAGGAGAGACAGGCATCTGAAGGGTGATCAGGCCATGGCCGAAAAGGAAAAGACCATCACCATCGAGCAGATCGGCAGCGCCATCCGCAAGCCGAAGGACCAGCGCGCCACGCTGATCGGTCTGGGCCTGGGCAGGCGGCATCGCCGCCGCACGCTCAAGGACACGCCGCAGGTGCGCGGCATGATCCGCAAGGTGGCTCATCTGGTGCGCATCGTCGAGGAAAACTGAAACACCACGGGAATCACACCCGCCGGGGTCGGGCGGCCGGGCCGGTATTGGAGGGCAGAGAGGCAGTGGACGCCCTTGCCGGCATGCCGGCAAAGGCGGCCCGCCCCGGGCCGAAAAGAGGCAGGAACCATGAGGCTCAACGAACTTTCTCCCGCGCCCGGCTCGCACAAGAAGGGCAAGCGCGTGGGCCGCGGCATTGGCTCCGGCAAGGGCAAGACCGCTGGCCGCGGCCACAAGGGCCAGAAGTCGCGCGCCGGGGCCAGCATCGGTGCGTTCGAGGGCGGCCAGATGCCCATCTATCGGCGCCTGCCCAAGCGCGGCTTCCGTCTGCATGCGCCCAAGCGGTTCGCCGAGGTCTCGCTGGGCCGCATCCAGGCGCTTATTGACGCCGGCCGGCTCGATGCCTCCAGGCTGATTGACGAGGCCGCGCTTGTCGCCGCCGGGGCCGTTCGTCGCGCAAGGCAGGGCATCCGCGTGCTGGCCAACGGCGAGATCAGGACCAAGGTCAACCTCCGTGTCGCTCACGCTTCTGCCAAGGCCAGGGCGGCCATCGAGGCTGTTGGCGGCAGCGTCGAGGAAACCTACGTGAGAAAGAAAAAGGCCAAGGCCGAGACCGGCGAGTAACCACTTGCGGCGGCGCCTGTTGGGCACGCAGGTTCCATCAGCGCCATGAAGGCGGGGCAGGGAGTGCACGATCCGCGCCGCCGATGAAGGACAAGAGGCCATTGCACGCATGGGGACGGACCCGGGAAACCTTCACGCCCGGGTCCGCACATGCATATCTGGAAAAGGGCCGGAAGGCGCCGGATGCCTGCGGCAGGCCGCCGCGCCGGCGTGCGAAAAGGCCCCAACCGGCTTGCCTGGATGGCCGAATCACGCTTCCCACTGGAGGCGGGAGAAAGGCGACAAGCCGCATGCGAGGCTGAGACACCATGGTATCCGCAGCGGAACAACTGGCGGCCAACATCAACTTCTCCGCCCTTGCCAAGGCCGAGGAGCTGAAGAAGCGCATCTGGTTCACGCTGGGCGCGCTGATTGTCTATCGCCTGGGCACCTACATTCCCATCCCGGGTATCGATGCGCTGGAGCTGGCCCGCCTGGTGCAGCAGCAGTCCACTGGCATCCTCGGCTGGGTCAACGCCCTGGCCGGTGGTGCGCTGGGGCGCATGGCCATCTTTGCCCTCAACATCATGCCTTACATCTCGGCGGCCATCATCATTCAGCTGATGACCACCGTCTCGCCGCATCTGGCACAACTGAAGAAGGAGGGCGAGCAGGGCCGCAAGAAGATCAACCAGTACACCCGTTACGGCACGGTGATCCTGGCCGCCTTGCAGGCCTACGGCATTGCTGTGGGGCTGGAGGCCCAGGGCAACGTGGTCACCGATCCCGGGTGGTTCTTCCGCTTTTCCACGGTGATCACGCTCACCGGCGGCACCGTCTTTCTCATGTGGCTGGGCGAGCAGATCACCCAGCGTGGTGTGGGCAACGGCATCTCGCTCATCATTTACGCCGGCATCGTCGCCGGCCTGCCGGCGGCGCTGGCCCAGCTCTTCGAGCTGGGCCGCACCGGCCAGCTCTCCACCTTCGCCATTATCGGCATCATCGTCATGGCGCTGCTGGTGATCGCCTTCATCGTCTTCATGGAGCGGGCCCAGCGCCGCATTCTCATCCAGTATCCCAAGCGCCAGCAGGGCAATCGCATCTTTCAGGGCGAGAGCTCCCACCTGCCGCTGAAGATCAACACCGCCGGCGTCATTCCGCCCATCTTTGCTTCCTCGCTCCTGCTGCTGCCCATCACCGTGGCCAACTTCATGCAGGGGCAGGGGCCGGAGTGGCTGAATTATGTTACGGCCCTGCTGGGCCGGGGGCAGCCGCTGTTCCTGGTTCTCTACGCGGCCCTGATCATTTTCTTCACTTTCTTCTACACGGCCATCATGTTCGATCCCAAGGAGGTGGCCGACAATCTGAAGAAGTATGGCGGTTTCATTCCGGGCATCCGCCCCGGCGAGAAGACGGCGGAATATATCGACTATGTGCTCACGCGCATCACCTTCGTGGGGGCGCTCTATCTGACGGCGGTGAGCCTCCTGCCGGAGATCCTCACCAGCTACCTGGGCATTCCGTTCTATTTCGGTGGCACTTCGCTGCTGATCGTGGTGAGCGTGACCATGGACACGGTTGCCCAGATCCAGGGCCATCTGCTGGCACAGCAGTATGAAGGACTGGTCAAACGGTCGAGACTGAGAGGGAAGAGGAAACGGTCATGAACATCATCCTGTTCGGCCCGCCGGGTGCGGGCAAGGGCACCCAGGCCAAGCGTCTGCAGAAGAGCCGCGGGCTCGTGCAGCTCTCCACTGGCGACATGCTCCGCGCGGCCGTCGCCGCGGGCACGGAATATGGCAGGAAGGCCAAGGAAATCATGGAGAAGGGCGAGCTTGTGCCTGACGAGGTGGTCATCAACATCATTTCCGATCGCCTCGAGGAGGACGATGTGAAGAAGGCGCCCGGCGTCATCTTCGACGGTTTCCCGCGCACCGTGGCCCAGGCGGAGGCGCTGGACAAGATGCTCGCCGAAAAGGGCATGAAGCTGGATGCCGTCATTGTCCTGGACGTGGACGACGAGGCCCTGGTGGAGCGCATCACCGGGCGCTTCACCTGCGCGAAGTGCGGCAAGGGCTATCATGAGAAGTTCGAGCGCCCGAAGGTGGATGGCGTGTGCGACGAGTGCGGATCCACGGAGTTCACCCGCCGCGCCGACGACAACGAGGAGACGGTCCGCCAGCGTCTTGAGGCCTATCACGAACAGACCGCACCGCTCATCGCCTATTACGAGAAGGCCGGAATCGTGAAGAAAGTGGATGGCATGGCCCCCATCGACGAGGTGACGAAGCAGATCGAGCAGGTGCTGGACAGCCTGTCCTGATGATGGAGCGGGAGAGGAGGCGCACCGCAGGTGCGGTGCGAGAACAGAGGCACTCGGATTCGGGCGGCGGCAGCGAAAAGCCGGGAAGGGAAACCATCCAGCGCTTGACGTTGCCGCCGCAAAGTCCTAAGAGAAAGCCCGAAATACGGATGGGAGACTCGCTTTCGGGCTTTCCGACGGATGGGCAGATGCCGGTCCTGACGGAAGCCCTTTGCCCATTTGAGGACGCCGGGCTTCGCCTGAACGGGAAAGAGGGCACTCTTCCGATGGGCGGCCAGGGTCTTCTCGGGATCTGCAAATCAGGGTGAACCAGGGCGCTCAGGGTTCCTTGCCCGTCTGTCATCGCCGAACATGGCGGCAGCGATCATCAGCATGGGTGATGGCGGTGGAAAGCACGACAGGCAGGCAGCAGGGACCGGCGCCACAGCAAATGTGAGGCAAGGCAAGTGGCCCGTATCGCAGGCGTCAATATTCCGACGAACAAGCGTGTCGTGATTGCGCTGCAGTACATTCACGGCATCGGCCCCAAGTTCGCACGCGACATCCTGGAGAAGGCCGGGATTGACGAGAACAGGCGTGTGCATGACCTGACGGAACAGGAGATCATCGCCATCCGCGAGATCATCGATCGTGACTATATCGTGGAGGGCGATCTGCGCCGCCAGGTGGCCATGAACATCAAGCGGCTGATGGATCTGGGCTGCTATCGTGGCTTGCGCCACCGCCGCGGACTGCCCGTGCGTGGCCAGCGCACGCACACCAATGCGCGCACGCGCAAGGGGCCGGCCAAGCCGATCGCCGGCAAGAAGAAGTGAAGAGGCAGGGCACCAGGGGAAAAGGCATTGCAGGCCGCCCGTCTCGCCCGTGACGGCGTCTCTCGTGAAGGACGCCGGCAGGCGGCTTGAAGAACGGCGGCAGAGGGCACATCTTTGAGGGATGGACACGACCCATGGCACGTGACACCACGCGGACGCGCCGCAAGGAGCGCAAGAACGTCACCACGGGCATTGCTCACGTGAACGCGACGTTCAACAATACCATGATCACCATCACGGACATGCAGGGCAACACCATCTGCTGGTCTTCGGCCGGCAAGATGGGGTTCAAGGGCTCGCGCAAGTCCACGCCCTATGCTGCCCAGCTGGCAGCCGAGGATGCTGCCAGGCGTGCCATGGAGCACGGGATGAAGACCATCGAGGTCAACGTGGCCGGCCCGGGTTCCGGCCGCGAATCGGCACTCCGTGCATTGCAGGCGGCCGGGCTGACCATCACCGCCATCCGCGACGTCACGCCCATTCCGCACAACGGCTGCCGGCCGCGCAAGAAGCGCCGCGTGTAGGCGCCATGCAGGTGCCCGACCGGCCTGGCGGGGTGGCCGGGCGGCTACGGTAGGGCAGAGATGATGCGAAGGGGCCGAAGGGCGGCCTGTGCACATGGGTAAGGGGCGGATGGCAGCAGACGGTCTGGGCTCGCAACCGTGCCTCGTGTCAGGCCCGTGTGTGGTGGCAGGTGTGGTGGCATCGGCGTGATGGCAGGAATGTGAGCGAACAGGACGCGATAGAGACATGCAGCAGGTCAATCAGAAGAACTGGCAGGAGCTGATCAAGCCCACCAAGCTGGAGGTGATTCCGGGGCATGATCCCCAGCGCGAGGCCACCATTATCGCCGAGCCCTTGGAGCGCGGCTTCGGCATGACGCTGGGCAATGCCCTGCGCCGCGTGCTGCTTTCCTCGCTGCAGGGTGCGGCGGTCACCGCCATCCAGATCGACGGCGTGCTTCACGAGTTCTCTTCCATAGCCGGCGTGCGCGAGGATGTCACTGACATCGTGCTCAACGTCAAGGACATTGCCTTCCGCATGCACGGTGATGGGCCCAAGCGCGTCACCTTGCGCAAGGAGGGCCCCGGTGTGGTCACCGCCGGCGACATTCAGGAGACGGCGGATGTGGAGGTGCTGAACAAGGATCATGTCATCTGCACCCTGGATGAGGGTGTGGAGATCCGCATGGAGCTCACCGTGAATACGGGCAAGGGATACGTGCCGGCGGATCGCAACCGGCCGGCGGACGCGCCCATCGGCCTGATCCCGGTGGACTCCATCTATTCTCCGGTCAAGCGCGTCTCCTACAAGGTGGAGAACACGCGCGAGGGCCAGGTCCTGGACTATGACAAGCTCACCATGACGGTGGAGACCGACGGTTCGGTGTC
>Ga0256833_1003006_pt1 | contig 11651 bp, 9 predicted proteins | sample 356284metaG_FD_190535 | JGI IMG/M metagenome (GOLD analysis project Ga0256833, IMG submission 190535) | Hydrothermal vent microbial communities from Mid Atlantic Ridge, Atlantic Ocean - 356-284 | ecosystem: Environmental > Aquatic > Marine > Hydrothermal vents | place: Atlantic Ocean: Mid...
GGCCACGATCGTTGTGGGAGTGGGCGGCAGCACGGTCTGGAAAAGCGCCTTCATGCTGAAATAGCCGGCGATGGCTCCGGTGCAAAGCAAGATGGATAACAGCACGCCGCCGATAATCATGGCCATCGACCAATCTTTGCGCGGCGGAGCGGGCGGTTGAAGGGGATAGGGCGCATACACCGGCACGGGAGCGCTGGTCTGTTGCAAGTTGCCGGCCGCGGCGGGCGGCGGCATAGGCCCCGCTTCCACCGTGTTGGAGTCGGGTTGTGGCGGGCCATGCAGCGCCATATAACGCGGACAGTTTTTGTATTGTCCGCCCAGGCAGAAGACAGATTGTTCGGAAAGAGGGATGGATTCCCGGGCGATGGTTGCGTAGCAACGGTTTTCGAAGCTGGGATAATTCAGATGGGCGTCCGGGTCGTCCAATAGCCCGAGATAGGGGCATACGCTGGCACTCATAATAAGGATTATAGGCCAGATGAGAATGAGAGACAAAACCGTCGTCAAACGGACTGCTGATTTTTCGGCGTTTGTTGGCTGGCGGGAAATGAGATGGGGAAAAGCGGGTGCGGGCCCCAGGGCGCACTGTATTTTGAAAAACGACGCATTTCTGGCATAATGGAAGGCTCATTGTGGTGGAGGGATGTTTAGCCGCTGTCTGGTCTGCTCACCCACAGCATGGCCTTCGCCGGAAGTGGGATTGTTTTTCCAACGGTTCTTTATTATCGACATTATCGATCTGGCGTATCATCCTTAACGAACGCACTTTCCGGCCACAGATTCGGTTGCGTCCCTTCTTGAATGTATCTATGGTTCCGCTGAAAAAAGGTTGTTTTACCACGGAGAACACGGAGAAAATCATGGCAGTTCACAGAGAAAAAACCTCCGAACCTCCACCTTTTTCTTCCTCCGTGCCCTCTGCGCCTCCGTGGTGAGGCTTTTTTCAGGCGACTCATCTATGAATCCTTACATTGTCTTTGGCATTCTTTTCGTTCTCGCCCTTCTCTATAATTTCCTCAATGGCTTTAATGATGCGGCCAATGTCGTCGCCACCATCATCGCCTCGCGGGCGATGTCTGCGCGAGCGGCGCTGGCGCTGGCTGCAGCGGCGAATTTTGTAGGCCCGTTGCTATTTGGCGTGGCGGTGGCGACCACCATCGGTAAAGATTTCGTCGATCCTGACGCCATAACGCTTACGGCGCTGGTTGCAGCGTTGGCTGCCGCCAATTTGTGGAATTTCACAACCTGGTGGTTTGGCATCCCCTCCAGTTCTTCACATGCCCTGGCGGGCGGGCTGGTGGGAGCGGCCCTGATTTATGGCGGCGTGGCCATCATCAATATGAACGGTCTGATGAAAATCGCCATGGCGCTATTTCTTTCACCTGTGCTTGGTTTCATCTTCGGCTGGATCTTGCTGAAACTAACCTATGTTCTGGCTACTGGCGCAACGCCCAAGATCAATAAGACCTTCAACAGGGCTCAGTTGGCGACTGCTACGCTGCTGGCGCTTTCGCATGGCGCCAACGACGCCCAGAAGGCCATGGGCGTCATCGTCATGGGGCTGGTCATTGCGGGATTCCAGGACAAGTTCTATGTGCCCGATTGGGTGATCATCGTCAGCGCTATTCCCATTGGGCTGGGCACTGCCAGCGGAGGATGGCGCATCATCCACACGTTGGGCGGCAAATTCTTTCGCATCAGGCCCGTCCATAGTTTTACTTCTCAGCTCGCCTCCTCTATTGTGATTTTGGGAGCTTCGATGCTGGGCGGCCCTGTCAGCACAACCCATGTGGTCAGTTCGACTATCGTGGGCGTGGGAGCGGCGGAGCGAAAGAACCAGGTGCGTTGGCTGAATCTGACCAATATCCTGGTGGCCTGGGTGATCACCGTGCCCATCACCGCCGCATTGGCCGCTGTTTTGTACTCTTTACTCCGCATCGTCCTTGGCCCCTGAGCCATAGCCCGATGCGATGCTTCTTCTAATTTCACCGGAGGTTTGATTTATGGCTTTTTTTGGCAGCGGACATCGTGAGAATGAGTTTATTCGCCTTTTGCGCGAGCAGGCCGAAGTGTTGCAACGCGGCGCGCTGGCGCTGGAGCGTTTTGTCACTGAAAATAATGAGCAGGATGCTGAAATCGTCGAGTTGAGCGAAAAGGAGGGCGATGAGTTGCGTCGTCTTCTCATCGATGAGCTTCATAAAACCTTTGTGACGCCATTCGATCGCGAAGATATTTTCGAGTTGTCGTTGTATTTGGATGACGTGCTGGATTATTGTTATACGACGATTCTGGAAATGCGTTTATTGAATGTCGTCACCGACGATTATCTGCGAGAGATGGTGTCTCGGGTGCGGGAAGCCGCGGATGAGCTGCTACTGGCCATGCAGCGGCTGGAGAAAAATCCGATGGTGGCGCTGGATCATTCGCGGCGGGCCAAGCATCGCGAGAATCAAGTTGAGAAATTATATCGTCAGGCTATTTCCGATCTGTTCCATGGTCCCGAAGATGTGCACCATGTGATGATGATGCTCCGCACCCGCGAGGTTTATCGGCACATCTCCAACGCAGCGGATCAGGCGGACCAGGCCGCCAATGTCATTGGCAAAATCGTGATGAAGATGACGTAGCGGGCCAGTTTCTATTTTGTTTGACAGCCAGACTTTTTTGCTATAAAATAAAAGCGTCAGAGTCGTCAACTCCGAAGACGTTGTTTTTGGTGATGACTATTTTGCAATCATACGAAATGCAACGTTGCTTTTGTCTCCAGATGAGAGGGCGTCCTGAAAAGCCACTCGTTATTTGTCGAAAGCCCGGTTCGGGTCCCAAGAGTTGAGTGAAACGCTATGTCGAAATGACATGGCGTTTTTTTCTTTTTCGATAGCTAACAGTCCACTCACCCTCAATCTTCAACTTCCATGAAGGAAGACCACTTTGTCAAAGGAGAAATCTGTTATGAATACCACTTTAGCTGGCTTTCACAATCGGGTCGCCAAAATCGACCTGACATCCGGGACGATTGCGTATGAGGGCGTTGATGAGGAGTTGGCCCGTAAATATCTGGGCGGCCGCGGCCTGGGCGTGAAATATGTATTCGATAACGGCATCGTGGATCCGCTCTCGCCCGAGAATCTGCTGGCGATTATGACCGGCCCGCTGACCGGCAGTGAGGTGAAGATGAGCGGCCGTCTGGCGGCGGTCACTCGCAGCCCTCTCACAGGGACCATCGCCGACAGCCACATGGGCGGCTGGGCCGCAGCCTATATGAAATGGTCTGGCTTCGACGCGTTGCTTATCAAGGGCAAGGCGGATCACCCCGTTTATTTGCTATGCCAGGATGGCAATGTCAGCATCGAGGACGCCAGTGATCTATGGGGCAAGACGACCCACGAAACGCACAAGGCTTTGATGGAGAAGCATCCGGGCCGCTATGTGGACGTGATGGCTATTGGCCCGGCCGCGGAGAATGGCGTTCGTTTCGCCGGTTGGCTCAACAAAGACGATCGGGCCTGCGGCCGCACCGGCACAGGCACGGTGGGCGCCAGCAAAAATCTGAAAGCCATCGTGTTCGTCGGAGACAAGAAGACTCAACCCAAGCCGGCCGATCGCACCGCTTTCAAGGAAGCGGACAAAAAGACCCTTTCCGCCATCATGGCCGAAGCCAACATCACCTCGCCCCGCAAGGGCGGGCTTAGCGTGTATGGCACCAATGTGCTGATGAATATCACCGGCAGCATCGGCGCCCTGCCCGCGTGGAATGGCAAGAAGACCTCATTCATCAGCGATGATGGCGAGGAATTGTACGAGCACATCTCGGGCGAGCGCATTCGCGAGGATATCCTGGTGGGCGATCCCACCTGCCACGCCTGCCCGGTGGCATGCAAGATCGAGGTGGAAGTGACCAGCGGCAAGTACAAGGTGCACATGGAAAGCATCGAGTACGAATCGGCGTGGTCTCTGGGCGCGATGAGCGGCAATGATGACCATGACGCCGTGGCCTACATGATCGATCAGGCCAATCGTTACGGTCTGGACACCATCGAACTGGGCAACACCCTGGCCATGTATATGGAAGTCTCCGAGAAGGGCGGAGCCGTGGATGAGGGCCTGGCCTGGGGCGACGCCGACGCCATGATTCAGACCATCGAAGACATCGCCTATGCCAAGAGCGAGCGCGGTAAGATCTTGGGCATGGGCACTGCGGCCGCGGCCGAGAAGCTGGGCTTCCCCGAGCTGGCCATGAGCGTCAAGGGCATGGCGATTCCCGCCTACGATCCGCGTGGTCTCAAGGGCATGGGCATCGCCTACGCCACCAGCAACCGCGGCGCCTGCCATCTGCGAGCCTATACGCCCGCGGCCGAATTGGGCGTCATGCCCTTCGGATCGCTGAAAGTCGATCCGCTGGAATGGAAGGGCAAGGGCGAGTTGGTCAAGGTCTTCCAGGATATCCACGCCATCTCCGACAGCTTCGATATCTGCAAATTCAGCGCTTTCGCCGAAGGCGTGGATGAATATCTGGCGCAGTACAACACCTTCACCGGTTCTAATCTGACTGCCGAAGAGTTGCTGAAGGCGGGCGAGCGCATTTACAATCTCGAACGTTACTACAACAATCTGGCCGGGTTGGGCGAAGGCAGCGACTACCTGCCCGAGCGCTTCCTGAAAGAGCCCAGCACCATGCCCGGCTCTGAGGGTCATGTTTGCGAACTTGACCTGATGCTGGAAGAGTACTACAATGCTCGCGGCTGGAAGAACGGCGTCGTGCCCGAATCCAAGCTGAAAGAGCTGGAGATCATCTAGTTACATCACCCCCATTCGATTCCCCCACAAGACGCTGCTTTTGCCCAGGCAGCGTCTTTTTTTAACCCCCGCCGCGCATTAGCCTCCACCCCAACTGGCTCATTAGCTTTTTCAATACAGCCTCATTTTCACCTGAGATGTCGAGATAATGCCGCCCGATGCGCAAGGAGCCCAGATGCACCGGCTCGCCCGGCGTCAGGCGCGCCTGCCAGCCATCGCCCCGCACCAGACGCTCTTTTTCGATGACCTCGCCACCGGTTTTCAGCAGATAGCTCTCCGCCAGCCATAGAGGCACGCTGCGCAGTTCGATGTGCACAAAAGGCGCGCCATTCTCATCGCGTTCAATCCGCCAGGGAATCACCGGCCGCCACCCACGGGTGGGAAGATGCGCAAATCGGCGTCCGGCGGGATGACCATGTCGAGGCCGCCGGTGTAACGGACTTCGCGGCCATTCAAGAAGATGTGAATGCGGGGGGAAATGTCGCCATCCTGCAGGAGTTCATCTCGGAGGGCGGGCCATTTTTCCAGAATTTCGTTGAGAGCGTCCCGGATAGTATCGCCGGGACCGGCGTCGATCTCGATGCTGCGTTGACCGCCGATGAGCGGGCGCAGCGTGGCGTAAAGTTTGACTTTCATCGGGCGAGGCGCTGGTGTGGAGCGTGGGGTGTGAGAATAAAGGCTTGATGTCTATTGTAGCACAGCCTCCGACATCTGACACGGCCCGTCATGTCAGGGGGGCGCGCTTGAACGTCGGCGGCGAAAAGCGTGGTATAATGGGCTGCTATGAATGTCACGTCCGAAAAACGCCCCTCGCCCATTCGTCAGCGTTTATATCGCGGCGTCGATGGTCTGCTCGCACCCTGGCGCGGGGTGGATGACGGGCCTGCGCCCGTTGTTCTCTCCCCCGCGGCGCTGGCTTTGTTCCGGCAGATGAGCCCGGCGGATCGCGCCCACAGTCTGCGAGTGTATCGCTGGCTGCTCGATCATGGCTATGAGCAGGATGAACTGCTGAGGGCCGGGCTGCTCCATGATTGCGGCAAGGCCGCGGCCCGGCTGGCCGTGTGGCAACGGACACTGAAGGTGGCGTTGAAAAAGCTGGCTCCGGGCCGGTGGCGGCGGTTGTCATCCCCGACTGCGCCCGGTAGCTGGCGCTATCCCTTTTATGTTCTGGCCGATCATGCCCGGATTGGAGGGGAATGGGCGGCAGCAGCAGGGTGCTCAGAGCTTGCGTGCTGGCTCATCGTCCACCACGAAAGCGATTTCGCCGACGACAATGATCCCCGTTATGATCTGCTGTGGGCGCTGCAGCAAGCTGACGCCTCCAGCTAATCGCCCCCTCGCCCCCTCGCCCTTTCGCCCCCTCGCCCTTTCGCTAACGCGGCTCCCAGGCCGGGTCCCAATCCCGGGCGCTATTGTTCGTCAGGCGCAGAAAACCGGAGCCATCCCGGCGAATCAAGGCGATCTCCTCATCTTCATCGGTGATGACGAAAGCCAGTTGCTGGCTGTCGCTGGACCAGGCGGCCGGGGCCTCGGAAAAGACGGGAGTGAAGAGTTGGCTGCGATTGGCTCCTGCTGAGTCAACCACATAAAGCCCCCATTGTCCGCCACCCTCGCCGGTGATATGGGCGATGAGGCTGCCATCGGGCGACCAACTGGGCGTTTGCGACCAGGCGTCCAGGGGCGTCAGGCGCAACATGTTGCCAGGAATCAGGCTGCTGGCGGTGTAAATGCCGGCGTTGCCATCCCTGGTGGAGGCGAAAACCACAGACTGGCTGTCGGGCGCCCAGCCCGGATTCCAACTGGCGTAACTCGACTCGGTGATCTGCAGCAAATCGCCGCTGGTCACGTCCATTACGCCGATGGTCTTGGCGTCTCCGATTTCCAGAACGATGTGGCGGCTGTCGGGCGACCATTGATAGGTGATATGCTGACCCGGCAATTCGGCCCAGAGCAAGCCATCCAAGAACAGTTTGGTGACGCCTTGTCCCGGCTGCACATAGGTCACATGCTCGCCATTGGGACTCAGCGCATAACCGGCGCTGCCAGGCACGTTCAGAACTTCTTGCTGATCACTGCCATCAGCGCGCATGGCCCACAGGCCGGGCCCATGGCCGCGATCACTGATAAAGTAGATAAAACCGCCATCCGCCGACCAGAAGGGATGTTCATTGCGGCCATCGAACGTGAGCTGCGTGTCATTGGCGCCGTCGCTGCCAATGAGGAAAATCTGCGGTGCGCCGGTGCGATCCGACACATAGGCGATGCGGGGGGGATAATTGGGCGTGGGAGAGGGCGTGTAGGTGGGCGTGGCGCTGGGGGTCAGCGTGGGCGTTTGGGTGGGCGAAGCGGTAGCCGTGGGCGTCTCGGTGGCTTTCGGCGCCGCGGGCTGGGGTGAGTTGGCGGTTGTGGGAACAGCGGCAACGGCGTCTGATGTGGCGGTGGCCGGGGGCAAAGCGGTTGGCGGCCCGCCGGCGGCGTTTCCTTGCAACAAAAACCAGCCAGCCAGCGAAAGCGCGGCCAGGCCCAATAGTACGCCGATCAGCGCATATAGCCAGACCGGCGCTTTTTTGCTGGCGGCGACGAGTGGCTCCGCCCGGGCGGGGCGCAAGACATGCCGCAGGGCCTGGGCAAACGCGCCGGCGGTGGGATAGCGATGTTCCGGGTTCTTTGCCGTGGCCCGATACAACACATCGGTGACGCCAGCAGGCAGCGATGTGTTGTATGTTCTTGGATCGGGCAAAGGCTGATTGACATGGGCGGCGAGAATCTCCCGGTAGTTTTCTCCGCTGAAAGGCGGACGCCCGGTGAGCATGTGATACACCACGACGCCCAGGCTGTACACATCGCTGCGTCCATCCACCGGTTTGCCCATGGCCTGCTCCGGCGACATGTACTCGGGCGTGCCCAACACAGACGCATTTGGCTCCTGCGAGTGAAATCCCACCGCGTGGGCGATGCCGAAATCGGTGAGCAAGGCCTTGCCGTTTTCCTGGATGAGGATATTGCTGGGTTTGATATCGCGATGCACGACGCCGCGGCGGTGGGCGTAATCCAGGGCGGAGGCCACCTGGCTGGTGACGCTGATGACGAAATCGGAGGGAAGCGGCTTATCAACCCGGGCCAATACATCGGCCAGGGTTTCCCCTTCGATATACTCCATGGCCATATAATGCACGCCGTCCACGACGCCAGCGTCGTAGACCGCCACGATATTGGGATGCTCCAGTCGGGCGGCGGCGCGGGCCTCCACCAGAAAGCGCGCGACCACTTCCTCATCCTGCTGTAAATGAGGTTTCAGCACCTTGAGCGCAACGGGGCGGTCCAGCCATTGTTGGCGGGCCAGATACACAATGGCCATGCCGCCGCGGTCTATTTCACGCTCGATGCGATAAAGACCGAAGGTGTCGCCAGGGGAAAACATGGTGGGGCAATGACAAAGAGGAAACGGGCGTGGGCGTTACAGCAGAAGTGTACTGGAAAGCGTACAAAAATGAAAACCGGCGTCAGGGGTGTGATGTATCTTGCGCAGGTTATCGAAAAACGGTGGCATTCCGGCTGAAGACGCCAGAACTCTTGACCACGGACAAACTGTAGGTTACATCACCTTGACACTCATCTTTGTGGACTGTTATAATCAGCCTGCTTGCGTCATCAGCGTTATTTCTCCGGTGACATGCTATGATAGCATCGTTGCTGAACAGGTTGCTCGGGCCCACCAAGACTTGCACCAGCACATCTCCAAGCCTTCATCGCCCTCACGCTACCAATCCCAAAAAGGAATAAAAAGGGTATGGCAAACGACAATCAAGTTCCTGAAGAAGTCAAAAACAACGTCTTTTTGACAACCGTGGATTTTTTGTACAACTGGAGCCGCAAAAACAGTTTGTGGCCCATGTTTTTCGGTTTGGCTTGTTGCGCCATCGAGATGATCAGCACTGCTGCGGGCCGCTATGACATCTCCCGTTTCGGGATGGAAGTCATGCGGCCTTCACCGCGTCAGGCGGACTTGATGATCGTCTCGGGCACGGTGACCAAAAAGATGGCCCCCACCATCGCCCGGCTCTATAATCAGATGGCCGAGCCCCGCTATGTGCTGGCCATGGGCGCCTGCGCTACCAGCGGCGGGCCTTTCAAAGATGGCTACAATGTGGTTTCGGGCGTCGATAAAATCATCCCGGTGGACGTGTATGTGCCCGGTTGTCCGCCCACGCCCGAAGCTTTGCTTTACGGTTTGATGAAATTGCAGGAGAAAATCGCCCATCAGTCCATCAAGACCGTGCCCTGGTATCGCAAAACGACCCCCAAAATCATCGCTATCCCTCAGTTAGGACCGGATATTTTTGATCCGGAACGGGCGGAGGAGATCCGCCGCTACACGCTGGCGACCGAGACTGTTGCTGAGGAGGCCAACTAATGGCTGAAGAAAACGTGGCTGTCAAAACGCTGCCTTACGCTGACGCCGTGCCCGGCGCTGTGCTGGATGCCGATGATTCCGGCATCATTGTCGACAAAGACAAACTGGTTGATTTCGCCCTTTATCTTCGCAACGAAGAGGGTTTTGATTATCTGTCATCATTACAGGCCGTCGATTATCTTGGCTATCCCGATCGCACTGCCGCTGACCGTTTCGAGGTGGTGTATCATCTCTTCAACGCCAAAAAGGGCGGCGATGGCATCGTGCTGAAGGTGCGTTTGCCGGAGGACAATCCTGAACTCCCCAGCGTCATCCTGGTGTGGCCGGGCGCAGATCTGCAGGAGCGGGAAGCGTGGGATCTGTTCGGCATCAAATTCAAGGGACATCCCCGGCTGCGCCGCATCTTGCTGTGGGAAGGTTTTCATGGCCATCCCATGCGCAAGGATTGGAAAGAGGCTTATTATGAGGATGATCATAAGCCCTTCCACAGTCGCTGGCCCGAAGGACATTATCGCTGGAGCGAAGATCGGGCGCCCTGGGGCGATAACGTCAATTATCCCCAGGGCTGGGATCCTGTCGGCTTTGTTCCGCCGGCCCCGCCGTTGCCCAAAATCCATCAGCGCCCTGCGCCCGAAGGCGGCGAGAAGGTCGAGACCGACGTTATCGTCGTGAATATGGGGCCGCAACATCCTTCCACCCACGGCGTGTTTCGCATGATCGCAGCCCTGGATGGCGAGACGGTGGTGGGGCTGGAGCCCGAGATGGGTTACCTGCATCGCAATCATGAGAAGATCGGTGAGCGCAACACCTGGATCATGAACATCCCCTTCACCGACCGCCTGGACTATCTCTCCAGCATGTCCAATAACTTCGGCTATGTGATTACAGTGGAGAAGATGCTGGGAGAAAAAGCCGTGCCGCCCGAGCGGGCTGAATATCTGCGGGTGATCATGGCGGAGCTGACCCGGGTGCAGAATCATCTCTGGACCATCGGTTTTCTTCTCAACGATCTGGGCGCATTCTACACTCCCGCCCTTTACACCATCGAAGAACGTGAATTGATTCTTGATCTGTTCGAAGCCGCTTCCGGCAGTCGCATGATGTGCAATTATATGCGCTTTGGCGGCGTGCGCCGGGATGTCACCGACGATTGGCTCAAGACGGCCCGAGATCTGGTTTTCAATCGGCTGCCCGCCAAGGTGGATGAGTTCGATCGCTATCTTACCGAAAGCGAAATCCTCATGGAGCGCACCATTGGCGTCGGCTATCTCTCGCCTGAGGACGCCATCGCCACCAGCATGTCCGGCCCCATGATCCGCGGCTCGGGCGTGCCCTACGATGTGCGCAAGGCCCGGCCCTACAGCATCTACGATCGCTTTGATTGGGATGTGGTCACCTACGACGGCTGTGACGTGTACTCCCGTTATCTGGTGCGGCTGGGCGAGGTGCGCCAATCCATCCGCATCCTCAAACAGGCCCTGGAGCAAATACCCGAAGGCCCGATCATGAACAAGAAGCCCGCCTACGCCTTCCGCGTGCCCAAAGGCGACGCTTATGGCGCAGTGGAAGCGCCCAAGGGCGAGCTCGGCTTCTACGTCGTCTCCGATGGCAGCGACAATCCCTGGCGCTATCATGTGCGGGCGCCATCCTACATCAACATCAACGCTCTGGAACACATGTCCATTGGCTACAAAGTCGCCGATCTCATCATCATCCTCGGCGCTATCGACATCGTTCTGGGCGAAACGGATCGTTAGAGAATAATGATTGAAGATTGATGATTAAAGATTTGATCGACCTGTATCGAAATCACTTCAATCATTAATCATTAATCATTACTCATTGTTCATTACTCATCAATTATTGCTTATCCCTCCCATTCCTTCTCATAGGACGCAATTCTATGTTCGGAAGTGGCATTATTCGCGGCCTGGGCGTCACCATCAAGCGCACCATCACCACCTACACCGATGATCTTGCAAAAGTTCCCAGCCGCTACATCAACTCGATAGACACCCCCTCGGGCAAAGTGTTGCAGCAACCGCCCGAGGTGAAAGGCCTTTTCACCATTCAATATCCCGAAGAAAAGCGCCAGCTTCCCGAAAACTTCCGCTTCATTCCCATGCTGGTGTATGAAGAAGACACCGGCAAGCAGCGCTGCACCGCCTGCGGCATTTGCAGCAAGGTCTGTCCTTCTCAGTGCATCTGGATTGTGCGGGACCAGACCAAAGCAGGCAAACCCATTCCCCGGCCCAAGGAATTCTACGTCGATGCCAGCATCTGCATGAGCTGTGGTCTCTGCGCCGAATTCTGCCCCTTCGATTCCATCAAGATGAATCATGATTATGAGCTGGCGGTCTATGATCGCTTCCCCAGCCTGATTCTGGATTTGGAAGAGCTCTCTGTTCCCACCAGCTACTATGCGGCCCTTTACCCCGCG